>Ga0129308_1001022_pt1 | contig 33444 bp, 25 predicted proteins | sample L827metagenome_FD_94440 | JGI IMG/M metagenome (GOLD analysis project Ga0129308, IMG submission 94440) | Ring-tailed lemur group fecal microbial communities from Wisconsin, USA - L827 metagenome | ecosystem: Host-associated > Mammals > Digestive system > Large intestine > Fecal | place: USA...
AACCTCCACAAGGCGGCCCAGGTACATGACGCCGATACGCGTGGAAATATGGCGCACCATCGAGAGGTCGTGCGCGACGAAGAGGTACGTGAGGCCCATCTGCTGCTGCAGGTCCTCGAGCATGTTGACGACCTGCGCCTGAATGGAGACGTCGAGGGCCGAGATGGGCTCGTCGCACAGGATGAACTCGGGGCGCACCGAAAGCGCGCGCGCGATACCGACGCGCTGGCGCTGGCCACCCGAGAACTCGTAGGCGAACTTGTACATGTCGTCGGGGCGCATGCCCACGTTCACAAGCAGCTCGGCCACACGGGCGTCGATCTCGTCGTCGGTGAGCTTGGCGCCCACGCGCATGGGCTCGGCGATGATCTGACGCACGTTCATGTGCGGGTCGAGCGACATGTACGGGTCCTGGAAGATGATCTGCATCTTGCGGTGGATGTCCACAAGCTCGCGACCGTGTGCCGAGGTGATGTCGTGGCCGTCGAACACAATCTTGCCGCTCGTAGGTTCGTACATGCGGATGAGCGTGCGGCCCAGCGTGGACTTGCCGCAACCCGACTCGCCTACCAGGCCGAACGTCTCACCGCGGCGAATGGCAAGGTCGATGCCGTCAACCGCGCGCACGACCTGCTTGGTGCGGCCGAAGAAGTTGTGCACGGGGAAGTGCTTGCACAGCCCTGTTGCCTCAAGGATGACATCCGACGAGGCGTCGGCCGCCTTGGCTCCGCAGCGAACCGCCTCCTCAGGCGTTACCTGCTTGTTTTGCTTGTCCATGCGTCCCTACGCCTCCTTTCCGCTCTCGTCGTCCTCGGCCTGGCCGGTCCGTGCACCACAGCACGCGCACGGCTCGCCGCCCTGGCCGACACCGACAAGTCCGAGTGCGTCGGCATCGAAGGCACAGCGCGCGATCTGGCCGCTCGGGTAGTTGCGCCACTCGGGCACCATGGTGCGGCACACGTCGGCCGCAAACTTGCAACGGTCGGCAAAGGGGCACGCGTCAAGCGGGTTCACGAGGGAAGGCGGCGTACCGGGAATGGAGACGAGGCGGTCGGTGCGGCGCTCGTTGGGGTTGGGCACGGCACCGAGCAGGGCACTCGTGTAGGGGTGGCGCGGACGCTCGAAGACGTCGTCGACCAGGCCGCTCTCAAGCGCCATGCCGCCGTACATGACCTCCACGCGGTCGCACAGGCTGGCGACAACGCCCAGGTCATGGCTGATGAGCACGACACTCATGCCCTCCTCGTCGCGCAGGCGGCGCAGCAGGTCGAGAATCTGCGCCTGGATGGTGACGTCGAGGGCGGTGGTGGGCTCGTCGGCGATGAGCAGGCGCGGCTTGCAGCACAGGGCCATGGCGATGAGCACGCGCTGGCGCATGCCGCCGGAGAACTCGTGCGGGTAGCGGTCGAGGCGCTGCGCGGGCGAAGGGATGCCCACCTGCTCGAGGGCGTGGATGGCCTCCTCGCGGGCAGCAGCGCCAGTGAGGCCGCGGTGGCGCTTGAGCACCTCGAAGAGGTGCTTGCCCACCGTTTTGACCGGGTCGAGCGAGGTCATGGGGTCCTGGAAGATCATGGCGATCTGAGAGCCGCACATGCCGCGGCGCTCCTTGGCGCTCATGGCAAGCATGTTCTTGCCAGCAAACTCGAGCTTGTCGGCCTTGACCTCGGCGTTCTTGGGCAGAAGGCCCATGATCGACTTCATGGCGACGCTCTTGCCCGAGCCGGACTCGCCCACAATGGCGAGGAACTCGCCGTCGAGGACCGTGAGGTCCATGCCTCGCACGGCCTTGATGAGGCGGCGGTGCGAGTGGAACGTGGTGCGCAGGTTGCGCACGCGCAGCAGCTCGCCGCGCGGCGAAGGCGTGCCCATGGCAGCGGCCTCGTTGTTCTCAGCAGCCATCGCTACCCCCTCTCCCCGCTCATGACCTGCGGGTCGGCAAAGACGCGCAGGACATTGCCCAGCTTGTTGAATGCGAAAATGACGATCACGATGAGCAGGCCCGGGATGAACGCCATGTAGATGTTGTTCTGCATGTAGCCCTGAGCAGCCTGCAGCAGGCTGCCCCACGAGCTCATGGGCTGCTGCACGCCGACGCCGAGGAACGACAGCGACGACTCGGTCATGATGGCGCTGGCAAGCGAGGTCGTGGCGGCGGTGATGATGGTGGGGAACGCCGAGGGGATCACGTGGCGCACGATGACCGACAGGCGCGACACGCCGCACAGCTCCGCGTACTGCACGAAGTCGTGGCCGCGGATGGACTGGGTCTCGGCGCGCACGAGACGCGCAATCTCCATCCAGCTGAAGAGGCCGATGACCAGGATGATCGACGTGATGCCAGGCTTGAGCAGGATGGACACGACCGTGACGAGCACCATCCACGGGATGGAGGACAGCACGTCGACGAAGCGCATGAGGATTGCGTCGACGATGCCGCCGAAAAGGCCGGCAATGGTACCGACAAGGATGCCCACGACCATGCTCGTAAGCATGGCGAGCAGGCCCACCATGAGCGAGACACGGCCGCCGTAGATGACGCGGGCCAGGTAGTCGCGGCCGAGCTCGTCGGTGCCGAACCAGTGCTCGGCGCTGGGGGCGGCCAGGCGGTGCGCCACGTCGGTGGCGTTGGGTGCCAGCGGCAGCAGCGGCGCGATGAGGCACACCACGACGATGATGAGCAGAAGCGACAGCGAGATGATGGCGCCCTTGTCGCGCTTGAAGGCGAGCCAGGCGGCCTCGCGGCGCGTCATGTGGTTCTTCTTGGCGGCCTTGGCTGCGGCCGCGGCGTCAAAAGCAGACTGGGCAGACACGGCGGCTTCGGGAGCGCTGCCTGCGGTTTCTTGAGCGAGCTTCATTATTTGCTGCCACCTCCCTGACGCATGCGGGGATCGACGATGCAGCACAGCACGTCAGCGAGCAGGTTGCCCAGGATGACGAGCGTGGAGGAAAGCACCAGGATCGACATGACGACGGGGTAGTCCATCGCCTTGATAGCCGTAATGAAGTAGGGGCCCACACCCGGCCAAGAGAAGATGGTCTCGGTGATGATGGCACCCGTCACGAGCAGGGGCATTGCCATGCCCAGGCGCGTGATGACCGGGATGAGCACGTTGCGGCAGATGTGCTTGAACATGACCTCGGCGTCGGAGGCGCCAAAGGCGCGCTGCACCGTGACGTAGTCCTGCGTGGACTGCGTGATGGTGGAGCTGCGGACATAGCGCAGGTTGTCGGGCAAGAACGCCACCGTGAGCGTCACGAACGGCATGATGTAGTGCCGCGCGATGTCGAGCGCAGATCCGTCGCCGATGGTCTGCATGCCCAGGATGGGAAGCCATTTGAGCAGGTAGCCAAAGACGAAGATGAGCAGCATCGCGAACCAGAACGACGGCACGGCGATGCCGACAGAGGCGATGGCGTCGATGCAGCGGTCCAGGCGGCTGCCGCGATGCGCGCCGGCCACAAGGCCGAGCACGATGGCGAGCACGTAGGCGAACAGGTACGCCGGCAACACGAGCATGATCGTGTTGGGGATGCGCGCCGCGAGCTGGTCGGCCACGGCGGCCTTCGTCGTGATGGAGTAGCCCCAGTTGCCTGTCACGAGACTCTGCAGCCACTTGAGGTACTGCATCCACAGCGGGTCGTTGTAACCCAGGGCATCCTTCATCGCGGCCACGGTCTCCGCAGACATGCGGGGGTCGACCATGGCGTCGACGGCATCGTAAGGCGCAAGGCTCATGAGCATGAAGCACAGCATCGTGATGACCAAGACCATAGGTATGGCAATCAAAATGCGGCGCAGGATAAACTTGGCCACGGTGTCGTCCCCTCCTTCCTTCCAAATCCCAGTGCGGAAAAAGAGCCGGCCCCGCTTTCGCGAGGTCGGCTCCTGCAAAACTACGACCTGTAGCCCTACGCTAGTCGGTCATGGAGAGCTTCGACATATCCTCGAAGGTGTAGATGGGCACCAGGCCCGCTTCCTCCATGCCGGCAACGTTGGCGGTGGTCACGAGCAGGCGCATGTTGGAGTATACGGGATAGAACACCGCCATGTCCGCAATCTTTGCCTGAAGCTCGTTATAAATCTCTCGACGGGCGGCCTCGTCGGTCTGCTGGCGGCCCTGCTCGAACAACTCGTCAACCTCGGGAGCCTCGTAGTGCATGTAGTTGTAGGCACCCTCGGTGAGGAAGAGCGGCGAGTACTTGTCGGGGTCGATGCCCATGATGTAGCCGCCGTAGTACAGGTCGTACTCGTTGTCGGGGTCCTTCATGGCCTGGTACTCAGCCGTGGCGTCCATGCCATAGAGCTCGACGTTGATGCCCGCCTCGGCAGCCTGCTCCTGAATCATGACGGCCGCAGTTGCCTGCAGGGAGTCGTCGGCGGAGTAGGCGAACTTGAGGGTGGGGTTGGAGACGCCGGCCTCGGAAAGAAGCTGCTTGGCCTTCTCGACGTCGCGGTCGTACTTCTCGACGTCCTCAGTAGCCCAGGAGTTTGCCGGCGGCAGGAACGTGTAGGCCAGCGCGTAGTAGTCCTCGGAGAGCACGGCCGCGTCGGCGATAGCCTTCTTGTCGAGCGAGAAGAAGAAGGCCTTGCGCACCTTCTCGTCGGTGACGCGCTTGGCGTTCATGCAGAAGTAGGAGACGCGGTTCTCGCTGTAGGGCGTCACGGTGAGGTTGTTAGCCTCGGGGTTGAGCTGCTCGATCTGAGCAGGCGTGCCGATCCAGGCGTTGACCTGGCCGGTCTGGATGGCGGTCATGCCGGTGTTCTCGTTGGTGACGATCTGGAACACGACGTTGGGAATGTTGGGCGTGCCGCCGAAGTAGCTCTCGTTGGCGCTGAAGGAGAGGTACTGGCCGATCTGGTACTCGTTGAGCTTGTAGGGGCCAGTGCCGATGCCCAGGCCGTTGACATCGTTGTTCTCGAAGTCGGTGACGCCCTCGTAGATGTGCTTGGGCATCATGAACTTCTCGCCCGACAGGGCCTCGAGGCCAGCGGGGTTCAGGAACGGGAAGGTGAACGTGACCGTGTAGTCGTCGACCTTCTGGATGTCGACCACGCCGTCATCGCCATAGTTGAGGTCGGAATAGCCGTTGGCAACCTCGGTGTCGCGCATGGTCTCATAGGAGAACACGACGTCGTCGGCCGTGAAAGGCTCGCCGTCGTTCCAGGTGACGCCCTGACGCAGGTGGGCGGTGTAGGTGAGGCCGTCCTCGGAGACCTCGTGGGACTCGGCGAGGAAGTACTTGGTGCCCTCGTTGGTGATGTCCCACAGCGGCGAATAGACGAGCTTGAGGGTCATGAGACCAAAGCGGTCGGAGGTGGTGACGGGGTTGGGCGAGACGCTCGGGTCGCCGGCGATGGCGTAAATGAACGTGTCGGAGGCGGCATGCGCAACGGCAGGCATGCCGAACTGCGCCAGGATGGCGCTTGCGGAGATGGCCGCACCGGCGGCAACGAAGCTGCGACGGGAAAGGCCCTGGGAGAAGATCGAGGTGTCGGCCATGATATGCTCCAATCAATGGATGCGGCGCGCGCTGTGCGGCTTGATTTGCCGAAGCGTTTGGCGTCGCGGGTTGGGGCAAACTATGCAACGAAACCGGGGGTGATGTCAATTACCCTTTAACATACTATGTTTAAAGGGTAACTTCTCCATATAGCTGTAAGCAGCTGCAGGTTCGCGGGCATCTTGCCTGGCAGCGGCGTTGTAGCTTTCTTAAAGCGTAACGCCGCTGCCAGGGCGCCTCGGCATGGGTAATCGTCAAGCGGGGCTGACGGGCAGACAAACGGATGAGCAGCGCGGGCGGCCAAGGCGCGTCTTGCCGATCGATGAGCAGCTCGGGCGGCCAGGATGCGTCTTGCCGATCAGCTAGCAGCACATGCAGCTGGGGTGCGTCTTGCCGATCATGATGTTGAGGATCTCGACGTCGGTGGAGGCCATACCCACGCGGCCCACGTAGCCCATCGAGGCGATGGAGGACTCCACGTCCTCGCCCACCAGACCGTCGCCGGCGCAGAAGTCCTCGCCGAGCATCGCCATGGTGTGGCCGAGCATGGCGGCGTCCACCGCGCTCGAGATCTTGGCCGCACAGCTCGCCTTGGCGCCGTCGCACATGATGCCGCCCACGTTGGCGATGGTGTTGACGACCGTGGAGCCCACCTGGGCGTCGGTGCCGCCGGCCAGGTAGGTCACCGCCGCACCCGCGCCAGCCGCCGCGCACACCACGCCACAGAAGGCCGAGAGGCTGCCGATGTAGCGCTTGAGATGCAGGGCCGTGAGGTTTGAGATGCACAGGGCACGTAGGAGCTGCTCGTGGGTGGCATGGACCGAGGCGGCGTACTCGATGACGGGCAGCGAAACCGTCATGCCCTGGTTGCCCGAACCCGAGTTGATGACCACAGGCAGGGAACAGCCGCCCATGCGCGCATCGGACCCCGCAGCCGCGCGGGCGCGCATGCGCGTCGTGACGTCGGCCGGGTGCATGGCGAGGATCGTGCGGCCGATCTCGCTTCCCCAGTGGCCGCGCAGGCCCTCCTCGGACACGGCGGTGTTGCAGTCGATTTGGCGCTCAAGCAGGGGCTTCACGCACTCAAGATCAATCTCGCGGGCAAACGCGCAGATGTTGGCCATGGAAAGACGGCGGTAGACTTCCTGGCTGTAGGCGTCGTCGCCCTCGTCGTGGGCGTCGCACTGGATCGTCTCGCCGTCGCGAGTGACGTCGACGACGTTGGTGTGGCGATCGCGCAGCGTGACCGAGGCGGTGTGACCCGCGCCCGACACCTCCACGACGATGAAGAGGTTCGGCACGCCCTCGACAAGCTCGACCTCGCAGAAGCCCTGTGCGATGAGGGCCTGGGCACGCTCGACGACCTCGGGCGTCACCGACTGGAGGACCTCGAGCTCACGGTCGGCGTCACCGCCGAGAAGACCGAGCACGGCCGCCACCTCGACGCCCTTGAGGCCGCCCGAGTTGGGCACGACGACGCTCTTGACGTTCTTGATGATGTTGCCGCTGCAGCGCACGACCATGTGCTCGACGGGCTCGCCGAGCGTGCGACCGGCAAGCGCCGCTCCATAGGCCAGGGCGATGGGCTCGGTGCAGCCCAGTGCGCACACGAGCTCCTTGCCGAGCAACTCAACGAACAGGGACGTGGTCTTCTCATCGGGCGATGCGGCCATGCGGGTGCTCCCTCTATATTCAAACCATACCTCAGGGTTGAAGAAATCCCATCATCTACCTGGGTATTTGCTTGCAGACACCATACTATATAGCAAGAGAGGCACCCGGTGCTAACTCATGGAGCAACTCACTCCACGATTTAATAATGACGCCCGCCTGCGCCTGAATTTCGTCCGTTGGCTGCGTGGCCTGACCGTTCACGTGGCCCGCGCACGCCATGCCGGCCGCCTGCGCAGTGCGAATGGCGGTGAGGTGGTCTTCAAAAACGACGCACTCGTGCGGCTCGACACACAGACGGCGTGCGGCCTCCAAGAAGATGTCGGGATGCTCCTTGGTGTGATGCGCGACCTCGCAGCCGTGCACGCGCGTGTCGAACAGGCCCGCCATGGGCACGCGCGGCTCCATGGACGAGACGACCTGGGGGTCGTTGGTCGTGGCGATGGCCGTGAGGATGCCCTGCTGCTTGAGGGCGTGCACATATTCAAGGGCGCCGGGGAACATCTGCACGTCGTGCGCGTAGTGCTCGCGGCCCATGCGGTTCCACTCGTCGCAAATCTCCTGCGGCGACTCTGCCAGGCCATATGCCTCGACGGTGTAGCGCGCACCGTCCTCAAAGCCAAGCAGCGCAAGCGTCTCGGCATACTCCGGGCTGTAGGCAAGCCCGCGGGCGGCAAAGAAATCGCGGTCCACCTGCGCCCACACGTCGCAAGAATCGGCCAGCGTGCCATCGAAGTCGAAGATGGCCGCGCGGAAGGCAAACGAGGAGGGACGGAGCTGGTCGAGACAGACACGTTGAGCTGGCATGAGGTCGTGTTCGCTTTCCATAGAGGCGGGAGTGACGAGGCCGGACAGAAAGAGCCCAGCGAAACGATATGGTAGCCGATAAGAACTGAAAAAGGCGTAGAGCAAGGCAGATGCCCCAAAGAGCTACCCGCCTTGAAGGCGCGGCCCCTCCTGTGGCCAACGCCGCGCCAACGACCGCCTGGCTCATCCTCGTGCGAGGACGTAGTCCGTTCTCGCTCTCTCGCCCGTGCGCACAAGCAGCAAGCAAAAGGCCCGGCACCGCATGTCATCGGTACCGGGCCTGCAAAATCACGCAGCTCATCGGCCCCATCTCAAGATGAGCCCATGCGCTTCAATCCGCCGAATCCCCTACTCGAGAATCGTGTGGCAGCTCGCGCAGTCCTCGGGAGAGAGGTTGGCCGTAAGGTGGTTCTCGGGAAGGCCCTCGAGCGAGCCGGACTCAACGGCATTCATGACGGCCTTCGGCAGGTCGGGGGCCTGGAACTCCATGCCGTACGTCATGGCGTAATCCCCCGGAGTGCCGTCGACCACACCCTCAAGAGGATCGAGGTTCTGCGAGACGACGGCGCCCACGGCACCGCCCGCGATGCGCTCCTGCTGGAGCTTCTCCTCCTCGGAGCCCTCGATGGCCGCGCCACCCGAAACGGCGGCCTCTGCAGCGGGATCGTACACCGCGAGCTCACCCTTCTCGGCCGTGTCGTTGTTGTCAAGCGTGTTGCCCAGGGAAGGCGTGCCTTCGGCATCGGCGCTCGTCACACCCGCGACACCGCCCGCATACCAGACGCACGCGCCAACAAGCGCTGCGGCAACCAGAACGCCACCAGCGACCAGCGCCTTTGTCTTGGTTTCAGCTACCATGGTCGTTCCTCCTTCTTTGGTCATCCATCACATATCAATACATTTGTAGAGCCCCGCCTGCGTAGGCGAGGCTTTCGCCGTCGGGCTTTATGCGCGCAACGCCGCCGCAATGCCATCAAGCAGCTCCGGGGCATATCGGTGGACAGGATCGGCATGGCGCACCTCAATGGGAGCCACCGTGGGGTCGTCGAGCATGCCCTCGGGGAACTCAGCGGCCTGGGGCTCACCTGAACCGGAAACCGCGTCAAGCGCGATCACCTGCACGGGGCGGCGGGAGCGCACCGCGTTGATGCGTTCGACAAAGGCGCTCACGTAGGCCGGGGTGGCCATTTCGTGCGGCATGAGCACCTCCACCGTGAGGGCGGGCGGCACCAGGCGCGACTTGTCGCGGTCGGCGACGAAGCTCACGGCGTCGACGCTTGTCAGCTCCCAGAGCAGAAGCACGCGATGCGTCATGAGGTCGGTCGTGTTGCCGCCCGAAGAGCTGTCACGGCGACGCTTGTTCTTGAACCCATAGAAGTCCAGCTCATGGGCTGCCTCGCTCTTCATCGCGAACACACGGCCGTCGGCAGTCTCAAAGACCGCCTCGGGCAGGCGCAGCGTGGGAGAGGTGGCCTGGCTTGCAACCTCGACCCGTGCCGTGGGCACCGTATGGACCGACTTCATGTCGACCGTGAACACCGCATGGAACGCGCGGGGCTCAAGGCGCATCACCACCCCGTAGTACGCCCACGCCTCATAGGCGTTGCGGTACAGCATTTCAACATGAGGCACGAGCACCCCCTGCGCCCGCGCTCGCAGGGCCCCGGCGTCCTGGCCCGTCTGCAGGGCATCGAGGACACAGGCAAACAAGGGGCGCACGGCCTCGGCCGCAGGGTCGGCCATCAGGCTTTCGAGCATGGAGGCGAGCTTGAACTGGGAGAGACCCGCCTGGGCGCACAAACCCTCACGCACCTGGGCGCATTTGATCGCAACCTCGACCAAGGCGGGAAGGCAGCAAGCACCGCTCGCCCCATCGCACACGGACGTCGCTGCGGTCCCACCGAGTATCTCTTCGGCCAGATCGCGCTGGACGCGCCCCACCTGTGCATAAAAATCGCTGCGCACCTCACGGGGCACCGACAGGCTCGTGGCCGTCATGCGAATTTCCGCATGCTCCGCAACAAACGTGCGCAGCTCTTCCAGGCCCTGCTCGAAAGCCGTCATGACCCTACCCCGCAATCTCGAGAAGCGTGCGCTTCACAATCGTGCGCGTGATCTCGACCTTGTACTCGTTCTTGGGCAACGGCTTGGCATCCTTGACGGCGGCGTCACCGGCAGCGGCGGCGCTCTCCTCGGTCACGCCGGCCGCGACGGCTTCCTCGGCGGCAGCGCTGCGGATGGGCGAGGGATACACGCCACCGAGCGCGACCTTGACGCTGCCGTCCTCGGTCTGAGCGACGGCGCAGTTCACCACAGGGAAGTCAATGGACTTACGCAGGGCGAACTTGCGGAAGGAGCTCTTGGCGACCTTGGGCACGACGATGTGCGTCAGCATCTCGTCCTCGTCGAGGACGCAGGAGCGCACGCCGTTGATGTGGAAGAAGTCCTCGGCAGACAGCTCGCGCTTCGTCGTGACCATAGTGGCGCCCAGGGCGATGAGGGCAGGGGCGCTGTCCTGCGAGCTGGCGGCAAAGCAGCCGCACTCGTCGCCGAAGATGGAGTGGTAGCGGTTGTCGCCGATGCGGGCGGGGCAGTAGTTGCCGCCCTTGCGCTTGCAGTGGAAGCGATCGTCGGGCACGCGGAAGTACCAGCAACGATGCATCTGGCAGATGTTGCCGCCGATGGTGCCCATATGGCGGATGGTGGGCGACGCGACGCGCGAGCACGCCTTGGCCAGCGCCGCGGCACCTTGCTGCACGACCTCGCTGGCAGCCACGTCGGCAAGCTTCACCAGGGCGCCGATGCGAATCTGGGCGCCCTCGTCCTCGATCTGGTCAAGGCCGGGGATGGTCTTGAGGTCGATTACAAGCTGCGGGTACGTGGGCAGCAGCTCGTCTTTGAGCGTGCCGAGCAAGTCGGTACCGCCGGCAATGAACATGGCGGAACCCTCGACGCCCGTAGACTGGAACGTCGCCGCAACGTTGCTCGCCGCCTCCTCAGCCGACCCCGCCTGCATATGAGAGAAATGCTTCATTGGAGAACCCTCCAGGTAGAGTATGAATTACGTCTTGTTTCCAAGGTCTTGATCGTGCCCTTACGGCCTTGGCCTCAAGGTCTTGATCTTGACCTTGCCCTTGACCTTACGCCTGTCACAGTGCGACAGCTGCAAGGCGCTTTGAGGCGTGGTGTACTGAAGTACACGAGCCTCAAAGGAACGCAGCAGATGGCGTGCTGTGGTCAGGCGCCTACGCGCCTATGCGCCCCAGAGCACGGAGCACCTTATCGGGCGTATACGGCGAGCACTCAATGACGTTTCCGCCAATCGCGTTCTGAATCGCCAGGCCCACAAGACCGGGGTTGGCATGAGCGTGGGCCACGCCGGTCGAGCCATAGGCACCGCCACCGCAGCGGGTCTCAACAGGAACGGGGACCGTCGGCGGCTCGTCGAGGGCCGTGGGCACCTTGTAGTCGTACATGTTGCCCGAAAGCAGCACGCCCGTGCCCTCGTCCCACACGAGCTCTTCGCGCAGCGCGCGGCCCGAGTTCATGCACACGGCCGTCTCGATCTGGCCCAGGGCCGACGAGGGACGGATGACCTTGCCGAAGTCGTGGGCGCACACGTAGTCGAGGATCTCCACCAGGCCCGTCTCGGGGTCGACGGCGACCTCGCAGAAGTCAACGTTCATCGTGCGGATGACGTCGGTCTGGAAGGGAACGTTGGGCTTTCCGCAGTAACCCACGGCGAGCTGGCCGATGCCGACCATCGAGACCTGCTTGGTGGGGTCGGCCTTGAGGCAGATCATGGAGTCGACGATGTCGCACTCCTCAACGGAGGCACCCAAAAGTGCCGAGCCCGTGGCCAGGATCTGCTGCTTCAGCTGGTTGGCGGCCTCCTTGGCAGCCCAGGTGCACGTGGCACCACGGTCGGCAGCGTCGCCCTCCTGCCAGTTGTTGTAGTTGGGCGCGTAGTAGACGATGACGTCCTCGAGCTTCATGCCGATCTCCTCGGCAATGACGAGCTGCACGGCGTCGGGCCAGTACGTGCCGATGAGGGCCTCGGCATAGGGCATGTAGATCTTGCCGTCGATGCCCATGCGCAGGTTGATGTTGTAGCTGATCATGCCCCAGGTCTGCGAGGCGGCATAGCGCACGGCCACGCCGTGCATGCGACCGTCCTCAAGCGTGCGCTGGCCTGCCAGGTGCCACTTCTCTTCCCAGCCGAACGCCGCCTTGCCCGCATCCATGCAGGCAGAAAGCGAGGGGTCGGTCACGGCGACGTTCTTCATGATGATGTCGCAGGGGTCCATGCCCAGCGTGTCGGCGATCTTGTGGAACGCCAGGTTCACCGGCTCATAGCCGGGCTGACCGGGGTCGGCCGTGGTGCAGGCGCCGTTGGTGACGTAGTAGCCCATCTCCGAATAGATGTTGGGGCACGTCGTCTGCTTGAAGCTCTGGGCGTTGGGCGGAAGCACCAGGTGACCGTGCGTCTTGTCGCCGTAACCGCCGCGGGCGCCCGTCTGGTGGACGTTCTTGGACTGCACGGCGAGCAGGTTGCCCTCGTCGTCAAAGCCGATGCGCACCGTGAGGTAGGTCTGGGGCACGGCGGCGTCGAACGACTCGCGACGGGTCTGCACGTAACGCACGGGAACCCCGCCCAGGCGCTTGGAGAGCACGGGGGCGAACTGGGCGCCGCGCTTCTCCACGAAGTCGCAATAGCGGGAGGCCATGTAGGGAGTGAGGGCACGGTACTTGTCGGCGTAGGACCCATTGCCCATGAACGCGGCCACAAGCGGGCCGTTTGCAGGGAAGTGGGCGTGGTTCGTGACGTAGCACATCTTCTCGCCGTCGGGGTTGCCCCAGGGGTCGTCGGCCCAGTAGGAGAAGTACGCCGGCGGCATGGAGCGGAACTGGCTCCACATGGGGCGACCGTAGTTGATGACCTCGACGTGGTCGGACTCCTTGAAGCCGTCCTCGGCGCAGCCGATCTCCCACTCAACGGCAGCGCCGAACGTGTTGCCGGTCATGTTGGAGTCGGGGTTCATCTCGGGGCGCAGGATGGGGGCGCCGGGCTTGGCCGCCTCGCGCGCGTCGAGCACAAAGGGAAGCACCTCCCAGTCGACCTTGATGGCAGCGAGGGCCTTCTTGCAGACCTCCTCGTTGATGGCTACGACGACAGCGCCAACCTCGTCGCCCTCGAACTCGGCCTCGTCGCCCAGAAGCGGGCTTCCGCCGAACTCGTAGTAAGACGGGCGGTACTTGGGCATGCTGGCGAGTTCCTCGTCCTCATAGGTGAGCACGAGCTTGACGCCCTCGATCTGCTCGGCCTCGGAGATGTCGAGCGACTTCACGCGCGCATGGCCATAGGGGCTGCGCAGCGCCATGGCGGTGAGCGTGCCGTCCATCCACAGGTCGGTGGGGTACTTGGCGGCGCCGGAAACCATGTCCCAGCTCTGACGGCCCTCATGACCCCAGGTACCGACGACCTTGAAGTCCTCGCGGTCCTGGTTTACACCCTCAAGCTCCCACGTAGAGGTTGCTCCCATGATTTATGCCTCCCTTGCAGTCGCGGCGTTGATGTTTGCCACGAACGTCTCATCGTCGGTCTCGGGCAGGTGCTCCTGGCCCTCGGCGATGGCGGCGGCAGCGTCCTGAATGGCAGCCACATGGCGAGAGTACGTGCCGCAGCGGCAGATGTTGCCCGAGAGCTCCTCGCGAATCTGCTCAGCCGTGGGCTGGCCGTACTTCTCGATGATGTACTTGGCCACCGTGAACTGGCCGGGCGTGCAGTAACCGCACTGGGCGGCGTCGTACTTGGCGTACGCCTCCACGAGCGGGCGCCACTTAGGCGTGGCGGCAATGCCCTCGGAGGTCTCGATCTGGCGGCCCTGGACCTCAACGGCGAGCGTGGAGCAAGAGAGCGCAGGCACGCCGTCGATGAGCACGCTGCACGAGCCGCAGCCACCGCGGTCGCACATCTCCTTGGCGCAACCGGTGAGTCCCACGGCGCGCTGAAGCGTCTCGCGCAGGGTCCACTGGGGCTCTACCTGGACCTTCACCTCAGTGCCATTGATAGTGAGCGTCGCGCACTCAGGCACGGCGGCCTCGGGGTGGTTCTCCTCGAAGTGGACCTTGAGCGCCTCGTAGTCGGCGGTCTTCTGGCCGCAGACCGGACAGGTGTAGACAAAGTCTGTGACGGTGGCAACCTCGGCGTGAGCCTCCTCGGGTGCGCCGATAACCGAGTTGATTCCCAGGCTGGCCGCCAGACCGGCAACGCCGGCGCCGCCAACCGTGAGGAAGTCGCGGCGTGTTACTTCTTGCGCCATGTGCATCTCTCCCCTACTAGTTCGTTTGCATGGATGACCACGCTGAACAATCTAGACGCGCGCGGAAGGCGGCGACATTCCCCACGCGGGTAATCCCATGGGGAATGCGACAGGCTGGCAAGGCGGCAACCATGAGGTTCATTAGGGCACTTACCAGGGAAAACGTCAGCTTGGTTGCATGGCGGGGAGGGATCGGTGCCTCATATACCCCCCGAGATACCCCGGGCGGGGAATGGGGGCCCAATGCCCCTTACGCCTAACCTGGCACCTGTTGAATTGTGTGGCTCGCGCCGAACGCAGGACTAGGGGGCTGTGGCGATGAAGGAACCCATTGAAAGCATGGAGCGCTGGTACCGCAAGGGGCGGCGCTTTGCACTGGCCCAGGTGGTTGGCACCTCGGGCGGCACGGGACCGCGCGACGAAGGCGCCCTTATGGCCGTCAACGAGCTCGGCGACGTGGCGGGGTCTGTGTCGGGCGGCTGCATCGAGGGGGCCATGTTCGAAGCCGCACGCGATGTGATTGAAAGCGGTCAGGCAAAGACCCTCGTGTTCAGCGAGTCCGAGCTGGACGCCTCCCCTGAAACCTGGGGCCTTGACGTGCCGTGCGGCGGTTCGTTCGAGATACGCGTGCGTCCCTTCGACGACGAGGTGCTTGCCCTGATGCGCGCGGCGCGTCAAGCGGAGAAGGCCGCCCCTCGCATCGTGTGCGTGGGCGCGGTCCACATCACCGCGGCCCTATGCGAGCTCGCGCGGTGCGTGGGGTACCGCACGGTGGTGATCGACCCCCGGCGCACGTTCACGCAGGCATCGCGCATCAAAGAGGGAACCGACGAGCTGTTCGAGTCATGGCCGCAGGAGATAATTCCCCAGCTCAACCTGGGACCTCAAGATGCCGTGTGCGCCCTCACGCATGATGCCAAAATCGACACCCCCGCACTTGCCGCCGGCCTGAAGAGCAACGCCGGCTACATCGGCTGTCTGGGCCACGCCGAGACGCTGGCCGACCGCCACACAGCGCTGCTGGCCATGGGCTTCGCGCCCGCCGACCTCTCGCGCGTGTACGGCCCCATCGGCATGTTCCTGGGCGGGCGCGAACCTGAGGAAATTGCGCTCGCCGCGCTTGCGCAGATTCAGGCCTCACGCACAGGAAGGCTTCAGCACACTGACGACCTGCCCGGCTGCACGCTCGACCTCTTCGCACCCACCGAGGTCGCCCGCATCGCCGCATGCCGCGAGGAGCTTGCCGCACGGGGCGAGAAGCTCGGAACGTACCGAGTCGCCAAGGAAGACGGGCACGACCGCTCGCATGTGGGACAGGGACGTTTAGACGACGAGGACGCTGACACGGAAAGGAAGGCGGTGACCACATGCGCATGAGCTGCTGGACACCCGACATCCTGCGCTTTATGGAAGACGCCGACAGGCTGAGCCCCTATTTCCGCGACCTGGCCCGCCTTGCAGCGGCTCAATGCCCACACGGCGGGCGTGTGCTCGACGCGGGGTGCGGCATGGGGCAGCTGAGCTTGGCCCTTGCCGAGCATGCCGGGCACATCGACGCCGTCGACCGCTCCGAGCAGGCAATCGCCCATCTCGCCGAAGAGGCGCGACGCGCCGAGGCGACAAACGTGCACCCCCACTGTGCCGACATGTTCGCCTGGGGTACCGGCGGTCGAGAATCTCATATACCCGCAAGGCCCGGCAACAAGCCCTTCAGGCGGAGCCCGCGATGCCGCACATGGAATCCAAGCCCATCGTCGCGGCAGACTGCCGATACCTATGACCTGGCCGTATTCTGCCTGTCCGCCTCTTTTGAGGACGCCTATGCGGCGGCTTGTCGCATAGGGGCTCAACGCGTTCTCGTCATCAACAAGATCCACGCGCACAACCCCTATGACCCGAGGCCCGTTGTGGATGACTTTGCAAGGGCGCTCGAACGCAACCAAGCAATCGACCCTCAGGCCCGAGGCATGCGCATACGGCTCGATTACGGCCAGCCCTTAAGGAGCCTCGAGGACGCCGTGACCTACTTCAGCCTCTTCCGCACGCGCACCTATCCCAACGGCGTGGCCCGCGAGGAAGTGGCCGGCCTCCTTCAGCGCCGAGACGACCCAGAGTTTCCCTACCACCTGCCCGTATGGCGCGACCTTGCCGTTTTCTCCTGCGAGACAAAGAGGCATCGCGAGGTCCGGGGCATAGGCTGGGACGGCCTATGGGATGCCACGAACGCCCCTGCCGAGCCGACATCCCCCGCGCCGAGCGGCGCAGCGATCTGCAAGGTGCCATAACAGGCGGTGCCGCACGCACGCCCGCTACGGCATCGCCGCATGGCCACGCCTACAGCACACCGCGCTCGCGCAGCAACGCCACCGCCTGCATCTTGGAATGAACTCCCAGCTTGGCGTAGATGTTCGCCAGGTGCTTCTTCACCGTCTCGCGCGACACCACCATATGCTCGGCAGCCTGCGCCACCGACAGCCCCGCCGCCACGAGGCGCATCACATCGACCTCGCGCTCGGTGAGGCGGGCGTCGCTTGCCTGCTCCGACGAAAGCCCCGGCGTCCCCGCGCCCTCATACAGCCCGCTCAGGCATGCCACGACCCCCATGTCGCGCGACGTGGAGAGAAGCCTTTGCGCTACGGGACGCAAGGCCTCCACGTTCTCGGCAAGGAGCATGGGCGAGCCTGTCTGCGCGGCCAGGGAGGCCGCCCGAGCTAGGCACGCGTCGGCCCGCACGGTGAGGGCCGCCTGCTCGCACAGCATGGCACCGACCACATTGGCGTAGATGTAAAGCGCACGCTCGCCTTTGTCGATGCCCTCGGCAAAGGCGCAGTACTCCTCGCACATGTCCGGGGCGGCTTCGCCCAGACAGTACGCGGCGACGGCGGCAAGCGCGCGCAAGGCGCCGCGGTGCTCGTCATGCGCAGACAGGCAGGCATCCACCCGGCTCTTCACCACGGCGGCGCAAGGCTTGACAAGGACCGCGCCCGGAAACGCCTGCGCCGCACCGGCGACGCCGGCGTTCAGAGCACGCGTGAACGCGGCCTCGGCACCCGGCATGTCGCCCCTGCAGACACGCACCTTCGCGCGCAGCACGCATGCCTGCGCCACCATCTCGGGCGCGCCTCCCTGCAAATCGGTCAGCCGCCTGTAGGCGTCGAGGTCCCGCTCGGCCTGGTCAAACCTACCCAACTGATGCGCCACGATTGCCTGGGCGAGCCAGGCATAGGCTAGCATCGGCTTGCAGGCGCCCTCGGCCTCGCTGTAAAGACCCAGCGCCGAGTCGGCGTGCATCTGCGACTCGTCGTACAATCCCAGATTCGCACAGGACATCGCAAGGTTGCCCAGCGCCGAACACGTCAGGTTCCTGTTACCGAAGGACTCTTGCATCTGCAAGGCCTCGTGGAGCAAGGCACGCGAGCGCAGCGGCTCGGTCGATGAGTACGACGACGCCAGCACCTGAAACATCATGCCCCGCAAGTAGTACTCCTCCTGCGGCAGGTACTCAAGCGCGCTTTCGGCAAACTTGCGCATGTCGGCGAAACGCGCCCTGCACGCGGCGAGGAACGCCTTTTGCACCATGCACATGGCAAAAAGGAAGTCCTCGTTGGGCTTCAGGCGCTCCACCGCATGCATGACCAGGGAGTTTGCCAGCTCGATTTGCCCCGCAATGGCATAGGGCATGGCGAGGACCGCGCAGAGGAAGGGGCTGTCGAGCACGCGCGCCTGTGGCATCTGCGAGGCCCAGCGCACGAGCGTCTGGTGGGAGTCGGTCATATAGAGCGACTTCCAATTGGCGACGACGAGGTCGCGCAGACCGTCCCAGTCGGTCAAGGCCACGCACATGGAGACCGCCTGGTCGAGGTACCCGTGGCGGGCGTACCAGTCGCGCGCGGCCTTGCGGCACCCCTCAAGCTCCTCGGGGGCGAGCGCCGTGGCGCGCGTCGCGAGCATGTCGGCAAAAAGCATGTGATAGCGGTACCAGCTCTCAGACCCGCCCTGGTCGATGCGAGCGATGAAGAGATCACCCCTGGCAAGCGCCTCTGCCATGCCCGCGGCCTGAGGGCAGGACATACCTGTGAGCGCGGCGGCCAACGAGGGGCAGAACGAGTCAACGACCGACGTCTTGACGAGGAAGTCGCGCTGGTCGGCGGGGAGCGCCAGGAAGACCTCCTCGAAAAGGTAGTCGTTCATGCCGGCGCGCACCTGGTCGTGCGCGCCCCGCGCGTCATCGGCGTCGCCCAGCATGGCGACGAGCCGACAGCCTGCGGGCCAGCCGTGCGTGTAGGCCTCGATGCGGGCGAGGCCGTCGGACGTGAAGGCGCAAGCTGCGGCGGGCGCCTCGGGCGATTCGGGGGCGACGCAGCCTGCACGGGAGAAAAACTCGGCCGCCTCGTCTGCCGTGAAACGCAGGTCGTTCTCGTCGATGGCCATGAGCTGGCCTGCCACACGCAGGCGGGCAAGCTGCAGGGCAAGCGGCCGGCGGGAGGTCACGACCAGATGCATGTTCGCAGGGAGGTTTTGAAGGAGGTACTGCACGCTTTGGGCGATGTCGGGCTCGTCTTGCACCACATGGAAGTCATCGAGGACCAGAACGACCCGGCGCGGCAGTGCGCCTGCGGCGACGATGAGGCAGCTTATCGCGTTGCGCAGCAGGGCCGGGTCGTCGGGAAAGCTCAGGTCGGCAAGGGTCCGGTCGAGCTCGGCGTCCGCCTCGCCCAACGCGGCGCACACATAGCGCCAAAACACCCCCGGGGCCGAGTCTTGTGTGCCCACCGCATACCAGGCGACGGCGCACCCCCGACCGACGCCTGAGGCCCACGACGCGACGGCGGTGGTCTTGCCGTAACCCGCCGAGGCGACGACGCTCGTGAGCTTGCACATCAGGCCGCGGTTGAGCTTGGCGCTCACCTGGGTGCGCGCGACCACGTCGCCCCTGCACGCCGGAACACGGACCTTGGAGGGGAGCAGGGTGTACGGGATACCCGCCGACTGCCTGCCTGCCTCGTCTTCTACCTGCAGCATGTCATCGCTCCCCCTTGACGCCCCGAACGCCGCCTCGCACCTCTCGTTGCATGCAAGAATACCCCAATCGGGGAATGACGGCCAAGGGCGGGGCAAGGCGAACGCAAAGGCTCATGCCTCCTTGGGTGTTTTCTAGGCACTTGCGAAATTGTGCAACGACTTGTTGCACAAATACCCTGGGGACATATCATCCATCTCATGGACAAAGTCACCGACAAGTCCCAGCGGCTCTAGTCTTTCTTTGTTCATGTCTGCGCTCTAGACGCTGCATTCCGTCTCGATAGTTTAACGGTTTCCACGTCATTCAAGGAGGCTCGAATTGGTCAGACAGCATCTGCCGAATTCCGATTGTGCCTACGCCGTTGGCACAATTCATCCGCGAAAGCTGAATGCCGGAGCTACGCTGGATTTGACATCTGAGGGCAAAGGGCACATCCATGCAGCGTAGGATGGTCGACAACGTGATACCGTGGGCGCGGGCACAGATCAATCCCGGCCGCATCTCCTATGAGAAGGAAGGTCAGGCATGGGTTCCTCTATACCGGGCGGGCGGGAGACGCGCATCCTTGTTTGCGTGCTTGCCGCCGGGGCCTCGTCGCGCATGGGGTTCCCCAAGCTGCTCGCGGCTTTTCCAGGGCCCGACGGGGCCGACACCTGCCTGCTTGCGCGGGCATGTCGCGCCGCGCTGAACAGCCGGGCGACCCAGGTCGCTGTGGTGACCGGGGCGTATGCGGACGAGATGGAACCAGTGCTTGAGGAGTTGCGCGAAGGATTCGCGGAATCCCACCAATGCATCGCAGGGATCAAGTTGGCAGATTCTGCCGCCGCGCCTGCACTTCGCCTCGTCGAGCTTCGCAACGATGCTTGGTCACAGGGGCAGGCGACCTCCGTGCGCTTGGCTGCGCAGTATGCCCGTGCACTCGATTTCGACGCCGTCATCTTCATGGCTGCCGACCAGCCGTTTGTGGAGGCTGAGCACCTCGACGCCCTCATCGCGGCATTTGAGAACATGCGGGCCGCCGAGGCAGCCGGAGCCGCGGCCACGCCGTGTGCCCTGCGCTCCCGCTGCGGCACGCGCCAGGGCAACCCCTGTCTCTTCCCCCGCGAGGCCCTTCCCCTGTTCGACGCCCTCACAGGTGACGAAGGTGCCCGCCAGCTCTTCCACTCGGGCGCTCTTGCGGCCGTCCCCGCCGACATCCCCGGCAACCCTGTCTGCGACCCCTTCTGCGACCTCGACACCCCCGAGGAGTTCGAGCGGTTCCGAGCCGCACGAAACATGTAACAAGTCCAATTGCCAAAGGCTCAGCAGCCAGCTTGGCACGAGCGTCTCTTCAGCCGCTCTTTCAATACTTCAAATAATTTTGTATAATTCAATTAGCATTTGAACTATGCGAAATCAAGGAGAATCGTTGCTAAACGAAGTCACCGGATACCTGGAAAACTCATTGGGAATCGAGGCAACGGTTTCCGAATGGGACGAGACGGAGTCGCTTCCCCTCTTCATCAGGGGAGGATGCACGATTGGCAACGTCACCACCAAAACAAGATCGTTTATCCTGGTCGATTTAAAAGGAAGCCCATCCCTGCCGGATATCAAGCGAGCATACACTCAAGTCTCAAGAAGAGCCGCAGTTCCTGTCGTCGTAAGTTATCCCTGGCTTAATGCTCGCCAACGCCATGCCCTCGTCGAACAAGGGATTCCTTTCGCATGCGCAGGCAAACAGGCGTTTCTGCCCTTTCTCGGCATGGCAAGCACCGAATGGGGCAGTAAGAAGACCATGCCGATCCGCGAGGGGCTTACCCCCAAAGCGCAGCAAGCGGCCCTTTGGGGTGCACTTACAAACAAGACGTATTCGATGACCGAGTTGCGGCTCGCCACAGGCATGAGCCCAAGTCAAGCAAGCGATGCGGTGAACGAAATCGTCCGCCGCGAAATGGCCGCTAAGACCAAGTCTGGCAAACAGGTACTTGTGTCCCCGGTTTCAATTGAAGAACTGTTGGACAAACATATGGCCGAGCTATCCTCGCCTGTGATACGGACGCTGACAGTGCGCCGGTCGCCCTCTATCGACGCCCTTCCCGATGCTGGCGAAACGGCCTTAGCCACCCGGTCCATGCTCAACGCGCCACCCATCGTTCAAAAAGCGGCGTCAAAGCAATCATTGGCAACCCTGCGCTCCCAAGAGATACTTCAAGGAGAATGCCCCGACAGCGAGATCGCCGTTGTTCAGCTTTGGCGTTATTCACCGCTTTTCACAGGACACCAAGAGATTGACAACGTCTCGCTTGCCCTATCACTGGCCAAACTCGAAGACGAACGCGTCATCGAAGCAATCGACTCTCTTTTTGGAAAGGAGTACGTATGGGACAAAGCGCTGTAGTCGGTCTGGATGAATTCCGCCGGCACATGGCCGGGCTCGAAGGTTCCTACGCCATCATCGGCGGCACTGCATGCGATATATTGCTTTCAGACGCAGACCTGCCATTCCGAGCAACTCACGACCTCGATACCGTACTCGTGGCCGACGCCAGGCTTCCGCAAACAGCAAAGGCCATATGGGAACTCATACATGACGGCGGATACCGCTGCGGCTGGGGAGGCGAGCAAAGGGCCTGCTTTTATCGATTCACCGACCCAACACAGCCAGGGTATCCCTTCATGATTGAGCTCTTCTCCAAGGAGCCCAACTTCCTCGCTGGGACAACAGGCATCGAAGTGGGCCCTCTTCATGTAAGTGACGATGTAAGCAGCCTATCCGCGATTCTGCTCAACGAGGAATACTATCGCGTCATGCTCGGTGGGATAAAAACCGTCGACGGTCTTTCGGTCCTTGCGGAAACGCATCTCATTCCGTTCAAGGCGAAAGCCTTTCTCGACCTCAGCGAAAGAAGGCAGCAAGGGGAGCAAATCGATTCGAAGAAGATCAAGAAGCACAAGAGGGATGTCCTGCGCCTGGCACAGCTTTTGGGTGGAAACGAGAGAGTCACCCTGCCCCAATCAGTACAAAACGACATGACGACATTCCTCGAGAACTGCAGGGGCGACCACACCGCCAACCTCAAACAGATCGGCATTCATGGGGTTTCATTGGATGATCTCCTCAATACCATGAACGATGTATACGGAATTCAACCGCATGGCAAAACAGGACAACGCTACCCATAGAATTCGTGAAAGTCCCCCTGGTAGGTACCCCTGTGTGGGAAGCCTTCGCGCACGAGGCGCACGAGCTTGTCGGAGAAGCCGTAGCGCGGCAGATCGTCGATGGGCACCATGCGGGCAGCTGCGAAGTACTCGCCCCGGCCGTCCACATGCGGGCCCTCCAGAAGCCCGCCGCCCACCCGGCGCACCAAGAAGCTCATGTCCACCATGCGTTTCGTCAGGTCGAATTGAGTCACCTCTGCTGCCTTTATGAACACATCATGTGCCATGTTCTTCCAGGCGCGCGTCGTAGCACAAATGAAGGCGGTCGACAGGATTCACATGTTCCCGGGCCGCATCGCCCAGCTCGCCAGACGCAGTGACGAAAGGTCCTGCAAAATCGCCTTGGGCCAGGCCGACCTGGCGCTTTTGGCCGACTCAGACCGCATGAGCGCCGGGCACGCGCTACATAAAATGGAACAGGAAGGACTCATCGAGCTGGGATATCGCTGTATCAGGCTTTTGCCGGCACTCGACAACCTTGAAAACCCTCAGGCCAACACTCCTTGAGACCCGGACGCCGCATCAAAACCCGTGCGTCCCGCTGCGGAATCCCAGCCTTTGTCCGATAGGGCTAATTCTGGGGGCCGCCGGAATCCTCGAGGCCCTGGCGGGGCTAATCCTGAGGGCCTTCGGAATCTTCGAGGCTCTGGCAGAGGTCGTATGTCCGCTGGTAGTCACCCTGGTAGGCAGCGATACGGGCATCGAGGTCGGCGAGCGTGGCGGCTTCGAGCGCATGAGCTTGCAGAGCCTGGAGGCTCTCGGCGTGCTCGCGCTTGAGCAGGCCGCCGATTCTGAACTCGGCCTCGTTGACCGGGCCCCTGGCAAGGGCCACCTGGTCGGCATAGAAGAGGACCTCTCGACGGAAATGGTCGGCTTGGGTGGCGTCCCCAACAGACTCGGTCGCCTCCAATTGAGCACGAGCCTCGGCAAGGTCGGACTCGCGAAGGGCGAGGGCGGCCTGCGCGACCGTCAGCTCGTGACCGAGCGCCGCGGCTTCATCGGCAACATGCGCCAAGCGCGCCTTCTCTGCGAGCTCCTGCATGCCAGGCAGCTCATCAAGCAGCTTCTGAAGATGGGCAAATGCGGCGTCTGCACTATTCAACGACATCAAAATTCCTCTTTGAAATCAAACTATGTCCGCCCATTAGAGCGACTTACCTCGCGCGGCAACCGCCTAGATTTTGCACGATATCAATCTTTATGCGGCGTCACCCAGTGGGTCAGAAACAACACGCGCGGTTTCGTACATCTCGACAGGGTCCAAATCGATGCATGAGGCACGGTCGTGCGTGCCTGTCACATCCCATGCCACCGCCTGATTCATGACCGTCAGTCGATCACGGAAGAAGGCAGGATTTGCAAGCTGAGAAAAAATGCCACCCTGCTCAATGATGGGCTTGATGTCCGCCAGGCGAATCGATCCGTCAGAATAATAGGCATAGACCGTAAAGTCGTCCCCTGCCAGTGCCTGCACCACAACGGGAAAATAGTCCTCACTCATTTCCAGACTCCTTTCCTGTTCGCTACATCAACGGGGCAATCGAATTGAGAGGCTTCTTTTCACGCGCCAGCTCCCAGTTCTGCATGAGCTTGCCATTGTACCCCGAGCACGTGAACTTTTGAGCAAGGGCGCGCATTCCTACACGAACGGCCCCGCACCCAGGCATTTCCCAGGCGCGGGGCCATCGTCAATCCAAACCGCTAAGCCAGGCTGCGTTACTCGCTCACGCCGGCGAGCTGCTCGGCGAGGCACTTGCCCTCCATAAGGCAGCGGCCGTGGCTGTTGCCCTGGATGTTGATGGGGTAGTCGTAGGCGTACATGCCGCCGGCGCAGTTGCCGATGGCGTAGAGGCCCTCGATGGGCTGGTTGTTGGCGTCGACGGCCTGGAAGTCGTCGTTGATCTGGATGCCGCCGCACACGCCCAGCAGGCCCGGGCCAACCTCAACGGCATAGAAGGGACCCTGCTTGATGGGGAAAAGGAAGTGGCTCTCCTTGTAGAAGTCGGTGTCCTCGCCGGCCTCGCACAGCTCGTTGTAGTGGGCGATGGTCTCAAGGGCGACGTCAGCAGGCACGTCGAGCTGCTCGACGAGCTCCTCGATGGTGTCGGCGCACTTGTAGTAGTCAGGCGTGTTCTCCACGCCTTCCTTCACGGTCTTGGCGTGGGAAGCCGAGGCGTCGGCGGGCGTGGTGCCCACGGCGCGGAAGCTGTCCCAGAACATGCCGCCGCCGAACTCGAGCGAAGCGGTGTTGTCAGCCTCGAAGTTGGAGTCGAAGATCGACCAGGCATGGTTGGCGCCGCCGTTGACCATGATGCCGACGCACTTGCCCTGCACCCAGGTGGCCTCGTTCATGAAGCGCTTGCCCTCGGGGTTGATGAAGAGGAAGGGGCCGTGGAACATGCCGGCGGCCTGGGGGTGCATCATCGTGGGCCAGGGAGCGGGCTGGAAAGCGGCGCCAGCCCAGGCGGCCATGTTGTGGCCATCGCCGACGTTGCCCAGATCGCCGCAGAGGCGCGACTTCACCTGAAGGGCGATGGGAGCGAACTCCTCGAGGTACTCGTCGTTCCAGGAGACGTCACCCGTGGCCAGGACGACGCCCTTGGCGGCGTTGTACTGCACGTAGTCGCCGTCGGCGTTCTGGCAGATGGCGCCCGTCACGGCGCCGGACTCCTCCTGCACGAGCTGAACGGCAGGCATGTTGAACACGATCTGGGCGCCGGCCTTCTCAGCCGCGTCAGCCAGCATGTACTCGACGGCCTTGGCATAACCGTACTGGTCGTAGAAGTCGCCACCGAAAAGCATGTGGTAGCAGGAAGCCTCAGGGTGCACGGTGGAGTTGGAGCCAACGGTGAGCATGCAGCTCATGCCGTACTCCTCTCCCAGGTCGAGCAGCCAGTTCATGCAGCGCTCGGACTCACGGAAGAACTTGCCAACGATCTTCTCGTTGCAGCGGTTGCCGCAAGTGGCGACCCAGCGCTCCATCTCGATGGGCTTGTCGAGCACGACGCCGTTCTCGTCCATCACACGGCTCTTGATGGCACCGGTGCCGCCCACGCCATGACCGTTGAGGACGTCGTCCTTCTCGACCAGGACGGTGTTGAGGCCGTTCTGGGCAGCGTTGCAGGCGCAGGAGCAGCCCGAATAGCCGCCGCCGATGATGAGCACGTCGCAGTCGACGGTCTCGGCGACCTCGGTGATAGGCTCAGGCTTGACCTCCCAGCTGTGCTGGCCAGCGGCAGGCGCGGCCTCATCGGCCGAAGCAATCCCGACCATGCCCAGTGCAGCGACGGCGGCGCTACCAGCGGCAGCGTTCTTGAGAAGGTCGCGACGAGAGATAGAGCTCATGTGCAGTCCTCCTTACATGACGTGCGGCGCCCCTTGCGCCGCGTGTAAGACCCCGGGAGTGAAGCGATGCCCAGCTGATTGGGCATTGACAGCAAAATGCCTGGTAACAATAGCTGTAATCTACAGTAAACCCCCGTAATTACCCCGCATTGTACGCCCGTCAGCCCCTTGGGCGCGAGCAGGCAAATCCGTCGCAGGCGCAAGCTGGGATTGCGCTTACGCACGCGTCGTGAAGGGCTGGGCGCGCGTCAACTTCCACATGGGCGACATCGTCTTATGCCCATGCGCGCGCCGCGAAGGGCCGAGGCACGTTCGACTTCTGCGTGAGCGGCATTTCCTTGCGCCCCTGCGCGCACCAGACGAGTCATCAACGGCCCAACGCCTGCATCAACACCCTTTCATGGCGCGCTCAAATGTCAAAGAGGCATTGGTTCGCAGGGCCCGGCCTGCTTCAACGCCCCTCTCAACACGCCTGAGTATCAAAAAGCCCAAAAGTATGCGCTTTAACTTCAACGGCCCCGTAGCCGCAAAACACCCATGCCCATCTACCTGGGATGATATAGATGAACACTATGAGAAAAAACGAGTCTGCAGCCTTCTAAAGATTTAAAGCGCATACTTTTGGCGTTTTTCGTCCTATCGTCCGCCCTGGAGGCAGCCTTCTGGCGATTTTCGTCCTCTCGTCCACCCCGGGGATAGCCTTCTGGCGGCTTTTGTACCCATCGACCTCACAGCGGACGTTTGGCGATTTTCGTTCCCACCCCCCGGCGGTCCTCTGGCGGCATCCCTTGGCAGCTCTCGTCCTCGCACCCGCCCCTGCGACAGCCGCGTGCGCCTCGGACCGCGGCTCGCGCACACAAAAAGAGGCCGCCTGGGGAAGAAGGCGGCCTCTTGGAAGGGGGACGTGCGCTAGGGGAAGCGCTTGGGGAGCGCTCGTTGAATCGCTTGTTACTCGGCGGCCTGGGTCAGGGCGTCGGTGAGAGCCTCGGCGGCACCGTTGCAGGTGAGGGTGGCACCGGCGATGACGTCGAACTCGGGGCTCTGGGCGTCCTCCATGAGGCCGGCGATGGTGCCGTCCTCGATAGGCTCGGCGCCGATGCCGCGGGTCTCGGCCTCATGGGTGAGCGAGGTCACCGTGAACTTGCCGTCCTTGACCTCGATCTCGATGTTGATCTTGCCGCCGCGGCCCTGGCCCTCGCCCGTGTAGGTGCCGTCCTTGAACGTGGCGGTGGAGAGGTCGACGGTCTCGGTGGGCTCCTCCTCAACCTCGGCGACCTTGATCACGACGTCCTCAGCGGTGAAGGGATCGGCGGGAACCTCGACGTTCACGCCCTCCTGCTCGGCGGCCAGCTTGCGGCCGGCGATGCGGCCGAAGGCAAGCGCGAAGGAGACGTAGCAGCCGCAGCCAGGATAGTTGCCGGGGACGCCGAAGATGTTGGTGCCCGTGTCGTTGCCGGAGCAGTACAGGTGGGGCACGACGTTGCCGTCGATGTCGAGCACCTGGGCGTCGGCGTTGATGCGAACGCCGCCGTGGCACTCGGCCATGTTGTGAGCAGGCACGTTCATGGTGCCGGTCTCGTCCATGTCGAGCCAGGAATTGTAGATGTCGTTGTACTTGGGAGCGAACTGATAGACCTGGGCAACCTCAATGGGATAGAAGTTGGGCATGTTGTACAGGTCGGCGCCGATGCGCATGGCGGCCTTGATGCCGTCGCCGGTGCAGTCGTGGCACATGTAGGTGGTGTAGCCAAGGGAGTCCTGGCAGAAGCGCATCTTCATGTCATCGGAAGCGCAGAAGCCACCGGTGGCGAGCATGACGCCCTTGCTGGCCTTGATGCGAACCTCGCCGTCGGCGGTGGTGGCCACGACACCGATCACAGCGCCGTCCTCGCCCAAGACGAAGTCCTTGAGGGCGCAGTTGAACTGCGTGGTGATGGTGCCCTCGGCAACCTTGGCGTTGATGCACTCATACAGCGGGTCGAAAAGCTCGGGGCCGGAGTTGGGAGCGCCGTCGTAGGAGTGAGCCCAGTGCGAACGGGGCACAGCCTCTTCCCTGGAGATACCGAACTTGTCATACTCGCAGCCCACGGCGTTGAGGCAGCCCGCGGTCACGCCGTTGCCGTTGTCGCCGGTGGCTCCGTTGTTCTGGGCGCCCTCGTTCTCGGTGGCCCACTCGACCTCGAAGAGCTCGTGGCCGCAGTAGGTCTCGCACAGGTCGCAGATCCAGTCGACGTCCTCGCCGGACATGTCGGCGTAGGCGCGGATGATCTCCTCGGGGCAGAGGTTGTAGTTCTGGTTGACGCAGGTGTTGACCCAGTCAAAGAGGGCGTCGGCGCTGTCGGTCACGCCGAGGGCCTCCTGCACCTTGGTGCCAGCACCCATGATGGCGCCACCGCAGCGAGCCATGGAGCCACCGGGAAGGGCGGCCTTCTCGATGATGAGGACCTGTGCGCCGTTGTCGGCAGCCTCAATGGCGCACGCAGCGCCGGCCGCGCCGTAGCCGCAGACGAGAACCTCGCACTCCTGGTCCCAAACCTGCTCGGGAGCCTCGTCGGCGAAAGCCACACCGGCAAGGCCGGCGCTTGCCAGGGCCGCACCGGCACCTGCGACGAAACCACGACGGGACATCTTGGCGTTGCTCATGTTGAATGGTCCTTCCCTTATGTAGGTTGGCGGGGGCGCTTATTGGCCCGGCCGTCCGCGGCGCCTCCCCAGGCGCTGCACAACGTGCATTCTAGGACGGTCGGATATTGCAAAACCCGACATGTTCGGCACCGCGCCGTGCAAAGATTCCACCCTCGCGTTGCGCGTGGTACCATGCGCTTTGCAGAATCTGCAACGGGGGCAGGCGTCTTTCGCAAAGGGGAAAGGTGGCACGCATGGCACTTGAGGGCATGAGTGAGTTCAGGGAGTTCATCGTCTTCGCGAAATACCTCAACATCACCCGCGCCGCCGAGGAGCTGCATGTGTCCACCTCGACGCTCAGCCGCCACATCGCCGCCCTCGAGCATGAGATCGGCATGCCGCTCGTGCAACGCGAGGGGTCGGCTTCAAGCCTCACGCCCGTAGGCTCACTTGTGCTGAAAAAGGCGTCCACGCTGGTAGGAGAGTACGATTCGCTGCTTGAGCAGGTGGCGCGCTATCGGGCAGACGCAAGCTACTCCCTGCGCGTTGCCTATGCGCTCGACGACCGCACCATCATCGACGCCATCTCCCTGGCGAAACTGCGCATGAAGCAGACCTACACCGGCCTCAATGTTCAGCCCTTCCATGGGCGCGGACAAAGCGGTTGGGACGCGCTACGTGCTGGAGAGGTCGACGTGTGCATCGACTACAACCTCGCACCGGAAACTCTCGCCGACAACAGGTATGTCGCCGTGCCCCTTATGGACGACTCCATCGTTCTCGCGCTGCCCAAAGGAACCTTCCCCGACCAGCCCCGCGTGCATGTAAGCCAGGTGTGCAAGCGCTACATCCCGCGGCCCAGCGCGTCGTTTGACAACTACTTCGACCGCGTGCTCGGACTTTTTACTGGCTGCAGCCAGCGCCCGCCCATGCGATTCATCGACGCCGCAAGCATGGACGAGTTCTTCATGCATGCACTCGACGCCGACGAGATGTGGCTTTTCTCGCGCAGGCAGTTCTTCGACTACGCGAGCAGCATCCCGCTCAGCTACCGGGCAAGCTGCGAGATTCATGAACTCGACGGCTGCGACCCCGCGTATTGCCGCTACGCCATCTACGCCGCCGACAACCCCAACCGCCTTGTGGCGCAGTTTGTGGAGGAACTCGCGCAGGCAGACCCCGCGAGGGGGTAGAGGCGGGACTCGCAAGGGCGAGGGGGCTTGCAGGCACATGGGCGGCAGCAGCGATCGCGGTCCCATCCTGACTGCAGGCCGGAGCCCTCGAGGGCGAGGAGGCTCGCCGAGAACAGAGGGCGACGTGCCAGCCGTGAACCGCAAAGTTTTGCGCTTGTTGCGAACTGCAAAACTTTGCGGCCGAGCGCTGAGGCCCCCGGCGTCCAAAAACGCCAAAAGTATGCGCTTTAACTTTGGCGTAGCTGCGCCCCTAAAACGCGTGCGCCATCTACCTGGTGTGATGCAAATGGCCAACGCGACAAAACAGGGGTCCGCGGCCCCCTACTGGATTAAAGCGCATACTTTTGGCCTTTTTCGCAAGAGCCCAGGCCGCGCTCGCGCGTAACAACTCGAGAACGGCCGTTTTCGTAGGTCCCCGAGGGCTGCCCCCACCCGCAACAGCACGAAAGCGGCCGTCTTCAGGCAACCCCGGGGGCGCCTCGCCCGCAAGCGACGCGGAAGCGGCCGTTTTTTCAGACGCCCCACGCCCCTCGCCCGCCGCCGACCTCAGTGCCTGTCGATGAGGTCGATGAGCTCTTGCTTGGAGTGGACTTCGGTCTTCTCGTAGATCCTGCGGATGTGGGTCCGCACGGTGCTTTCGGACACGCACAGGGCATAAAAAGCCTTGACAATGACCAAGGAGGCAGAAAACCCTATGCCTCCAGGAAAGCTTGGCCGGACTGGGTTGGGGGCAGGGCGGCACCGAGGCAGGCGAGGGCGGCGGCGGGGCGCACGTGGGCAAGTTCGATGCCATCTACCAGGCGTGTTCTGCCCACGGGGATGTGCGCCTTACGCGCTGCGGCCACAGATGTACCAGCAAAATACGAGATGACGAGGTTGTCGCACGGCAAGCTCACGGCACGCAGGATTGCGGGATTTCCCTGTTCGTCAGCACCATCGGCCAAGCCCTCGGCAGCGGCAAGGACGACGACAAGGCCATAGCCCTCATCGGCCACTGCCTCATAGGTGACGACATGCACCGTCGGGCGAGAGCAGTCGAACACCGGTCCGCACAGGCAGCGGCGTGCCTTGCCGGCAAGCACCGCGGCACCCTCGTCGCCTTCGAGCTGGCCGATAAGACCCTCCAAAGCGGGCACCTCATCAGCCCTAACGGCATGCGCAAGACTATAGCCCCGCAAGGAATGCTTCTCGGAGATGAACGTACGCGCCTCCTCGTAGCGGGCCGACAGCGAAGAGGCGGCCTCCGCCGCCTGGGCAGAAGCAAAAAGGCCCGCCATGTCGAATGCCGACTCGCCGCCCCAAGCCTCCAGCAGGCCTCCCCATGCGCGGGCCCCCAGGTCAGGCATGCCCAGGCCGCACCGAACGCGCCACGCCAACGGGTCTTCGGGACAAGCGAGCAAGTCGAGCGCATTGATCGCTGCAGTCGCTTGAGCACGGCCCGCATCGCGGGGGTCCTCGGCCAAGGCGTATCCGAGTTGTGTGCGGCTCACGTCAAAACACCTGTGTTCAAGTGCTCGCTGAACAAGGCGACCCCAACGCGCGTCAGGAACGGCGACGCACACTCGTGAGGGCGGCAGCTCCTCCCCTCCCTGTCGCACGGCGTCTTGCACATAGCGCGCAATGCCGTCGAGCTCGTCTTCGGGGCTGGTCCACTTGACAAGCGAAGCCTGGGCAGCCGGCAAGGTAGCGGTGCCATCACAACCCGAAGCCTGGGCAGCCGGTGGGGCGGCGGCGTCATCTCGAAGCGAAGTCTGGGCGGCCGGCAAGGCGGCGGCGATATTTCGATGCGAGGCCTGGGCGTCCGGCAAGGTAGCAGCACCATCTCGAAGCGAGGCCTGGGCAACTTGCAAAATGGCAGAGCCATCTCGGCGTGAAGCCTGGGCAGCTGACAAAACGGCGGCGCCATCACAACCCAAGGTGCCCGCAACGGCCCCGCCCGGACATTCCCCACTCGGCACGGCGCCCACACCCGAAGGCGCCCCATCACGCAGGTGCCTGCCAGCCGCGTCGTTATCCTCGCGCATCGCTGCCTGCACGGCGCGAAGCTGCGCGGCAGGCAGGCCGGCGACCTTGAGGTCTTCCAGCAGGAACAGGCGCTCAACATCGGTCAGAAGGCTGCCGCGCGTCAAACAAAGTGCGGAGAACTTCAGCGCCCGCCACACGGCAGAACCAGCCGGGGCATCCGCCAGAAGCCTCCCGATCATCTCGTACGCTCGGCAGTTTTCCACTGCCTCGGGCTTCGCCAAGACAGCCCCACCCGCACCCACGCAATCGTCCTGCGCGCCATGCCCCTCAACTGCGACCGCGCACCTCTCGTCTGCCAGCGTCATCGCTTGCTCTCCCCTTCTTCTTGCGGCGCAACCCTGCCCTCGATAAGGTCGAGCAGCTCCTGCTTGCTATGGATGTCGAGCTTCTGGTAGATATGGCGCAAGTGCGTGGTCACCGTGCCGCGCGAGGCATGGAGCTCCTCCTGCAGGCGCGCATAGGAGCGACCCTTGGCATACGAAATCATGACTTCTGTCTCACGTTCGGTCAGCCCGTAACGCTCGGCGATGTCTCGACAGCGACTCACAAACCTCGGCGGACGAGGGGCACCGTCCTCGCCGGAAGCCGGCGCGCTCTCCTTGTCAGCGGCATCCTCCGCGCTCTCAGCAAGCGCCGTCATCTTGACCAGGTCGCTCTCCTTAAGCACGAACATGTAGGAGCAGAGCACGGCGCACGTCGCCCCCAGCGCGACAATGCTCAACATGCGTGGCGAAAACGGCGAGTATGCAGCCACAACCGCGCTGCCGGCAAGCGATCCGAGCAACACGCCCAGTGTGATCATCGACCAGCCGATGCCGAACACCGTGACCGAGGAAAGGCGGTAGGTGTAGGTGATGTCAGCCAGCAGCATCCAGATGAGGACGTTGAACGTGCCGTACCCCGCGAGCGCCAGCACGCTTTGCAGGCCCGTGCCAACGAAAATGGGCAGCAGCTGGAACACGAACGCCATGATGCCCACGGTCACCTTGTAAATCCAGCGCAGGTCAAACGTCTTGCGCACGATGAGGCTTCCCCAAATGATGACGACCGTGATGACGGAGGCGATGAGAAACGGCACATGGTAGAGGTCGCGCATACCCATGCCGCCCGCCGCTATGAACACGGCGCGCACCATGCCGTCAGCCAGGCCTACCAGGCACGCACACACGCCCACGCGCACTGCGAATTTGGCGATGGAAATGGGCACGGGGCGCACAGCAGGCTGCGACGTCGGAGACCACACGCCCGAAGGGCCAAAGAGGATGAAGCTCGATATAAGGGGGATGGCGCAGGCAAGAAGGCACGCCCCCACAGGCGGGAGCCACCACGAAACGAAGTACACGACGGCAGCCAGGAGAAACGCAAACGGTGCCTCGAAAGCGGTCTGACGCGAAGGCACGTTGCGGTACAGCTCGCCATATCCCAGGTCGAGCAGGCCTGAACCCACGCCGGTCGCCACGCCGCCATACACGCAAAGTGCCTGCGTAGGCACACCAGACAAGGTTGAGGAAACAACGGCAAGCGTACCTGAGCACAACAGGGCAGGCACGACCCAGCGCACATGCGGCTTGCTCATACACGCGCAGAACTCTTTGGCGCGAAAAGCAGGCAGAAACATCGTGAGGAACAGGCACACCGTAGAGATGCCGAACACAACGTCGGGAATCGGGCTGCCGTTCCAGGTGACGCAGCTTGCCGCAGCACCAATGAACATGAGATAGACCCA
>Ga0129308_1001024_pt1 | contig 33388 bp, 34 predicted proteins | sample L827metagenome_FD_94440 | JGI IMG/M metagenome (GOLD analysis project Ga0129308, IMG submission 94440) | Ring-tailed lemur group fecal microbial communities from Wisconsin, USA - L827 metagenome | ecosystem: Host-associated > Mammals > Digestive system > Large intestine > Fecal | place: USA...
ATCGACACCGAGATCACACTTATAAAGGAGAAAAAGCGGACAGCCGCAGCGGTACTGACTTTAGTTCTTGCGACAGGCGGAATAACTGCGCAGCATGAAATAATGAGGGCGGTACAGCTTACTCCGAACAAGCTTGCAAATCCTGACGCAACGTCCGAAGCGGCGCATATAGACCTTCTTGAGGACGGAATGCGCAATAATTTCTTCGGTGAATTTGAGGATTCGTTTTTCTTTAAATATATTGCAAAATAAAAATGTTGAAATCGTATATTTAGAGCCTGTTCAGAATTTCCACGCGAACATCGGGATTCTGAACAGGCTCTTAAATTAGTTATTTTTCAGCAGTTATTTCGGGGAGCTTTGATATTACTTTAGCGTCTACTTTTTGGATAGCAAGCGCGTCTGAGGGGAGAACGCCGTCACCGGGGTTGCAGCAGTCGGCGTTTTTTGCGCCCTGTTCGGAAAGTCCGTACTTGTCGGGATTTCCGAGAGCCTGCAAGATCGCCGTAGAGTCTGCAATAGTGACCTGACCGTCACAATTTGCGTCGCCGATGAGAGCTTTTTCATCTGCCGCAGCGGACGTTTGCTCCGTTGAGGGGACTGTTGTAGGCTGTGGGACAGGTTTATCCCCCTCGTTTATGGGATAAGCTTTAAGGTCGGGAAGCTCGTCAAGAGTGATACAGTATTCGCTCTGATAAATTTCCACAAGATTATCAACGGGATTATTCTGCTCGCTTGTAAGGTAATTCATGTACCACGGACAGAAATAGAGCCATGCCGCTTTATCGTTCACGAGATTTTCAAGAGAGGGGATAGAATCGTTTTCCGACATTGTGACCATTTTTTGACCGTCGGTACTCTGCACAAGGCTGTAGAAAGTCGAAGAAATAGAGCTTAAATTCGGCAGACCGTCCACGGCGTTGTACTTGTCGTAACCGACAATATCCACAACGTCGTCGCCGGGATACCATGCCGGAGAAGTCGGGAACGTATATCCCGTCCAAACCCATATAAGGTTGTCAAGTCCGTATTCGTTGGTAAGCTTGTCGTAGAGAAGTCTGTAAAGCTCTTTGCACGGCTCAGAACCTTCAGCTCCCCACCAGAACCATGCGCCCTCCGCTTCATGGAGCGGTCTCCAGAGTATCGGAACGTCCGCTTTTTTCAGCTTAGTAAGCTCCTGCGCAATGAGGTCGATGTCAGCCATAAGGACTTTGTTTTCCCATGTTCCCTCGGTAAGCGCATTGGAAATGCTGAAAGTGGTATATGTTGCGCTTGCGGATTCAACGTAAAAAGCAGTTTCCGTGCTGCCCTCCTCGGTAGGGACGTTCCAATGCCACGTTACGGTAGCAATGCCCTTGTATTTGTTTGTCCACTCGATGCAGCGTTCGGGAGCATTATCACGCCAATCCGAGGTAGTATTGTAAGCTAAAAAGTCGATTCCTCGGATAGCAGGCTGTTTTCCCGTCTGCTCCTTGATGTACTCGAACTCCGCTTCGTTGTCTTTTATAAAAGTATCGGGGTCGTTCCATGAGTTGTAGTTGTGAGAGCCGCAGTATTCCTGCTGACCTGCGATAATGTGATTTCCGTAGGTATCGCAGAGAAAGCTGTATAGCCGCTTGGCGGAATCCGAGGCATTGGGATTCGATAAGGTTCTTTTTGGAGAAAGATTTGTAAGCTTTTCGTCGGCAGGCTTCAAAGTGAGATAGTCGTAATAGGTATAGCCCCAGTACGCTTTCAGTTCTATTGTGTTTTTTCCCTTTTTGAGGTTCACAACGCCGCCGGAGGTCTCCTCAAACGACGTATTATGGGGGAAACTTACTTCTCCCTGATTTACGCCGTTGACATTTAAATACTGTACTTTTTTATTCGGGTCGCTTGGTTCACAGTAGCATATCCCGAGTTCGTACAGACCTGCCTCGGGCACGTCAACTTCTACGCTCAGGGACGTTCCCTTTTGGTCGAGGTAAGCGAAGCCGTCCCCCGAAAATCCCGAAAAATCCGCGCCCTCCGGCATTTTGTCTGCGGGTATATCAGCTTCGCTTGAATAAAAAGCTCCGCCGCTCGTAGTACCCTTTTCAAATTCATACTTCCAAACGTCCGTTTCGGCTGCCGAGACAGCAGGGAAGCTTCCGACCGCCGAAAGCAGCGCAGCGGCGGCAGTTATCAGGGAAACAGATTTCAAATTATGAAATTTCATATCTTGACCTCCTTAAATTATCAACATTCAGCAAATTCAAAAATTGATCTTATGACCTTATTATAGCATATTTAGCACAAAATTGCAACAGTCGCGGAAAAAAATTTGAGTTTCGCAAAATTAACGAGCTTGCGAGTGGTAACGTGAATTGGCTGCGGCGACACGCCGCTTATAGCATAATTAAGTGGAAAAATCAAGCTTAAAATTTAAGTTGAAATGTAACAAAAGCTTGATTTTTTTAAACAAATATACTATACTATAATAAAGCAGGTATTCGAGGTGATATAATGCAATATACATCAGCGTATCAGTCTCCTGTCGGGGAAATTCTTCTTGCTGCCGATGAAATGGGACTGACGGGACTTTGGTTTGAAAATGGAAAACATTACGCTTTGGGTCTTGATAGCGAGCATGAAGAAAAAGAAATTGCCGTTTTAAAAGAAGCAAAACGCTGGCTCGATATTTACTTTTCGGGAGGAAAGCCTGATTTTACGCCGCCTGTACACATTGTCGGAACGGAGTTTCAAAAGGAGGTCTGGGAAATTCTGTTACGCATTCCCTATGGGCAAACCGTCACATATGGCGAGATAGCAAAAGAGCTTGCCGAAAAGCATGGTATCCCGAAAATGTCGGCGCAGGCAGTCGGCGGAGCGGTTGGACGAAATAAGCTGTCAATTATTATTCCTTGTCACCGTGTTGTGGGAACAAACGGAAGTCTTACAGGCTATGCAGGCGGAATAGACAAAAAAATCATGCTTCTTGAACTGGAGGGCGTAAATATGGGAGAATTGTTCATTTCCAAAAAATAAGAGTAAAAACGCAGTTTATTTCGTCTAAAATATGGGGACGTTGAATGAAAGAAAAAATTTTACTGTTGACAATTTTATAAATATGTGCTATAATTAATATGTATAATTTTATTGTAGCTATGCCGAAAAAAAGCGTTACACAGTGCAAAAATATGGCTGCAAACAGGAGAACGTAAGCAATGAAAGAATTACTGGGACTTATATTCAAGTTCGATTTTAAAGGATTATTTATTGAAAAAACAGACAATGGGCTGATAAAGTTTTTTCGGTACTGCTTTGTAGGCGGAATAGCTTTTGTGGTCGATTATGCGGTTTTCTCGATAGTCTGTCTGCTTTTGGGCGAGGGCGGAATAGTTACCTCTGTGGGAACTATTGCCGGCTTTATCTGCGGACTTATTGTGAATTTCCTTATGTCCAAAAAATTTGTATTTACCGAGGACGCGAATAATGTCTCAAAAAAAGGCGAATTTATATGGTATACTATTATCGGTATCGTGGGTGCGGGACTTAACGTTCTGCTCATGCTTCTGTTCACGGAATGGATATTGTCCATGAACCGATATATAGCCAAAATAATTGTTGCGTTGATAGTTCTTGTTTACAATTATGTTGCAAGAAAGCTTATACTTTATTCAAAATAAAGCCGTCAGACGAGACAGGCTGTAATGAAAAGGAGATCCTGATAATGGAAAATGTTATTATCATAGGTGCAGGTCCTGCGGGACTTACAGCGGCTTATGAGCTTTTGAAAAAAGCCCCCGACAAGTATTCGGTAACTATTCTGGAGGAATCCAACGAGATCGGCGGTATTTCAAAGACTGTAAAATATCACGGCAACCGTATGGACATCGGCGGACACCGATTCTTCTCTAAAGATGCCGAGGTAACAAAGTGGTGGGACGAGATCATGCCCACACAGGGAAAGCCGTCATTTGACGATATTAAGCTGAACAGACAGAAGAAGCTCAGCGAAGGCGGTCCCGACCCCGAAAAGACGGACGAGGTAATGCTTGTAAGAAACAGAGTTTCGAGAATTTATTATAAGCATAAATTTTTTGACTATCCCGTAACAATGAAGCCTGAAACGTTCAAGAATATGGGACTTACCGCAACGGTAAAATCGGGCATGAGTTATCTGCATTCCTGCGTTGTAAAAAAGCCGGAGGATTCGTTGGAAAACTTCTATATCAACCGTTTCGGCAGAACTCTTTACGGCATGTTTTTTGAGGGCTATACGGAGAAGCTTTGGGGCAGACATCCGAGAGAAATTTCCGCCGACTGGGGTTCGCAGCGCGTTAAGGGACTTTCGATCACCGCAGTCATCAAGGACATGGTTTCAAAGATAATTCCGGGCGGCGAGAGCAAGACGAAGGAAACTTCCCTCATCGAGGAATTTTACTACCCCAAGTACGGTCCGGGTCATCTGTGGGAGACAGTTGCCGCTCACATCGAGAAAATGGGCGGAAAGATCGTTAAAAACTGTTGCGTAAAGTCCGTAAAAACAGAAAACGGAAAGATAGTTTCTCTTACGGCTGAGGAAAACGGCGTATCTAAGGAGATAACGGGCGATATATTCATATCCTCTATGCCTGTCAAGGATCTGGTCGGCGGAATGAACGACGTTCCCGAAAATATTGCCGAGTGGTCTGCCGGACTTCCTTACAGAGATTTTGTTACAGTCGGACTTCTCGTTGACCGCCTCAATCTGAAAAACGAAACAAATATCCGCACTCTCGGAAATATCGTTCCCGACTGCTGGATATATGTTCAGGATACGGGCGTAAAACTGGGACGCATTCAGATCTTCAACAACTGGTCGCCGTATATGGTCACAGACCCCGAGCGTTATGTATGGATAGGTCTTGAATATTTCTGCACCGAGGGCGACAGCTTCTGGAACATGTCGGACAAGGAGTGCATTACCCTTGCCGTTAAGGAGCTTATCAAAATGGGCGTTATCAGTTCGGGCAAGAGCGTCAAGGACTGCCACCGTGAAAAAGTCAAGAAAGCGTACCCCGCTTATTTCGACACATATGAGCATATGGACGAGATCATCGAATATCTCGATACTTTCGAGAATCTCTATTGCGTCGGAAGAAACGGTCAGCACCGCTACAATAATATGGATCATTCCATGGTTACAGCGTTTGAGACTGTAAAGAATATCATAAGCGGAAAGACTTCCAAGGAAAACATTTGGAACGTAAACACGGAAAAAGAGTATCATGAAGAAAAAAGCAACTGAGAAACAGGCTACCGAAAAAAAGACGGAATCGGAGCAGCAGACAGTGACAAAAGCCGAGGATAAGTCTGCCGAGGTGAAAAAAACATCATCAGTCGAAAGAAAATGTATTTATTTCCTGATATTTATGGCTGCCGCAGCGGTGATATACGGCGTTCTGACCGCTACGTTCACCGTATGCCGCAAACATGTGTCTATATTGACTGCTCTCATAATACTTGCCGTATGCTTCGGCGGATATGTGATGTCGGAGAAAGTCAAAAAGGACAGGCTGAAACGTTTTCTGAAAGGAACAGCCGCCGCCTGTCTGATAGCTTTCGGAACTGAAACGCTGATATTCAATTTCAAATCGTTTGCTAAGGGCAATACCGAAACAGTTATCGAGGATTATTCTTCGATAACTGCAAACGATCCCAATAATGCCCGAATATCAGTTGATAAAATTGAAATTGCCGGAGATTCCACGCTGTATGTCGAGCTTAACTCCAAGGATATAAACGCTTTGGAGCTTGAGTTTGACGGCAAAGGGAAATCAACATTCAGATGCTGCGCAGGAATTATGGACGGTAATTTTTCACAGGAATATGTTGGAATCGGCGAGAAAAAGACCTCCGCCGACTACGGAAAATGCAATTTTGCGTTCAGTACCTATGAAGAATTGAAATCCGTGCGTCTGGAATTTTATGATATATCCGAACCCGTTACGATAACGCGTTTAAGCTTTGCAAAGGCTCTGCCGTTTGCGTTTTCCGAAATACGTTTTTATGCGCTTTTCCTGCTTCTGACGGCGATCGCGGCTGTAAGGGCTTTCGAGCTTCATAAGGTCGTTTATGACCGTAAAAACGCTCGTCACCGCATTGTTATAATTGCCTTGACCGCTTTGTGTTCGCTTACCATGCTATGCTTTGTAGACCCTGACGCGTCCGATATAGAGTATGAAAAGGGTATGGACGTAAGCTGGCAGAACCCCTATGTTCAGATGTTTGACGCATGTGAAAACGGTCGTACAAGCATAGGCATTACTCCCAGCGAAAGTCTGCTTGCAATGGAGAACCCTTACGACACGTCGCTCCGTTCGGCTCAGGGCGTTGAATGCGCATGGGACAGAGCGTTCTACAAGGGCAAGTATTATTCCTATTACGGCATTGCGCCTGTACTGACGTATTATTATCCGTACTATTTCATGAGGGGCAAGTTGCCGTCTATCAACAGCGCGTGCGTGTTCTTCGGAATGCTGTCGGTAGTGTTCATGTTTGGGGCTATAATGGCGTTTATCAGGAAGTTCATAGAAAAGCCGAATTTCCTGCTTGTGATAATGTGTCTGACCGCAAGCGTTTTTGCTTCGGGAGTGTACTTCAATGTAGATTTTTCGGACATGTACGCTTTGCCGGGAATCACGGGAACATGCTATCTTATGCTTTGCCTGTGGTGCGGCTTTGAGGCATGTATACGTGACGGCGAAAAAAAGCAGCCGATACTTTTTGTATTATGCGGACTTGCATTTTCACTTTGTCTTGCGTCAAAGCCTACAAGAGCGTTGAGTGCATTGATACTTGCGCCGATCTTCCTTGAACTGATATTCAGCAAAAAGATCAAGATAAAAAGCAAGATCGTTTCCGCGGCTTCGTTTTTGCTCCCTGTAGCGGTTGGCTGCGGCGCATTGATGGCGTATAATAACGCGCGTTTCGAGTCGCCCTTTGAATTTGGCGCAGTTTATCAGCTTACCGTCAGCAACGTTAATGCAGGCAGTCTGAAAATTTCTTTCCTGCCGAACGCTATACTGCATTATTTTATCCAGCCCGTAAGAATGTCGGGAAGCTTCCCGTTTGTGGAAATAGGCGGAATGTATATTGCGAACCGTCAGGCGTATATTTACAGCGATTTTGCCGTCGGTGCGCTGACAGTACCGTTAATTGCGGCAGGTATGGCTGTTTTCCCGTTCCTCATGTATCATCTCAGACGGCGCAAGGGCGAAAAGTTGAGCTTTAACGGAGTAAGCGTGCGTAAGGCAACTTATATAATGATGCTGCTGTTTTCCATATTTATCGCATTGTTCAACTACTGCGTTGCAGGTATCATACTCAGCTATGTCTGTGATATTCTGCCGCTGCTTACGCTTTTGTCCGTAATCGTTCTTCTTGACGTTCAGCAGCAGACAGCGGAATGCAGAGGAATTTCAGGCAAGGTAGTTTGCGCTTTTTCCGTTACGGCAGTATTTACCGTTGTTCTGGTTTGTCTGGAGCTTTTGTCGTTCCAGAACATAGCTCTTTTCAAGCACTTCCCGAATATTCTCTATAACCTTGAAGAATTGCTGTGCTTTTGGAATTAAATAATAAACAGGCTGATGTCGCATTTTACGTGACGTCAGCCTGTTTTTTACTTCAGCTTAAAGATCTCATCGTAGCTTACGTTCAGGATCTTCTTTATAAGAACTATTTCATCAGGATATAAGTGCCGTTGCCCGACTTCAATTTTGGCAACGGCGCTTCTTGTTATATCGCACCCGTTGATTTGAAGCTTTGCCGCAAGTTCGTCCTGAGTCATTTTTTTAAGTTCCCGTAAAGTGCGGATATTGTTTCCGATTTGAGTTTCAATTTTTTTGTTCATTTTTCATAAATTCTCCTATATTTTTACTTTTATAGAACGCATGTGTAAAGTTTTAGTAGGAAAGTGAACTTTGTAGGGGACGGCGCCCTCGACGTCCCGAAATCGGTAACTGAGACTATCTTGAAACTCGTGACATCAGCCTGTTTTATAATTGGAGTATTAAGAAATTTCGGCGTTTTTAAGTTTTTCATAAATAATAACCGAGGGAACGTTCATAAAGTTAAGGATTTTTTTATTTTTTCCTAAAAATAATGAGCGATTGGCGTCATACGCCATTTCTTCATCAATTGCCCCTTCTTCCAAAGCGTAAAGAACAGCGTCGTTAGACATCGAGCATATCTGGTTGCGGTCGAGTTCTTCGATATAGCCTGCATTGTACATTTCGACATTATATTTTGCAATGACGAAATCGGGACTGCAAAAGCAGAGTACGGCGAACATTACCGTAAAAACGCCTGAACTCCATGCTGCAAAGTTCATATTGAACTTAAATTGTTTAACAATTATAAGGACAAAAATCAACGCGCACAGAGTCATAAACCACATGGTATAGAATCTCAAACGGGTAAGTCCGTATTCCGAGATGTACATGACCATTTTGCTGACCGCAACAGCAATGAGGATCAAAGTTGAAACGGAAAGCGCGGTCGAGTAGAATTTAAGACCAGTCGGTTTATTTTTTCCGCTTTTTTGTGCAAGCAGACTGATAAAACAAATCACGAACAGATTGATCACCGTAACGGCGCAAAGCTCGAAAAAGCCTCTCCTTGCGTATTCCGCATAGCTGTAGCCCTCGGGGAGATCGCCGGAGAACGCCGACAGAAAATAGCTGCCCTGCGATATGAAGAACATGATATAGAGCAGCAGAACGGGTGTAACGGCAGTATAGAGGATAATATTCGGGATAACTCTTGCTCCGTTCAGTGTGTACTCGCATAAATTTTTGTCAAGAATATTAAGATTGTTTCTCTTGCAGTTAGCGTAAAGCATGCCGTAAAGATAAAGTCCGCAGGGAATTGACACAAGAAAATGGCATAAAACTCTCACGCTCTCAGCGGAGAGCATATTCGAGCTGATGTTTGTGAAAAAGTCCTCCATGCCCTTATCTGCCGAAATAAGCAGAGCCGCAACAAGCGCCGTTACGGGCAGAGCAAGCAGCAGTCCGCAGACGATATATTTGATATTTCCGGCAGACTTTGAATTTCCGACAACTTCTTTAGCAGCGTTGGCTTCCGCTCCGAATTGTGAAAAGGGAAATTCAAAAACAGCTTTTATGAGCGCAAAGGGGAGGTACTGTTCCATGTTTTTCTTTCCCTCAGCGGCTGAATAAACGAAATACGCTCCTGCAAAAAACAGAAATACTCCGTCAAGAAATTTAATAAATCCGTTGTCGGTGATCGAAAATACGCATGAAAAAAGGTACAGAACAACTGCGATCATTTTATTGTAAGCGGTTAGTTTACAGTCGTGTTTTTTTAAGAAAATTATCGACGCTGTGATTATGAGGAAATTCACAGCGGTAGTGAAAAATCCGGCAGGGTTGAATATCTCGAATTCCACATAAAGAAATGCGAGAAGCGCAATGACGGCGGCATATATTTTTTCGGCTTTAGTGAAGCTTATGTGCAGTTTTTCTGCCGGGATATTCTCGTTTACGGCAATTTCGGGCGATTCAGACATAAAGAACACTCCTTATTATCTGTCCTTATCCCTTTCTGAATTCCAGAATGTCTCCGGGTTGGCAGTCGAGTATCTCACAGATTTTTTCTAAAGTTGAGAAGCGGACTGCTTTAGCCTTGCCTGTTTTCAGGATAGAGAGATTTGCGGTAGTTATCCCGATTTTTTCGGCAAGCTCCTGCGAGGACATTTTCCGTACAGCCATCATAACGTCGAGATTTACAATAATCGGCATATTAAGACCTCCTCATATTGTAAAATCATTTTCGGACTTTATCTCAACGGCTTTTTCAAAGACGTTTTTGAGAACGCGCAGAATAAGTCCGAGCATGGCGGCGAAAAGCGCAGCCATAAGGAAAACGAATCTCCACAAGCCTACTACGGCAAAAGAGATAGCCGCAAACATGCACATCCATGAGATGATTCTCAGGCATACCGTATTTTCCTTTACAAAAACAGCTTCTTTGCCGATATTTTTAAGCAGCCTGTTGAGAGAACCGAGCGCAATAAATCCGAAAATTTCCGCAGTATAAAGACCTATACACATAGGTAGGAAAATGCTGCCTTTCAGCAGTCCGAGCGGTTCGGAAACAGCCTCATAGTATCTGGAAATGGCAGGCACGAAAAATGTGAGTATAAGGAACAGACCTCCGGCGACATACGTCAGGATCCTTGATAAGAACAGAGATTTAGTTTTAGTCCACATAAAATAGAGCTCCTTTATGTTTCTGAATACAGTATAGCATATTATTTACCATTTGTCAATACTTAATTATCGAAAAACAATAATTTTTTTCTGTTTCACAAAATACCGCACAAAATCGTGCGGTATTCGTTATATTTGTCATAAATATTAATTATATATCGTCCATACAGCCGCTTTTTCCGCTGTTTGCAGATGCCGTGGAATCGTTAAAAGCTGCCATATTATTGCCATATATTTTTTTATTCTGCTCGCGGGTGTCGCTGCGTGTTTTTTCAACGCTTGCCATATGCTGTGCGATAAGCTCCTTTTCACGATAGCGATCTATATAACAACGCCGCTGTACGATTAAAGCCTTATCTTTCTGATTGCAGTATATGGTAAGGAGCATCAAAAGAACAGTGGGAATAAACATAAGCGAATTTATTTCAAAGTTCGTCCACCCCATATGATGTATCAGCGTTTCGATAAACGTATCATTGTCGTCGCCAAAGCCTATACTGTACATCATACAAAATCCGGTTACGATACACCACTTGTTGCTTTTTAGGCGATAGCTGAAATATCCGCTTAAAAACACGAGTACGATTGTGATTATATCAATGAATGCAAAGATGTTAATAGAGACAAAAAGCTGAATAATACATGGTATCACGTAGACAGTACACATTACCAAATATCCCTTGAAAACCTTATCATACAAATCATTGTTTTTTTGGATCATGGAATTTATCTGGTCAACTGTTTCATAATATTTACTCATAAATTACAGAAGTTCAGCAATGTCAAGTACAAGTCTTTCGGACTTTTCCCAGCCGAGACACGGGTCGGTAATGGACTTGCCGTAGACAGCCTCGCCGATCTTCTGACAGCCGTCCTCGATATAGCTTTCTATCATAAGACCCTTGACAAGCTTGTTTATATCCGAGCTGTGGCGCATACTGTGAAGTATTTCCTTAGCAATTCGTATCTGTTCAAGATACTGCTTACCCGAGTTGGAGTGATTCGTGTCAACTATAAGAGCAGGATTCAGCAGATTCTTTTCGCTGTAAACCTGTGCAAGACGATAAAGATCCTCATAGTGATAGTTGGGGAAGGACTGACCCCTGTCGTTTACATATCCTCTGAGAATGGCGTGAGCGTAAGGATTTCCGTCGCTTTTGGCTTCGGAAGCGCGGTAAATAAACGCATGAGGGTGCTGAGCTGCCGTAATGGCGTTCATCATAACGGAAATGTCGCCGCCCGTAGGATTTTTCATTCCTACAGGGATAGAAACTCCGCTCGAAACAAGGCGGTGCTGCTGATTTTCAACAGAACGCGCGCCAACGGCAACGTAAGCGAGAATATCGTCAAGATAGCTGTAGTTTTCGGGGTAAAGCATTTCGTCCGCAGCGGTAAAGCCTGTTTCCGCAAGAGCCTTGATATGGAGATTTCTTACAGCTACGATCCCGCTTGAAAGGTCGGGCATACCCGTTGGATTGGGCTGGTGGAGCATACCCTTGTAGCCGTCGCCCGTTGTACGGGGCTTACCCGTGTATATTCTCGGAATTATGAGAATCTTATCCTTTACCTTTTCCTGTAATCCTCGCAGACGTGTGATATAGTCGAGTACGGGTTCTTCCGTATCGGCGGAGCAAGGACCTATAATGAGAAGAAATTTGTCCGAATCGCCGCGGAATATAGCCTTTATCTCCTCGTCACGGCGAGCCTTGACCTCTGCAAGCTCGGGGGACAGGGGGTAGCTTTCCTTGATCTCAGAGGGACGGGGAAGTTCCCGTATTAATTTCATTGGCATAATATATCAATCCTTTTAATTATTAATATTTCCATAGCGGAGTACAAGCTGGTCGAGAAGTGTGAGAGCCGTAATGCTGTCCACCACTACCCTTGCACGGTGGACTATAGCCGGATCGTGTCTGCCCTGTATCTGCAATGTCGTATTTTCGCCGTTTGTAAGGTCAACAGTCTGCTGTTCCTTATAAATGGACGGCGTAGGCTTTACGGCGCAGCGGAACGTAACAGGCATACCGTTCGTTATGCCGCCGAGAATACCGCCGCAGTTATTGGTTGACGTAGTTACTTTATTGTCAATGCTTCTGAACGGGTCGTTAGCCTGACTTCCTCTCATTTCGGCATATTTGAAGCCTGCGCCGAATTCAACTCCCTTTACGGCAGGTATGCTGAAAAGCGCATGAGAGAGAACGCTTTCCACAGTGTCGAACCAAGGCTCGCCGACTCCGGCAGGCATACCGAACACGGCTGTTTCGAGTATTCCGCCGACAGAATCTCCGTCGGCTTTGGCAGCCATGATAGCTTCTTTCATTTTTTCCTCGGCGGAAGTATCGAGGACGGCAAATTCCCGTCCGTCCAGAAAGCCGATGTCCGCCTGAATATCCTGAAATTCCCTGTCATAAACGCCGCCGCACGAGAGAATATGAGTTCCTATAACGATACCGTGCGTTTTAAGTGCGGAGATAGCCACAGCTCCGGCGGCGACTATTCCTGCGGTGATACGTCCCGAGAAGTGTCCGCCGCCGCGGAAATCCTGAGAACCGCCGTACTTGACGTTTGCCGTGAAGTCCGCATGACCAGGACGCGCTTTATATGCAAGTTCGCCGTAATCACGGCTGCGCGTATCCTGATTTTCTATTATAAATGTGATCGGCGTACCTGTAGTTTTACCGTTGAAAACGCCGCTGACGATCTTTACCTCGTCGGCTTCTTTACGTGCTGTTGAAATAGCGCCTACGGATTTTCTGAGGGACATCTGACGCGCGATAAAACCCTCGTCAACAGGGATACCGGCAGGCATACCGTCAAGAACAGCTCCTATAGCGTTCCCGTGGCTTTCACCGAAAAGCGTAATTGCAACGCTGTTTCCGAATGTATTCTTCAATATGTTTCACCTCTGTTTCATAAAAAAGTATATCATATTATTTTTATAATGTCAAGGAGACTTTTTAACTTCAATGGCATTGATTTAACGAATAAGTGCCACTATTAAGGGAACGCCCTCTCTTGCAGGGCGTTCCCTCTTTCAAAACAGTCCACTGGACTGTTTTGAAATTCACCTTTTGCGGAGCGCTTAAACGCTATGCAGGGCTTCGCCCCGCACCCCACCAGAGGCGCTGCCTCTGGACTCCGCCAAAGGGACACCGTCCCTTTGGAATCCCGATATTAGTTCAACAATGTTTTTGCAGAGGGAAACTTAAGCAGTCAAAACGGCTTCTTTCATAAGTCTGACGTATTCGCCGACGTAGTAAGGTGAATCCTTTCCGTACTGTTCGATAATTTTTATTATTGCCGAACCTACGATAGCGCCGTCTGAGATACCTGCCATTTTTTGAGCCTGACGAGGCTCGGAAATACCGAATCCGACAGCGCAGGGAACGTCCGTATTCTCACGTATTACCTTAACTATACGGCTTATATCGGTGTTTATCTCGCTTCTGACGCCTGTAACGCCCAGACTTGAAACGATGTATATAAATCCCTCGGCGTCTTTGGCGATCATAGCGGCTCTGTCCTCGGAGGTCGGAGCGATAAGGGAGATCATATCAATACCGTATTTTTTTGATACGTCGGAAAATTCGTCCTTTTCTTCATAGGGAAGATCGGGCAGTATGATACCGTCAATTCCCGATTCCTTGCAGCGCGACATAAAACGTTCGCCGCCGTAGGAAAAAACAACGTTAGCATATGTCATGAAAACAAGCGGTATCTTCACGTCACGGCGAAGCTCGGTCACAAAGTCAAATATTTTATCCGTTGTTACACCGCCTGCCAACGCACGTATGTTCGCACCCTGAATAACAGGGCCTTCTGCGGTAGGGTCGGAAAAAGGAATGCCAAGCTCGATAAGGTCTGCGCCTGCATCGACCGCCGCACGGACGACCTTTGCGGTCGTTTCAAGATCGGGGTCTCCGCATGTAATAAAGGGAATAAATGCCTTGCCGTTTTCAAATGCTTTTCTTATATTACTCATAAATATCCTCCCCTCTGTATCGTGCGATAGCGGCGCAGTCCTTGTCTCCTCTGCCCGAGATCGTAATAATTATGATTTTATCCTTATCCATAGTCGGAGCGAGCTTCATGGCGTAGGCGACTGCGTGAGCAGACTCTATCGCAGGGATTATGCCCTCAACTCTTGAAAGATACTCGAAAGCGTTTACGGCTTCGTCGTCTGTAACGGGAACGTATTCCGCGCGTCCGATGTCATGCAGATATGCGTGTTCGGGACCTACTCCGGGGTAGTCAAGACCTGCCGATATTGAGTAAACGGGGGCGATCTGACCGTATTCGTCCTGACAGAAATAGGACTTCATACCGTGGAAAATACCTATTTTTCCCGTATTAACGGTTGCCGCCGTTTCAAAAGTATCAATGCCCCTTCCGGCGGCTTCGCAGCCTATAAGACGAACGTTTTCATCGGGAATGTAGTGATAAAAGCTTCCTATGGCGTTCGAGCCGCCGCCTACACAGGCGATGACCGCGTCGGGAAGTCTGCCCTCCTTATCGAGTATCTGCTGTCTCGATTCACGCGAAATGACCGCCTGAAAATCACGTACTATCGTCGGGAACGGGTGAGGTCCCATGACAGAGCCGAGACAGTAGTGCGTATCGCTGATACGTTTTGTCCACTCGCGCATAGCTTCGGAAACAGCGTCTTTCAAGGTCGCAGTACCCGTTGTGACGGGGATAACCTCGGAGCCGAGCAGCTTCATGCGGTAAACGTTGAGAGCCTGACGTTTAGTGTCCTCCTCGCCCATGAACACAACGCATTCCATACCGAGGAGAGCTGCGGCTGTAGCGGTGGCAACGCCGTGCTGACCTGCGCCCGTTTCGGCAATAAGGCGTGTTTTTCCCATTTTTTTGGCGAGAAGAGCCTGACCGAGAACGTTGTTTATTTTGTGAGAGCCTGTGTGGTTGAGATCCTCACGCTTGAGGTAAATCTTAGCTCCGCCAAGCTCCTTTGTAAGCTTATCGGCGTAATAAAGCAGGGACGGTCTGCCCGCATACTCATTGAAAAGCTGTGTAAGCTCCCTGTTAAATTCGGGATCGTCTTTATAGTGGTTATAAGCTTTTTCAAGCTCGTTTATGGCGTTCATCAGCGTTTCAGGGATATACTGTCCGCCGTGAACGCCGAAACGTCCTTTTGATTGTGACATAACAAAACCTCCGTTAGATTCTAACATTTTCGGTAAATTTTTTCATTTTATCAAAGTCTTTAACGCCGTTTGTCTCGATTCCCGAGCTGACGTCAACGGCATAGGGATTTAAAGTTTTTACAGCGAAGCCGACGTTTTCGGGTGACAGTCCGCCTGCAAGGAAATAAGGGCGGCTCATGCCTTTCAGCAGTTCGTGATCGAACTGTCTGCCGTCGCCCATTCCTGCGTCAAGGAGAACAAGGTCGGCAGGCGAATTATCGGCAAGTTCAACGTCTTTTTCAGAGCGCACTATAAACGCCTTGACGACGTATATATGCTCTCTTTGAAGCTCGGCGATATATTTTTCATTCTCGTTTCCGTGAAGCTGAACAGCCTTTACAGTTCCCAAGTTTACGAGCGACTTAACGTTTTCAATTGGTTCGTCAACGAAAACTCCCACGGGAATTATTTTTTCGTCAAGAAGCTCCGTAAGTTCAGCCGCTTTTTCGGGAGCGATATAACGCTTGCTTTTTTTTGCAAAAACATATCCGATATAATCCGGCAGAAGCTTGTTGACATACTTAATATCATCTATCCTTCTTATGCCGCACATTTTTATTTTAGTCATGCTCTGCCCCTCAGTTCCGCTAATTTGGCGGACTTATCTTCCGCGCGCATGAGCGTTTCGCCGATAAGTACGGCGTCCGCACCGACTTCACGCAAAAGGGCTATATCCTCAGAAGTTTTTACTCCGCTTTCCGAAACGAACAGCACGTCGTGAGGAACAAGCTCTCGTAGACGGCGGCTGTTGCCCGTGTCAACGGAAAAATCGCTCAGATTGCGGTTATTTACGCCGATAAGCCTTGCGCCGCAGTTTACCGCAGTTCTGACCTCAGCTTCGTCGTGCGCCTCCACAAGGGCGGACAGTCCCAAGCTGTCGCATACCTTTATATAGGCTTTTATCTGTTCGGCTGTCAGAATGGAGCATATCAGCAGAACCGCCTTTGCACCGAGAAGCTTAGCTTCGTAGATCATGTAATCGTCAACGGTGAAATCCTTGCGTATGCAGGGAGTGCTTACTTTTTCCGCTATTTCACGCAGATAATCATTACTGCCGAGAAACCATTTCGGCTCGGTTAAAACGGAGATGCAGTCAGCTCCTGCCGATTCATAGTCCTTTGCAATTTGGAGATAGGGAAAATCCTCTGCAATAATTCCCTTTGAGGGGGAAGCCTTTTTGCACTCGCAGATAAAAGAAATGTTCGGCTTTTTCAAGGCATTTTCAAATTCAAACGAACCGGTCGGAACAGAAAGCGCCATTGATCTCAGTTCCTCATATGAGAGCTTTTCTTTTGCCGATGCTACACGTAGCTTTGCATAGTCGGCAAGCTTTTCGAGTATAGTCATTCCGCACCTCAGCTATTGGAAAGTTCGATCACTTTATTGAGCGTTTCAAGAGCCTTGCCGCTGTCGATAAGCTCGGTGGCGAGCTTTACGCCGTCCTCCATAGAGCATGCTTTGCCGCCCGTGTAAATGGCAGCTCCTGCGTTCAGGAGTACCGTGTTTCTCTTGTGACCCTTGATGTCTCCCGAGAGTATGCCTCTTGTGACGGCGGCGTTTTCGGCAGGAGTACCTCCGAGAAGATCGTCCTTTGTGCAGCGTTCAAAGCCGAACTGCTCGGGAGTTATTTCGTAGTTTTTCATCCAGCCGTCCTTGTATTCGCATATCATGGTAGGTGCGGAAAGTGAAATTTCGTCAAGCTTATCCTTTCCGTAGACTACCATTCCGCTTTGCGAACCGAGCTTCATAAGAACCTGCGCAACGGGTACGATAAGTGACGGATCGTAAACGCCGAGAAGATGATGCTTCGGGGACGCAGGGTTGGTAAGAGGTCCGAGGATATTGAACACAGTCCTGATACCGAGTTCCTTGCGGATAGGTCCGACGTATTTCATAGAGGTGTGATATTTCTGCGCAAAGAAGAAGCAGAAACCTGCTTTTTCCAAAAGTTCGCGGCATTTCTCGGGTTCGAGGTCTATATTCATACCGAGAGCTTCAAGGCAGTCGGCAGTACCCGAAAGAGATGAAGCCGCGCGGTTTCCGTGTTTGGCGACAAGTATGCCCGAAGCGGCTATCACCATTGCGGAGGTGGTGGAAATATTGAAGCTGTGGGCATTATCTCCGCCTGTTCCGACGATTTCCAGCAAATCCATGTCGTTCTCGAATTTAATTGCCGCGTCGCGCATAGCCGCCGCGCAGCCCGTTATTTCGTCTATCGTTTCCGACTTGGTGCTTTTTGTTGACAGAGCGGCAAGGAATGCGGCGTTCTGAGTAGGTGTGGAGTTTCCCGACATGATCTCTGAAATTACGGCATACGCTTCGTCATATGTCAGGTCTTGTTTGTCAACGATCTTAACTATTGCTTCTTTTATCATAATATATTCCTCCTGAGTTAGAGTCTGTTCAGTATCTCGGTGTGTGCGGATTTTCGAGCATAATTTTGTCGAAGGCAAGGAAAAAATTTGCAGGCATACTGTCGTATGGCAAGGATTTTTGACGCAGGATTCGGCAAAATTTGCCGAAAAGACGTGCGCATAGAGATACTGAACAGGCTCTTATATATTTAAAAAGTTTTTAAGCATTGTTTTTCCGTTTGGAGTCATGATAGACTCGGGGTGGAACTGTACGCCGAAAATGTCGTACTCCCTGTGACGTACCGCCATGATCTCACCGTCGTCCGCCAAAGCTGTGACCTCAAGGCAGTTGGGGAGCGTTTCGGGGTCGGCGGCAAGCGAATGATAGCGCGCGACAGGCGAATTTTCGGGAATATCTTTAAAAATCGGGCATGAGCCTGTAAAGCTTATAACCGACTGCTTGCCGTGCATAAGGGTCTTGGCATAGGTTATTTTTGCGCCGTAAGCGGCACAGATAGCCTGATGACCGAGACAAACGCCGAGCGTGGGTATTTTTTTGCAGACGGTTTTTGCGGCTTCAATTATAATTCCTGCGTCCTCGGGGCGACCCGGTCCGGGGGAGATGATGATTTTTTCGGGAGCGAGCGTTTCGATCTCGGATATTGTCAGCTCATCGTTGCGGACGACCCTTATATCGGGGCAGAGTTCGCCGACAAGCTGAAAAAGGTTATACGAAAAGCTGTCGTAGTTATCTATCAAAAGTATCATAAATCCGCCTCCTCAGCCATTTTCAGGGCATTGACGACAGCCGCCGCCTTGTTGATACACTCCTGATATTCGTTTTCGGGAACAGAATCGGCAACTATTCCTGCGCCGCTTCTGACAAAGACCTTGCCGTTTTTCTTGTAGGCAATGCGTATGGCGATACAGGTATCAAGGTTGCCTGTAAAATCAATGTATCCGACAGCTCCGCCGTAGATACCGCGCTTGTTGTTTTCAAGCTTTGCGATTATCTGACAGGCACGAATCTTCGGTGCGCCCGAGAGCGTTCCTGCCGGCAGTACGGCGCTTACTGCGTCGAGAGCGTCAAATTCATCACGAATTTCGCCGTAAACGGTCGAGCCTATGTGCATTACGTGGGAATAGCGTTCGATGCTGTGGAGCTTTTCGACCTTTACCGTACCGAATTTGCTTATTTTACCGAGGTCGTTTCTGCCGAGGTCAACCAGCATGTTATGCTCGGAAAGCTCCTTTTCGTCTTTCAGCAGACCTTCTTCGAGCGCCTTATCCTCGGCTTCGGTCTTACCACGGGGGCGTGTTCCTGCGAGGGGGAACGTGTGAAGCGCACCGTTTTCGAGCTTAACGAGAGTTTCAGGGGACGCTCCTGCGATCTCCACATCAGTGCCTGAAAAATAGAACATATACGGCGAAGGATTTATAGTCCTCAGAATGCGGTAGGTGTTGAGCAGACTACCCTCGAAGCCTGCGCTGAGACGGTTGGAGAGAACTATCTGGAAAATATCCCCCTCATAAATGTGGCGTTTAGCGGTGTTTACCATATTGCAGAACTCTTCCTTATTAAAGAGGGGAGTTACGTCTGTGGTCAGGTGACCTGCGAGTTCGTGGCGATGTTCACCGTGGCGCAGGAGAGAAGCAAGCTGTTCAAGCTCCAATTTAGCCTTGTTGTAGCCTGATTCAGGGTCCTCGAGGGACATATTCGCAATAAGTATTATCTTTTGGCGGAAATTGTCAAAAGCGATAACTTTATCGAAAAGCATCAGGTCAACGTCCTTGAACTGCTCCGAATCCTCGGTATCGAGGCGGAGGGACTTCTCGGTATAGGCGAGAAAATCGTAGGAAAAATACCCCACAAGTCCGCCAGTAAAGGACGGCAGATAGTCGAATTTTGGGCTTTTGTAGTTGGAGAGAAGCTGACGTATCTGAACGCTCGGGTCGTCGGATTCAACAGTCATACCGCCCGTAGTGAGCTTATTTCCGACAGCCGAGATTTGCAGCTTGGGGTCGAAGCCGAGGAACGTATAACGCCCCCATTTTTCCTTTTCGGCGACAGATTCGAGCATGTAGCAGTGGGTCGAGATATTTTTCAAGGTCATAAGAGCCTCGATAGGGGTACAGATGTCGGAAAGAATTTCGCAGCTAACGGGGAGAATATCGTATTTTCCGCTGTCTGCGATGTCCCTGACGGTCTGAAAATCGGGCAAAAAGTTCATAACAACACCTCCGATAGAAATAAAAAAGTCCTCGGCAGAGAAAGAATCTGCCAAGGACGAATAAAGATCCGCGGTACCACCTTGATTCATGAGGGGGAAAAACCTCATGCGCTTTGCAGGATACAAACATATCCCCGACGCTTAACGCGCGTCTGACGTTACGGAATACTCCGAGGGAAGTCCCTCGTTTGACCGTACCCTCAGCGGTCCATTTGCTAACCTGTGTTTTGCCCGACTCTCAGCGCCGCGGACTCTCTGTGAAAGCATGATCAGCGTTATCTCCGCATCAACGGTTTAGAATATTATAGCATGGAAAAGGGGGTTTGTCAATAGGGTCTGAAAAAATAAATTTGTTTAACATAAAAACCGACCTTATGAACGCCATATGAACATTTCGGGGCGAAATCGGCTTGATATTGGCGTATGTGTAAAAGAAAGACACGGCAGTTTGTATAGGTTTAACAAAATTCATTTCCGACTATTGACAAATCAGTGAAATAGTGCTATAATAAGCATATGGAAAAGGATATAGGGTGTTTAGGAACTATATATAAAGCCCTATAACCCGTGTCCTTACAATAAAGTCCCGAGGGCTTAAAGAAGAATCGTCAAAATGTATAAAAGTTGCATATAAAGTTTGTAATTTATAATGATAATTTGTGAACATTCTTCAAAAGTCTTGACACGACGGGCAAAAGGAGGTATAATAATATTGTGATTTATTAACGAATGCGTTTTTTGAAAGGAGCAGAAATGACTGACAAGGAACTTCGGAAGCTAAAGCGAGCCGAACTGTTGGAAATACTGTTTTATCTCAGAAAGGAGCTTGACGAGCTTCAAGCCGAGAACGCCGCCCTTACTGAAAGAATTGACGAGCTTACTAAATCGTCGCACGGGGCAGAGGTCGTTTTCTCGGAGGAGAGCAAAAAAGAGCTTCTCGAAAGCGTCCGAAGCGTTGTGGAGGATTGCCTTGCAGGCAAAGCTCCGCCCGGCAGGAAAAACGCTCCTAAAGGCAAGGCAGGGAAGTGACGGCTATGAACGATGTTAAAAAAGATCTGCCGACAGCCGACCAACTCTCAGCCGCTACAGAGCGTATCCGTTACAGGAAAAGCTACGCGAAAATGCTGTATAACACGATCTCCTCACTAATCGTTGTTGCGGCGGTAGCTGTCCTTATATCCATGCTTTTTCTCCCCGTTTTCAGAGTTACGGGTTCGAGTATGACCCCTACTATGAATAATGACGATCTGCTGATCTGCAATAAACGGGCGGATTTTGAAAGCGGCGATATTGTTGCCTTCTATTTTAACAACAAGGTCCTACTTAAAAGAGTAATAGGCACGGCAGGGGACGTTGTTGACATCAGTGAGGACGGTACGGTCTATGTCAACGGCAAAGCCCTTGACGAGCCGTATATAAGCGAGAAAGCATTCGGCGAATGCGACATAGATCTGCCCTATCAGGTGCCCGACAACAGAATATTTGTTATGGGCGACCACCGTTCGGTATCGGTGGACAGCCGTTCAAGCTCCGTTGGCTGTATTGCCGACGAGTATATCATAGGCAAGGTTATCTTCCGTTTATGGCCGTGGGAGGTAATAGGACCTGTTCACGGCAGTTCGGCAGAGTAGATCGAGATACTCATTTTATATGAGGGAAAAGGAGTTTTTTATGAGAAAATTTAAGAAATTTGCGGCTATGGCTTCGGCGGTCGTTTTAGCGGCTTGCGCTGTTGCTCCTTTGGCAATGAATGTATCTGCTGCGGCAACACAAAATAAAATAACTATTAATGTTCCTGAAAACGTTGGTTCAAATCATGTGTTTGAAGCTTATCAGATTTTTAAAGGTGATCTTGAGAGTGGTTCTTTAAAAAATATTAAGTGGGCTAATGAAACTGAAGCAAATGTTAAAGCTTTTATCTCAGCATTGAAAGGCGATTCTTGTCCCATTAAAACGGAGTGCAGTGGTTTAGGAGAGACAGCAACTGCCGCAGAGGTTGCGGAACTGATTAGTACTAACGTTACGGAGGCTGAAGGTAATGTTAAGACTTTTGCTGCATTCCTTGAAACTCAGGTAGGTAATTTCCAAAAAGTAACTCCAACTCAGGGTGATGCGAATAATGTAATTAGTATTGGTTCATACGGCGATGGTTGGTATCTGATAGTTGACAAGGTGGACGGTGTTACTCTTGATAAGCCGGGTTCATTTTCAAGCTACCTGCTCACAAACGTTGACGCAACGACAGGCACTGAAATTGATTTCAAGGGCAATGCTCCTACCGTTGTGAAAAAGGTTAAGGAAGATGATAAGGACGTTGCAAACAATGGTGATATAACAAAGGGTTATTGGGTGGCAGAAGATGGTTACAACGATGTAGCCGACTACAGCATTGGTGAATCCGTTCCTTTCCGCCTTGAAGCAACTCTTCCTGCTTCTGAGTACTATGTTGAATATGAAACTTACTACTTAAAATTCACAGACACTCTCGGTAAAGGCTTTGATGCTCCGACCTCAATTGAGGTGAAGTGGGGTACAGGAGAGAATGATAAAGTAACGCTCAGTTCAGAGAATCAGTGGAAAGATACTGATAAAGGTATAAACGCAAGTGTTACTACCGATGCAAGCTCAAAAGAAACAACAATAACCGTGGAAATTGCTGACGTTAAGGACACAGACCTCGGCGAACTTAAAGGCGGCGGAACGGTAACAGTTGACTATAATGCAACTCTTAATGTAAGTGCTGAAATCGGCAGACCCGGCAACTACAATGACGTTGACCTTACCTACTTCAACAATCCTAAGAATTCGGGTGAGGGTGGTTCTAAGACCACAACAGAAAAGGACGGCGTTGTAGTATTTACATACGGCTTTGATGTTCATAAGTATGACGGTGCGGATGAAGAAGAAAAGACAACAAAATGGCTCGCAGGTGCGGTATTTGCTGTAAAGAATGCCGAAGGCGAGTACATGTGTGAGACAACAGATCCAACTACTGGAAAGACTACTATTACATGGGCAAAACCTGCGGACAGTAATGGTTATCCTGATAATTTAAAGACGTGGACGTCTGATGAGAGTGCAAACATCGTTATTAATGGTCTTGACGACGGCGAATATGAACTCGTCGAGAAAGAGAAACCTGCCGGCTATACTGCGGTTGCCCCAATACCGTTTAAGATAGTTGCTACAACAGAGAATAACCAGAATCAGACATCTATTTGTCAGGTTGGAGATGCAGTAGCAGTTCGAGACGGAAAAGCTCAGCTTAAAGCTCTTCAGATTCAGATGAAAAAGCAGGATAATAGTGGTTGGGATACGGAAAAGCCTTTGACTGCTACACTTAAAGACGGCGAGACTGTTAATACGAACGCAGTAATGTTCGTTGTGAACAACTCAGGTGCAGAACTCCCCGGCACCGGTGGTATCGGTACAACGATCTTCTACATAGGCGGCGGCGCAATGGTAGCTGTTGCAGGCGTGTTCCTTATCACAAAGAAGAGAATGAGCAAAAAGGAAAACTAAGCCCGACTTAACAAATTGAGAAAAGAAAATTAACTGATTAACACCTATATCTGCCGCCGGAGCGATTCGGCGGCAGGCATTAGGGAGGGACTCATGAGCAAAAAGAAAAAAGGAATACTTTCAACGATTTTTCTTCTGTTGATGTTACTGGTGGGTCTCTCCGTAATGCTTTACCCCACAATAAGCGACTGGTGGAATTCAAGGGTACAGAGCCGAGCAGTCGCAGGCTACGAAGAAGCCGTAAAAAACATGACCCCCGAGGATTACAGCCGCTATTTCACCGAAGCCGAGGATTACAACAGGCGGCTTTTATCTTTAGCCGCGCCCTTTGCAAGCTTTGACGAGGTCGAGGGCTACGACGACGCGCTGAATATCTCGAATACGGGTATAATGGGTTATATTACGATACCGTGTATAAAGGTGGAGCTGCCGATATACCACGGCACAAGCCCCGAGGTACTGAATATAGCGGCAGGACATCTGCAAGGCTCGTCCCTGCCCGTCGGCGGAGAGAACACTCATGCGGTAATATCGGCGCACAGAGGACTGCCCTCCGCAAGACTTTTTACCGACCTCGACCAGCTCGACAGGGGAGACCTTTTTACAATTACCGTTCTCGACCGCGTGTTTACCTACGAGGTGGAGGACATATACACGGTAAAGCCCGAGCAAGTCGATAAGCTTGCGATAATTCCCGAGGGCGATTACGTAACGCTTATGACCTGTACGCCATACGGGATAAATACCCACAGACTGCTTATACGTTCACGCCGCACGGATAACGTTGAAAAGCACGATGTGAGGATTTTTGCTGATATGGTAAAGGTCGATCCGATGCTTGTTATACCGTTTATAGCCGCGCCGCTTTTCGTTGTACTGATGTGCTTCTGGATGTTCGGCGGCAGGCGCAAACAGGTAAAACCGAGGGAAATTGCCGAATACCTTGCAAACGAAAGAAAGGGTGATCGAGATGACAGGAATCAGTAAAAAGATCGGCGCGGTCTTTTTCATGATAGGCGCAGTTGTTCTGCTGTGTCTCAGTTGTCTTTGCTCCGCTGCTTCGGCGGAGGGGTCTGTCAGGCTGACCCTTGTCTGCAAAGCCCGAAACGACCTTGTTGACAGAATGCCGTGGTCGGTGTTCCGCATAGGTTCGCTTAACGGCGGAGCGATAGTCCTCGAGGGGGACTTTGCAAACTACCCCGTCGATATGTCGGACTTGTCTACGGCAGGTCTTGCGGACGCCGCTTCTACGCTGAAAGAGTACGCTTTCACATATAAGCTCAAACCCTACGCCAAGGGAAAAACTGATAAAAACGGCACGGTCACTTTTGAGGGACTGGAGGACGGCGTGTACCTTATAGCCGCCAAAAAGCATAAATCAGGCGATAAAACCTTTATCCCCACCCCCGCCATTATAGAGGTGAACTCCGCTCAATCGGCGGAACTGACGGTATATCCGAAAATTTCGTCTATCCGTACCCTCGCCGACGAATTCGAGCGTTTCAACGTCCGCAAGGTCTGGGAGAAGTACGAGGGTATGCTCGTTAAGCCTACCGAGATAGTTGTGGATATTTACAGGGACTATGAATTTTACGAGACTGTTACCCTGTCCGCCGATAACGACTGGAATTATTCGTGGGAGGAGCTTGTCGGCTCTGAATGGACGATGATCGAGCGCAAGATTCCCGAGGACTGCACGGTCGTTTACCGCAACGACGGACGGCGATATATCGTGGTAAATACGTATAATCCCGAGTTCATTTTCGATTGGGATGTGGAATATCCGCCTCCCCAAGCTACGACTACGGTCACAGGGCAGGTCTCGGGCATACCCGATACGAATACTACTACGGCGAAGTCGTTTCCCGTGGGGGACGGCGACGATACGACGCCTTCATCGGACAGCACGGCAACAGGGACTACTGATTTTCCTGTAGGCGGCGAAGATGAAACCACAGTCACCGTGAGTACGACTGCCACATCTCCCGAAGAAAACGACAAAACCTCGGATACCACGAAAAACAATGGCAAGTCCTCCTCGGCGACTACTACCGCCGAAAATAAACTGCCGCAGACAGGTCAGCTTTGGTGGCCCGTCCCTGTAATGGCGATCGTCGGATTGGTTCTCATTGCGGCGGGTACAAGAATTATTTTCGGCTGCAAGAGGGAAAATGATGAATAAAAAACACGGTTTGTGTTGTATAATTCTCGGGACAGCTCTGCTTATTGCGGCGTTGTCCCTTGTTTTCTACAACTCTCAGGAAAATAAAAAAAGCGGAGAAGCGGCTATGGAGGTGCTTTCCGAGCTGAAAAAAAATATCCCCGAACCGCCGACGGAAGCTCTTGCGGAAACGGCTACGGGGGACGATATTTATTCCGAATACGATATAGAGCCGCAAATCGCCGTTCAGGACACTACAATGACGGTCGATGAACACGGGTATATAGGCATTATTTCCATTCCCGAACTGGGACTGGAGCTGCCTGTTATGAGCGAATGGAGCTATCCGAACCTGAAAATATCGCCGTGCCGCTATAAAGGCAGCGTGTTCGGCGGAGATATGATAATCGCAGCGCATAATTACCGTTCGCATTTCGGCAGACTGTCGGAATTGAGCGGCGGCGAAACGATAGTATTCACTGCGGCGGACGGCAGAGTGTATAACTATGAAGTATCGCAGATAACCGAGCTTGACGGCAAGGACATCGAGGGTATGGATTTCGGTTCGGCGGATTCATGGGACTTGACGCTGTTCACCTGCACTCTCGGCGGAAGAAGCAGGGTAACCGTCCGTGCGCTCGAAACGGGAGAATAATTGATGAATATAAAGATTTTGGCTGTATATGCGGTTTTTCTTGCGATAATGAGTTTTGTTTCGTTGATACTTTACAAGTCCGATAAGGTCAAGGCAAAAAAGGGGAAATGGCGTATCAAGGAAAGTACCCTGCTGTGCTTGGGTTTTTGCGGCGGAGCAATAGGCGCATTGAGCGGTATGAAGCTGTTCCGCCATAAAACAAAGCATTGGTACTTCTGGGCGGTGAATATTATCGGTTTGATATGGCAGACGGGCTTGCTTGTATGGTTGCTATTACGGGTCATTTCTTGAGAGCTGCTTTTATTCCCGACATGATAATATCCCTTGCTTTTACGGCATCTTCTTTGGACAACGGCGGCGTGTCGGGCAGCGGATAATCAAATCCGAGTTCGGCGTATTTTGGACGTGCCATATCGTGGTACGGAAGCACGTCGAGAGCTTTAAGATTATCAAGCGACGCAAGAAATTCTCCAAGACGGAAAAGCTCCTCGGGAGAATCGGTCAGCCCCGGCACGACAACACGCCTTATCCATACGGGGATAGCCAATTCACGCAGATGCTCGGCAAACCGCAGTATATTTTCGTTTCCGATACCCGTAAGCGACTTATGCTTATCGCTGTCCATGTGCTTTATATCGAGCATTACAAGATCGGTGTATTTCAAAGCCTTATCAATTTTTTCGGTTGACCGAGGGTCGAAAACAGCCGCAGACGTATCGAGGCAGGTATGTATACCTGCTTTTTTTGCGCCCTCAAAAAGCTCCGCAAGAAATTCCGGCTGAGCGAGAGGTTCTCCGCCTGTTGCCGTAATTCCGCCCGATCTCAAAAACTCCTTGTAGGAATCGTATTCCGCTAAAAGCTCCTTTACCGTGACTTCTCTGCCCTTTCGGAACTCCCATGTATCGGGATTATGACAATACTTGCAGCGGATAGGACATCCCTGAAAAAACACAACAAACCGCACTCCCGGACCGTCTACAGTCCCGAAGCTTTCGGTAGAATGGATATATCCCGTCATTTTTTCATCTCCCTTGCGCGTTTGAGTAAAGCGGTTCGGTCGTTTGGCAAAACCTCGTCAATTATCAGTTCCAGCAAGTCTCTCAGACAAACGCCTATTTCCTTGCCCTTGAAGCCGAGCGAAATAAGGTCGCTGCCGTTTACCGCCATGTCCGCAAGGCTTATGCAGCTTTTCTCCGCTGCAAGCTGTCGGGCTGTTTCGGCGAATCGGTCAAATTCGGCGTTTTCTGCAAGTACAAACTCCTGTTTTGCGGCGTTATCGGCTTTCTTGGCTTCAATGAGCATGAGAAATCCGTCAAGTCCGATATTGCTCATAATGCGCTTTATCTGTTTTTCGGATACTATTTTGTCGCTGTGTCGGGAAATTATTTCGCATACCGCAGTAATTGTCTTGCTGTCGAATTTCAGGCGTTTAAGGATAAGGCGAGCCTTGTCTGCGCTTGCTTTTGCGTGTCCCTTGAAATGACCGAAGCCGTTTTCGTCGAGGGTGAACATTTCAGGCTTTCCGACATCGTGCAGAAGCATGGCGAGCCTGAGTGTATTTTCTCCGCCGATTCCCGAAGGTATCGCATTTACGGCGCGCACGGTATGCTCGTAGACAGTGTATTTGTGGTAGCGTGAACGCTGGTCAAAATCAAAGCAGGGGATAAGCTCGGGGATTATCTTCCCGATTATATCGCGGAATCGAAGCATTACGTCAACGCAGTTCACACCGCTCAGAAGCTTGATAAGTTCCGCCGAAATGCGTTCCGAGGAAATGCTGCCGAGCCTGTCTTTCTGCCTGACAGCGGCGGCGGCGGTATTTTCTTCTATCTGAAAATCAAGAACGGACGAAAAACGCAGGCTTCGCAGAATACGCAGCGCGTCTTCGGAAAAGCGTTCTTCGGGGTCTCCCACGCAGCGAATAATACGGTTTTCAATATCTTTTCTGCCGTCAAACGGGTCGAATATATTTCCTTTGGAATCCATAGCGACAGCGTTCACCGTAAAGTCACGGCGTGCGAGATCGGCTCTCAGGTCGTTAGTGAAGCTGACGTTATCGGGACGGCGGGAGTCGCTGTATTTGCCGTCTATGCGGAACGTCGTGACCTCAAACGGCGTACCATTTTTCAGGACGGTCACTGTACCGTGCTTTATGCCTGTGGGAATGACCTTATCTGCGGAAAAGACTTCCGTTATCTGATCGGGCAGGGCGTTTGTTGCAATATCGAAATCATGTGGAATACGGTTCATGAGCATGTCCCTGACGCAGCCCCCTACAGGATATGCCTCAAAGCCCGAGCTTTCAAGCTTTTCAAGAATATACAGGCAGTTTTTGTCGGTTATCATATTATCATCCTTCGGTTTTTTCTTAATTATATTATACTATATTTTCTTGAAATTTGCAATATTTAACTTTATAAAGTATGCGTCAAGTAAAAGTAGGCAGAGAATCACAAAATATTAAAAACGAACAAAATCAGAAGTTCAAATCAGCGTTTGTAATCTACAGTATCCAATGCGACAGGTTCATTGTTTTTTAACACCCATTCAACTGCGGTTTCTGTTAGCGTATAAAGTAGTTTTTCATCGCTATTTGAAGATATTTTCGCAGCAAGTGAACAGGCTTTTTCAGCAGCTTCACCGCCGAACGTTCGGAAGTACGCAGGTAGAGAAGCGACCATTTTTCTGTACTCGCTATCCCAATTTATTCCGCCGTTATCAAGCAGTTCGTTCGTGATCCTACCGACTATGCGAATAACCTCGCCCTGTACCGTGTTTGCATGACCGCTGCCCGGCACAAGGAGTTTCCAAAGCTTGTTATATCGTTCCTGCCACGTTTCGCCGCTAACTGTAATAGGCGTTCTGCCATCATAAACAGCACGTCGCGGCACCGGCTCTACTTTAAAAACTGAATACAGTTCATCAAGTGCGCAACTGTATTTGTCCAATAATTCAGGGTTAAAATCAGAGCGGCGAAATTCAAAATCCTCACCTATATTCGTGACGTACCCATATGTTTTATCGGAGGGCTTAGCCCCAGCCGCAAGCAACGCCTTTGCAATGCGCACCATATTGATCAAATCTATACCTCTGCAACATCTCAGCGCTTCGTCAAGAGCCGTGTTCTTTTCCCACCCTCCGCGCGGCTCGGGATCAGCGCCGCAGGAAAGAAGATTTTCAACCGCCTGCGCTCTATGCGTCCAAGCACATATATACAGCGCATTGCCGTGGATTTCATCAACCGCATACTCAATATCCGCTCCATATTCGATCAGGCATTTCAGCAAATCTAAATTATCTGCAAGAAAAGCCGCCGGAGTTTTTCCCCACCCCGAATCAGCGTTAAGATCAAACCCATTTTCAGCAAGGAAACATATATGTTTCTCCGTGAGATTTTTGTACGAAAATACATTTTTCGTTGTCTTTCCACGATTTGTAGCAGATATTTCGCATTTGTCAAAGACGGTTTTGAACCGCTCAATATCGTTACTGTCTATTATCTCTTGAAGATTATCAGGGAGTGTTTTTCGCTTCTTTGCCATAACTTTTTTCTCCTTAACATCAAAAACTGCGATCAGGTTCTAAATTTTGATCAGATCTGTTCAGTAACCTGAAAAATAATAAGTGCTTGATTTATACCAAATATTATATCAAATATCAGCGAAAAAGTCAATCTCATAAAAAAGCAGGTATGTGCAAAGAAAACGCAAGCGAATATTCTTTCTGAAAACTCGGGACGTCGAGGGCGCCGTCCCCTACAAATTTTAAATTCGGAACATAAATTGGTTAGCGGCAACTAACGTATAATTGATCCTCATTTGTCAAAAGCCCTTGATTATATTTTAAAAATGTAGTATAATGTTATTGTATGCGGAACGGCTTAACAACCGTTCCAATATCCGATAAATGTATGCGGAGCTGCGTTCAGTCAGTTCGGCGGTCAATTATCAATTATCCCGAAAGGAGTATTAAAAATGATTTATTCTCACGAAGTTGAAACAATGTGCCCTATCGCACAGGGCGTTGCTCACGGTGCAGCTCCGATCCCCGAGGAGGCAAAGTGGGTGAAGGCTAAGGAGATCAAGGATATTTCCGGCTTCACACACGGTATCGGTTGGTGCGCTCCTCAGCAGGGTACCTGCAAGCTCACCCTTAACGTTAAGGAGGGCGTTATTCAGGAGGCTCTCGTTGAGACTATCGGCTGCTCCGGCATGACTCATTCCGCAGCTATGGCTTCGGAAATCCTCCCCGGCAGAACTATTCTCGAGGCTCTTAATACAGACCTCGTATGCGACGCTATCAATACAGCTATGAGAGAGCTTTTCCTCCAGATCGTTTACGGACGTTCACAGTCCGCATTCTCAGAAGGCGGTCTTGTTGTCGGCGCAGGTCTTGAAGATCTCGGCAAGGGACTTCGTTCACAGGTAGGTACAATGTACGGTACTCTCGCAAAGGGTCCCCGCTACCTTGAAATGACAGACGGCTACGTTACAGGTCTTGCTCTTAATGAGGATAACGAGATCATCGGCTATAAGTTCGTAAACTTCGGCAAGATGATGGACTTTATCAAAGCAGGCGACGACGCTAACACTGCATTTGAGAAGGCTCAGGGTCAGTACGGCAGAGTTGCTGACGCAGTTAAGATCGTTGATCCCAGAAAAGAATAAGGAGGACTACTGAAATGGCTTTATTTGAATCATATGAAAGACGTGAAAAGCAGATCCTTGACGTTATCAAGGCTTACGGCATCAATACAATTGAAGAATGCGCTGACATCTGCAAGGAAAAAGGTCTCGATATCTATAAGCTCGTTGAGGGCATTCAGCCTATCTGCTTCGAGAACGCTAAGTGGGCTTACACAGTAGGCTGCGCTATCGCTATCAAGAAGGGCTGCACAAGAGCTGCCGATGCTGCCGCAGCTATCGGAGAGGGACTTCAGGCTTTCTGTATTCCCGGTTCTGTAGCTGATCAGCGTAAGGTAGGTCTCGGTCACGGAAACCTCGGCAAAATGCTCCTCGAGGAGGAGACAGAGTGCTTTGCATTCCTCGCAGGTCACGAGTCGTTCGCTGCTGCTGAGGGAGCTATCGGTATTGCTGAAAAGGCTAACAAGGTTCGTCAGAAGCCCCTCCGCGTTATCCTTAACGGTCTCGGCAAGGACGCTGCTCAGATCATCGCTCGTATCAACGGCTTTACATATGTTGAGACTGAGATGGATTATCACACAGGCGAAGTCAAGGAAGTTTTCCGCAAGCCTTATTCCGAGGGTCTCCGTTCAAAGGTAAACTGCTACGGCGCAAATGATGTAACTGAGGGCGTTGCTATCATGTGGAAAGAGAACGTTGACGTTTCCATTACAGGAAACTCCACTAATCCCACACGTTTCCAGCACCCCGTTGCAGGCACATACAAGAAAGAGCGTACAGACGCAGGCAAGAAGTACTTCTCAGTAGCTTCCGGCGGCGGTACGGGACGTACTCTCCACCCAGATAACATGGCGGCAGGTCCTGCTTCCTACGGTATGACCGATACTATGGGACGTATGCACTCAGATGCTCAGTTTGCAGGTTCTTCTTCTGTTCCCGCACACGTTGAGATGATGGGTCTTATCGGTATGGGCAACAACCCCATGGTTGGTGCTACCGTTGCTTGCGCTGTTGCTGTTGAAGAGGCTATGAAGTAAGATTTATATAACATATAATCCCCTGAATCATGTATTCAGGGGATTTTTTGTTTGTGTAAATTGCACATAGAGAACAGGAAAAAGTATAAATAGGTAACATATAGGTAGCGTAAAGGTAACAAACGAAAGCTAAAATTAAAGAGAGTTTACCGCCTCTCTGAGCTGTTCTATTGTTTTGTGAGTGTATACTTTTTCTGTTACATCATTTGATGAATGTCCGAGCAGCAGCTTCTTGATTTTGACATTAATATTTTTGTTGTCAAGCATAGTTGCAAAAGTATGTCGGGTTTCATAAGGTATATGATTGAAACCGTATTCTTCAAAAAATCCTGTTATTTTTCTGTAAAGCTGATTATAATTCAGAGGTTCTCCATTTTCATCAGATGATATACCTGAAAAACCGCTTGTATACATTTGCTCAACAAAAGGAAAAATCTTATCACAGATCGGCACTACTCTGTCTTTTCCTGCTTCTGTTTTTATACCGCCCTGCATAGTTCTGTTATGAATGTCGATACCGTTCTTAAAAGTCATGAGGCTAAGCTCCGAGAGTCTCCAACCTGTGTAGATCATAATCAAAATTATCTGCCCAATGTGATCATCCGACAACTTCCATAATCTTTGAAGCTCATTATCGCTGAATGGAATACGCTCTTTCTCAACCTCGATCTTTGGACGTTTTACAAATTCGGAATAATCCTTTTTTGATATAGTCATACTTCATGGCAAACTTAAACATCAATCGAAAAAGACTTTGGATTCTTGCACGGGTAGTCGCTCCTACGTCTGCATGATCTACAATGTCTTGCATATGAGGTGTCTTAATATCAACGATCCTTATGTCATAAAGCGAATTACAGTACGAATAAGCTGATTTATATGTTCTGATTGCTGACTGGGACAGTTCCTTATACTTTTCTGCGCTCTACTTTTCATAGAGCTGTGAAAAAGTAATCTTTGAAGCATCAATATCATACGGATTCTCACTGTACGCAGCGAGAGCTTCAAGAGCGGCTTTCCGTGTTGCGAAATATCCCAAAACTTTTCTTAGCTGTCTCCCCTCATCGTCATAGCCTGTTGTAAGTCTAACGATGTACGGCTTTCGTCTGTTCCCTGACAGTTTTGTTATTGAGCCATAGCCATTAGGTAATCTCATATCTCGATTCACTCCTTTTATAATTTAACATTGTTAAGAGGACGTGCTATAATAATATTGTTGAGGTGTGTGTTATAGCACGTCCTTATTTTAAATCCGTTCAGTGTTTGCGCACTGGGCGGATTTTTTATTTCCAACCTGTTTCTTTTTTTGTGTTTAAGTATCGTTTAATGGTAAGCGTCAAATA
>Ga0129308_1001025_pt1 | contig 33385 bp, 37 predicted proteins | sample L827metagenome_FD_94440 | JGI IMG/M metagenome (GOLD analysis project Ga0129308, IMG submission 94440) | Ring-tailed lemur group fecal microbial communities from Wisconsin, USA - L827 metagenome | ecosystem: Host-associated > Mammals > Digestive system > Large intestine > Fecal | place: USA...
TCAACAAGCACGATACCGTTGTTAACAACCATACCGGCAAGCATTATAAAGCCCATAAACGCTGTTGATGTAATTGAATTGCCTGTTACAAAAAGACCAAGCACGCCTGTTGTCATAGCCAAAGGAAGGGCAAACATAATAAGGAACGGATAGATGAAGGATTCAAACTGAGCCGCCATTATCATATATACCAGTGCAATAGCAACGCCAAGTATAAGGAACAGGTCGGTAAAGGTTTCTGTCATTGTGTCCATAGTACCTGTATATTCATAGCTATATCCGTCAGGGAAGGCATACTGTGAAACAATAGCGTCAATATCAGTCTGAACTGATTTTAAGTCTCTTCCGTAAACCTCAGCCTCAACGTCAATATACTTATGATGGTCTTCTTTGTTAATTGAAACAGCGCCCTCTTCTTCAACTATATCCGCAAGCTCGCTTAAAAGCACATCGCTGCCTGTTACAGGAGATTTTACTGTTATACTTGAAAGGTCCTGCATGTATTCTATCTTTTCATCGCTCTGCTTAATTGTTACGTCAATTTCGTCGCTGCCGCCGTTGGTTTTGTATGATGTTGCGGTGCTGCCGTTTATAGCTGTGCCTACTGCGCTGGCAATCTGCCCTGCAGTAATGCCGTAAACCGAAGCTCTTGAACGGTCTATCTTAATTCTTGCCTCGGGAACTGAGTCGCCTGATGAATTTTCGGTGTCTTTAACGCCTTCTACATCTTTAACCATATCTTCAATGTCATAAGCTATGCTTCTAAGGGTATCTGTGTCATCGCCCTTAAGTCTTACAGTAACGTCGCTTGAACCCATTGAGCCCATAGCCGATGAGCTTGCGTCAGCCGTAATTTCACAGCCCGCTATATCCTGCATCATTTCCTCAATTTCCATAGCAAGCTCTTTACTTGTTTTATCTCTGTCGTTTTTGTCAACAAAGGTAAGACCTATTGTGGCTGTATTTGTTCCGCCGCCTGATGTTGAGTAGCCGCCGCTGCCCACCATTGCATAATAGCTTTCAAGCTCTTCAATTCCCTCAATTCTGTCAAGGGCAATGGCAAGTATCTTTTCTGTTTCCTCAAGTCTTGTTCCGTCAGGAAGCTCAATATTTACAGTTGCTTCGCCTTCATCCATTTCAGGCATAAGGTCAAAGCCTACAATAGGAAGTGTAAACAGTGACAGTATAAATGCCACAAATATACCGAATACAACCTTCTTTTTGTTTCTAAGGCAGAAATGAAGCACACGTCTGTATTTTTCATCAAGCTTTTCAAGCATTACGCCCCATTTATCAAGAAACTTGGTTATAACGCCCCTTGCCTTCTTAGCTTTTCCTTCATCTTCCTCATCAATAGTTTCTACCGCAATACTTTCAGCCTTAAGTATATGGGCGCACGCCATAGGAACAAATGTAAGCGATACTACAAGTGATGCGCCTAATGAGAAGCATACTGTAAGTGAAAGATCTCTGAATATATCGCCCATTGTACCCGATATAAACATAAGCGGAATGAAAACGCCCATTGTTGTAAGGGTTGAAGCCGCAACAGCCATTGCAACCTCACTTGCGCCCTCATAAGCCGCTTCCTTAGGTTCAATACCACGCTGAATCTTCTTATATATGCTTTCAAGTGTAACTATGGAGTTATCAACCAGCATACCTATACCAATGGTGATACCGCCCATTGAAATAAGGTTCATGGTCATTCCCTGTGTCCACATAAGAGCAAAGGTTGCAATAATTGATGTAGGTATTGAAACACCGATTATGAAAGACATTTTTCCTGAACGGAGGAAAATAAATATTACTATTACCGCCAGAAAAGCTGCCTGGAATGCTGTCTGAACCATATTGTTGATAGAGCTTGTAATATAGTTGGCAGTATCTGTAAGAAGCTTAGCCTGAATAAGAGGGTACTGCTGCATTGTACTTGCAACTACTTTTTCAACCTTGTTCGATACCTCAACTGTGTTGGCGTCAGACTGCTTCTGAATAAGAAGAAGTACAGCCGGCTTGCCGTCTACAAGTGCGTAGGAATCCATGTCCTTTTCGCCCATTTCAACACTTGCCACATCTCTAAGGTGTATAACCGCGCCTGATGTTGTCATTAAAGGAAGCTCGGCAATTTCCTCAACGCTTTTAAATTCGCCCTCTGTTTTTACAGTAAGGTCACGTGTGCCCTGCTTTAAGCTGCCGCCGGGCATATTAAGGTTTTCAGCCGCAAGCATCTGGGCTATTGTGCTTTCCGTAATGCCGTAGCCCTCAAGCTTTTCAGGGTCAACAACTATCTGAATCTCGTCCTCAATGCCGCCTATTGCCGATACCGAAGCAACGCCGTCTATTTTTTCAAAGCTGTCGGAAAGGCTGTCATCAACAAGTGAGTTTATGGTTTTAAGGTCATATTCATCACTGCTTAAGCCAACTATGATTGATGACATTGCCGAAGCGTCCAGCTTAAGAACCATAGGCTCGTCGGCATCATCAGGAAGAGTTCTTTTTATAAGGTCTATCTTTTCCCTCATGTCAACGGCTGCCATATCAATGTCTGTGTCGTCCACAAACTGAACTATAACCATTGACGCATTATCTGAAGAAACAGATGTAATTTTGTCAACATTTGAAACTGTTCCCAAAGAATCCTCCAAAGGCTTTGTTACAAGTCTTTCAATTTCCTCAGGGCCGGCACCTACATATGTTGTGGCAACAATGGCAACCGGAAGATCAACATCCGGCATAAGGTCAAGCTTAAGTGAAAAACATGACACAATACCAACCATAAGCACTATAAGCATAACCATTATGGTGGTTATTGGTCTTTTAATACATGTTTTTATCATACATTATTCCCCCTTTGTTTCAGAGGAATCCGCTTCTGAGCCGGCAGATGTGTCAGCTCCTTCCGTCTGCTTAGCATTAACTACATTAAGCTTATCGCCGTCAGAAAGGTATGTCTGACCCTTTACAACTATAACGTCGCCAACCTCAACGCCGCTTGTAATCTGAATATCTGTTCCGTTGTCAATGCCTGTTTCAACAATTCTCTTAACTGCTGTTCCGTTTTCGTCAACAAATACATATGTTTCGCCGTTTTTTGTTATTACAACATCTCTGTCAACAACAATTTCTCTTGCACTTCTTTCGTTTGTAAATGTTACCTCTGCAAACATACCCGGTTTAAGCTTGTTTGTTGAATTGTCAAGCTCAATTTCAACAGCGTATGTACCCGAAGCGTTGGCTGCCGGGTTAACTGATTTAACCTTGCCTTCAAGAGTTTTGTCAACTGTTTCTGTTCTAATTGAAACTGTATCGCCAACAGTTACCGAGTTAACTATTCTCTGTGAAACATTAACGTCTATTTTAAGCTTTGACGTATCTGTAATTGTGATAGGTACAGAGGCTGAAGAAAGAAGCTCGCCTGCTGTTACGTTGCATGCCGTAATGCTGCCGCCGATAGGCGCTGTTACAACAGAATCTCTGAGGTTTTTGTCAACGCTTTCAATCTGGGCATATATGCTCTGCTTCTGTGCCGTTGCCGAGTTAAGTGCTGCCTGAGCTGTTTTTTTGTTTTCCTCAAGCATTTTGCCTGTTGTAAGCTCATAGCTTGTTTTTGCGTTTTCGTAAGCGTTTTTAGCCTGAGTGTAAGCAAGCTCAGTATTATCCATATCAGTTTTTGAAATTATTCCCTGTTCATAAAGAACCTTGTTGTTTTCATATGTAGTTTTCATGTTTTCATAGTTTTTCTGAGCATTTTCAACGCTTGCCTTAAGGTTTTCAACGCCCATCTGATAGTTTGCGCCGTCTACGGTTTCAAGGGCAACCTGTGCCTGCGCAATGCCTGCGTCTGCTGCCGCAAGTGAAGCCTCAAGCTGTTTTTTGCTTATTTCAAGCGCCTCTGTATCCATTGTAAAAAGCACATCACCTGCTTTTACAATATCGCCTATTTTACAGTTTACTGAAAAAACCTTTCCCTGAACCGTTGAAAAAACATTTATATCTTCAACAGGCATTATTTTTCCTGAATAAACGTAATCGGTTTCTATTACCTTTCTTTCAGCAACTGCCGTTTCAACAGTAGTGCCTTTAGTTTCTGTTTCTTCTTCAGCATTTTTTGATGAGCATCCGCTTAAACCTATACTTAAGCAAAGCATTGACGCTAAAACCGCTTTACTGAACTTCATTTTTTATGTCCTCCTTATTGTCAACAAATAATTCATAGATATTTTCTATTATGCTTTCAAAAAGCTTTTTTTGTTTTTCACTTAACCCGTTGTAATATTCCTCTATTTTGCATATAAAAACCCGCTCGGCTTCTTCAAGCGCTTCATTGCCCTTTGGTGTAAGCTTCATATAAACCCTGCGCTTGTCGTCATCCGCACCTGCCGACAAACGATTTATATATCCGCCCTTTTCAAGCTTTGTAAGCGTAATTGAAATGCTGCTTTTGCTGGTTCCCGTGGCATTTACAAGGGCTGATACCGTGGCGTTTTCCATGGTTTTTATAAGATGAAGCAGTTCAAACTGAACACGTGTAAGGTTTTCAACACATCTTTTCCCTCGCCGCCCATCTACATCAAGAGTACGCACAGCCATCTTAACCATAGCCGAATGAGCCGTAAAAATCTTTTTTACAAGTTCATCCTCGTCTTTGCTAACCATTATACACCTCCGGTAGTTTGTTTTATACTTAAAGCACAGATAATTTTATAATAAAACTATTTGCGTGTCAATCATTATTACATACGCATTAATATTTTGATTTACTCATAAATTTTTCAAAAAATTTTATACTTTTTAAATTTTTCTGTTAATAAACAATAATGTATGCAAATTTAAAAGCGGCATATTATTATGCCGCCGTGTTTTTTAATATTCAACCTTTTTTAATGTAAGTCCGCAGGCAGGAAGAGTTGCCCCGGCTTTTTCCCTTGTTTTGCTTTCAATAATTTGGGGAATTTCACTGCTTTCACGCTCTCCGCTGCCGCATTCAACAATAGTGCCAGCCATTATACGCACCATGTTGTACAAAAATCCGTTTCCCGTAAATGTAAGCCTTATTTCATCGCCTGTTTTTTCAATATTTATGCTGTAAACAGTACGCACCTTTGATTTTTTATATTTTTTGTTGCTGCAAAAGGCAGAAAAATCATGCTCGCCGCAAAGCTGCTGTGCCGCCGCCTTCATTTTTTCCAAATCAAGGGGCTTTTCGTACTTATACACAAACCTTTGGTTAAAAACGTCGGAAACATCGCTGTTTAAAATTCGGTACACATAGGTTTTTCTTTTGGCGTTAAGGCGGCTGTGAAATCTTTCATCAGCCTTTTCAATATCAAGCAGGGCTATATCGTTGGGAAGGTATTTGTTTATATAGGCTTTCATCTGTGAAAGTGTCATGTCTGTTCTGCCGTGAAAATTTGCCACCTGACCTTGGGCATGAGTGCCTGCATCTGTTCTGCCCGAGCCATGCACCTCTGTTTCCTCTCCAAGCATTCGGCTTATAATATTTTCAAATATCCACTGAATTGTGTTTCGTGTGTTTCCCTGCTTTTGCCAGCCGTTATAATTTGTGCCGTCATAGGCTATTGTCATTTTATAATTCATAAACACCTCTTATTTTAAGAAAACTCCAGACCGTTTCCGCAGTCTGGAGCAAATTCACTTTATTTCTTTTCCTTAATAATACCCTTTTGGTATGCCTCCAAAAGACGGGTCAAGTCATTTATGCTCTGCATAAGCTCTATACCCGTATCTGTGTTCATAACCCTTATTCTCTCCTGAGAATACTGAAGGGCAACAGTTGAGGAAAGTATATCCTTTTCCTCTTTTATAGCCTTATCCATGCTTTCAAAAGGCTCATGGCTTACAAGCACAAGACCGTGGGAATTGTATATAAGTGTATATCCGGCAATTCCCGTTTCCTTTTGATATGCCTTGGCAAAGCCGCCGTCAATAACAAACAGTCTGCCGCCTGCCTTTATAGGGCTTTCTCCTTTTTTAACCTTAACAGGAACATGGCCGTTTATAATATGGCTTCTGTCAGGGTTCATGCCAAAGTCGTTAAGTATCATTCTACATACGTTTTCATCGTTTCTGAACTCATAATAAGGGTCGCGTTCTTCTTTATGGGTATCCTTGTCATCAATAAAGTATCTTTCAAAGGTTGTCATTTTCTTTTTGCCGAAAAGCGGCGAATCAGCTCCGCACCAGAGATACCAAATCAAATCCATGCAGTTGCGCTTATGCTCCGTATGCGCCTTGTTGAAATAGCCCTCACGTATAACTCTGTCAACGGCGTCAAAATATTCTCTGCCCTTAAGCATTTCTCCTCTGAAATTGATTTCTCTCAGCGTTCCGTCAGGATTCATAGGAACACAGCCGTGGTAAAGAAGGTTGGAGTTGTGCTTTTTGTAAAGGCTTCCGTTTTTGTAAAGCATTCTTATATGTCTTTGAAGCTTTTCGCTGTTTACAAATGAAAACTTGATTTTTTCCATAACCTCTTCCTCCTCAGGAGAAAAAGCATATGGATCCTTTGGGTCAACTGTTGGGAAAAGCGTGTCATTTAAAGGATATACCGTTCCCTCAACATTTACCGTACCGTTTTCATAATCTATCTTGTCCAGCAGAAGTCTGTCTTCCATTTTAAACTGAGGATTTCTCTTTATAATTTGTCCCTCAGCCTTAAACTGCATAATTGATATTGCCTTGTGCATTTTGGCAATTATTTTGGCGTCCTTGTCCGAAACTGCCTCTCCCGGTGAAAGACGCGGCATAAACTGCTCGCATGGGTCATCGCTGTACATCTCAACGGCAAGCCTTAAAAGAGGAACAAGGTTTATTCCGTAGTCCTCCTCTATGGTGTCAAGGTTGGCATATCTTGTCTGAATACGCACAACATTGCATATAAGCGCCTGGCAGCCTGCTGCGGCGCCCATCCACGATATGTCGTGATTGCCCCACTGAACGTCAACGGAATGGTAATTTTCAATAAAATCCATTATTTCCGCTGCTTTTGGGCCTCTGTCGTAAATATCGCCTATAATATGCAGCTGGTCAATGGCAAGGCGTCTTATAAGGTTTGAAATTGATATTATAAAACGGTCTGCCTGATAAAGACGTATTATGGTTTCAACAATTTCATTATAATACATCTGTTTGTTGCTGCCCTCGCCGTCCTCATGTATAAGCTCCTCCATTATGTAAGCAAATTCCTTGGGAAGTGCCTTTCTTACCTTTGAACGTGTATATTTAGAGCTCATTACCTTGCATATTTTAACAAGGCGGTGAAGTGTTATTCTGTACCAGTCGTCCAAATCAGTTTCTGTTTTGGCAATTTCCTCAAGCTTCTGTTCCGGATAATATATAAGCGTAGCCAAAGTCTTTTTTTCGCTTTCTCTAAGGCTTGTTCCGAAAATTGCCGTAATCTGGTCTTTTATAACGCCCGATGCGTTTTTTATAACATGGTTAAAAGCGTCATATTCTCCGTGTATATCGCTTACAAAGTGCTCAGTGCCCTTTGGTAAATTCAAAATAGCCTGAAGGTTTATTATTTCAGAGCTGGCACTGTTTATATTTGGATATTCCTTGGCAAGCAGATTAAGATATTTCATTTCCTGCGCTGTAAAGCCGCTGTTTTCAGGTGCCATAAAATTCCTCCCCTATATATATTTTCCGCGTCTCTCTTTTGCCCATGACGCAGATAAATTAAAATCAAAAGTTTGTATATATTATATCAAAAATATATCGGTTTTAACAGATGTTTTCAAACAATTCAACAACAAAATTTCTCGTCCATATTTGACAGTTTTTACTTTTTTATTCATTAAGGTTATTTACATATAAACAAAAAAACAGACACCGCATTTAACGATGTCTGCTATGCTCAGTCGGTTTCTTCTGCAATTCCTTCTTTTAAATACTTTCTGTTTAAATATAAAAATGTTGTGGCGTTTATAAATATCATGTTTGCCGCCGTCATAACCGTTCTTTCAATAAGCTCCACTGCCGGGTTATACGGAAACAGCACAAAAATATACTGTATAAGATATGTTATTGATGTGCTCATAAGATATATGAAAAGTATGGATACAAGCATATCAAAAAAGCTTCCTCTTACAACGTAAAAACTGTATTTAAGAGAGCCTATTATTCCCTTGTCGTCAAGCACAATAGCGTAGGCAAAAAAATTGAAAACCACAGCAAAGAAAACCCATGGGAAAATAAGCGGTATTCCCACCATAAGAAAAATTTCTCTTATTAAGGCGGCAAAAATAACAACCGAACCCTTTCCTAAGGAAGCAAGAGCGGCATCCTTTGGCGTACACGGCTCGTTGTCAACACGGCTTTTGGCAAACTTTGCGCCCGCCATTGTTATAAGAGGTGTACACAGCGCCTGAATGAGCATAAAAGCGGCATAGTAAAGCATAAAATCTCTAACCTGCTCGTCGGTTATGTTTGTGTTTCCGCTTGCTATTGCCATGGCATAGGTCATAAAGCCCTCGGTTGTAATTCCAGTGTTTGAAACTATGGTTAAAATTAAATTTACGGGCAAACCAACAATAAGTGCTATTTTTATATAGCTTTTAAAATTTTCTTTAAAGGTTAAAAACGCCAGAACCATTATTTCGGCTATAACCATTTTTCTTTTTTTAATTTCATTAAGCACTTTTTCTCACTCCTTGCATATCAGTTTATTATACTATGGATAACAAAAAATTTAAAGTCAAATTATTCAAACCCGTTCAATATAATTAAATGAAAGGATGTGAAAAAATGATAATTCACGTTGTAAAGCCCAATGAAACGCTTTTTTCCATAAGCTCCGTATACGGTCTTTCGCCGTCATTTATTCAGAATATAAATCAGCTGCCAAACCCCGAAAGCCTTGTTGTGGGTCAGGCACTTCTTATACTTTATCCCAAAATAACCCACACAGTTATGCAGGGCGAAACCCTTAACTCCATAGCGCAGCTGTATTCCGTAAGCACAATTTCCCTTATACGCAATAACCCGCAGCTTAAAAACACAAACTACATTGCTCCCGGAAAGCTGATAGTTATTGCCTACGAAAACCAAAACGAGCTTGACCGTGATGTAATTATAAACGCCTACACCTATGCCAACCTTGGCGAAAGCTATGTTAAGAGCGTTATGCCCTATCTTACATATGTAACCTCTTTTACCTACGGAATAAATAAAGACGGCTCACTTATACCCGTTGACGATGCCATAGTTATTGAAACGGCAAGAGCATACGGCGTTCTGCCCCTTATGCATCTTTCAACCCTTACAGAGGAAGGCGTTTTCAGCAACGCCCTTGCAGGCTTTATACTTAATGATACGCAGCTTCAGCAGAAAATTATTGAAAATATACTTGCGGAAATAAAAGAAAAGGGCTATGCTGGCCTTGACATAGATTTTGAATTCCTTCCGGCAGAAAACAGCGCCGACTATGCCGTATTTGTGGGCAATATAACAAAGGCGCTTAATAATGAGGGCTACATAGTAATTGTTGCCCTTGCGCCAAAAACCTCAGCCCAGCAGAAAGGGCTTTTGTACGAGGGACACGATTATCTTGCCCTTGGCAGCGCCGCCAACTACGCCTTTGTTATGACATATGAATGGGGCTATACCTACGGACCGCCAATGGCTGTTGCGCCAATACAAAGCGTTGAAAATGTGCTTAAATATGCCATAAGCGAAATACCGCCTTACAAAATACTTATGGGCATTCCCAGCTATGGCTACAACTGGACTCTTCCTTATATACAGGGCGAAACAAAGGCAATTTCAATATCCAACATAACGGCAATAGAAACAGCCGTAAAATACGGCGCCGAAATTTTTTTTGACGAATTTTCACAAACGCCTTATTTTTATTACACCGATGAAAATGGTTTGGTGCATGAGGTTTGGTTTGAGGATGTACGAAGCATATACGCCAAGCTTTCCCTTATAAAAAAGTATGACCTTGCAGGCGGCGGCTACTGGAATTTGGAAAGGCCATTTCCGCAGAATTGGATGACCCTTAATCAGATATATAATATAGCGCAGATAAAGTAAAAAGCAGATGCCAGCAAGCATCTGCTTTTTGCCCATTATAAAGTTTCTTCGTAGTTAAGCATTTTTGGAACAACACCTGTTGTTTTAACATCAGTTGTAATTCTGGCAGGCTCTATATGAAAGCCATGCTTGCAGTCGTTGCACCAAATATCAAGGTATCCCATACCATCAGGTCTTACAATGGTTGCCTTATAGTCTGTGTTGTCGCTTCCGCAGATAGGACATTTTCCGGCTTCCTTTGTATTAAGTATGTTTTCAACGTTTCCGAGCCACTTCATAACTGCACCCTCTTTTATGTAATGTCATATTTTTTGAAGATGATAAATTTTTCATCTGAAAAGTATTTTAACATGTAAACATAAATGTTGCAACCATTAGCTTAAACGCCGCAAAGCATTTTTTAACACAAATTGTTATGCTATGCCCTTATCTCCTGATACAGAAATTATATATTCTTAAATTTATTTTTCTCAAAAAATGGCCCCTTTAAATCAGTTAAACGCCGATTTAAAGGGGTTTTCACTGCGGAAGATGGGACTTGAACCCACACCGCCACTGAAGGGACAGGAATCTGAATCCTGCGCGTCTGCCATTCCGCCACTTCCGCATATTAAATTTCATGCTATAAAATTATACAGCCAAAATCCTCTTTCGTCAATATAATAAACGATTTTTTCAAAAAATTTATATTTATTTTATTTTTATGTTGACAAAACCCTTGCTTTCATTTAAAATAATTTTTGCAGTTTTGTTGTGTGTGCGTAGCTCAGCTGGATAGAGCGTCTGACTACGGATCAGAAGGCCGCGTGTTCGAATCATGTCGCACACAGTTAAAAAACACCGCTAAAAGCGGTGTTTTTTTGTTTCTCTCCTTATTCATACAGTCCTGCCCTGTCGTTTATCACCAACACTTTAACAGACATTTCGCTTAAGGCTATTCTGCCCTTCTCATCTCCTGCAATATATCCTTTTTTTATAAGCTTTTCAACTGTCGGTCTGCCCCATTCCGGAATGTCCTCCAATTTTTCATAAATCATGTCCTCATCGTCCTCCATAAACAGCTTCACCCTGTCAATAAACCACTGCCAGTCAACATTATCCTTCACATATCGCTTATCCCTCAAAATTCTCGGACAATTTTTTCCGTTCCAGTCATAATGCTGCTTAATGCAGTCAGCCCTTAAGCCATGCTCCTTCAGCTTTTCAGCCGCAAGATACGCCGCATTTTCAGCTGCCGCCTGCCTGTTGCCGCTTTCACAAATTTCTATGCTTATGCTGTGCCTGTTGCCATCTTTTACGGAGCAGTGCCACGCCTCCTCCTCGTCAGGAATTGCCTGAATGATTCTGCTTTCGCCAACGGCATAATGCCATGAAGCATCTCGTGTGTTTGCGGCATTGTCAAGCCATGCCCTTTCATTTTCGGCAGTTGACCTTTCGTTTGCCGTACTGTGTATTGTAATTGAAGTTTTTTCGTATTTTCCTCCGGGTCTTAAGCGGCTGTTTTCCTTCAAAAAACTCTGTTCAATTTTCCTCACCTTTTTTAAGCACCTCAATACTGTTTAATATTATTTTAGGCACAGGAACTCCCATAAGCCCTGCGTTTTCCACAATGCTCAGCGCCTCGTTGCATATGTAGCCTATAATCACAGTGTTTCTTATTACATCTGTTCCAAAGGTTATGTCCAGCCTGTGCGCCACCAAAACCATACATAAAATAATTCCCTTTCTGAAAAGCCCCTTAAAGCCTGCTCTGCTTTCCAGTGTTCCGTCCTCACTTTTGCTGCTTTTGTGGAAAACTCCCGCTACAATCACTCCTGTAATATAGTCCGCCGCCATAAACATAACAAGTGTCTGTGCCGGCACATCCCACCCGCCCAGAAGCTTTGCGGCGGCACTGCCCAAAATTCCCGCAGATACCGCAAATAATTCTTTTTTCACCTTTTTCACCCTCTTTTTTAAGTCAAAACAATTTATCCGTTTAAGCTCTTATCAAATGAAGTTTCTCTTACAAGCTTATGCGTCAGCTCTCTCAAATCTCCGTATACAACATTTATATCCCTGTGCCTTGTATATTTAAGGCTTACAGTAAGCTTCATGTTTGCCGGTATCATTCTTCTTGCTTCACCGAATATTTCCTCCAGCAGATATTTAATGCTGAGCCCCAGCTCAATGCTTACTTTGTACTCCTCATAATCTATGCTTACGGTAAAATTCTTTTTTCCGTATACACTTTCAAGCCAGTTTATCATGCTGTAATATGTATATGGATAATAGCTGTTCCATCTTGCCGAAATTACGGCTCGCCTTTCATCATTGCTGTCTGTGGAATAGCTTTTTATTCCCAGTATTTTTTCACGCCTTAAAAGCCCTGCTTCACCGCTTGTTTCTGTCCACTGTGCATTTTCAATTTCCTTAAAAATATTTTCCTCATCTTCAATAATAAGGTTTTCGGCTTTGCCTATTTGGTCAAATTCCTCAATGTCCCTCAAAAACTCCGGCAGATACTCCAAATATTTTTTCATACAGCCTCCACCGTCCCAAGCACAGGAATATTGTCGGCTTCCAGATGATAGTTTTCAGCCGCGTTATTTATGGTTGTTCCCTCCACATCAAGCACGCCTGCTATGGAAAGAATTCTCATTTCAATATAGCTTGTTCGCACAATTATGTTGTCACAGTTCGCCCAACCATATCTCAGCTCCGCCAGATATTCCTCTGTTACCGCCTTTATTTCCTCCTGCAGCTTTTCCCAGTCATAGCCCTCGTTAAAGGAAATTTTAAAGGCTATGTTTATTGTTTCGCTTCCGCATGGCTCAACGCTTACGTTGTGTCCTATGGGCGCTATGCCAAGTCCGCTGCCCTTTGGAACAGGGTCGATTTTCTGCTGAACAGCCTTTACCGTTTCCTCTGCCGGTACTGTATAGCCGTTGCTTGTTATAACAGCCCTTACACTGCCTCCGCCGTAATAAGCCGGGTATATTTTAACGCCGCCCACATTCTCCATTTCTCCAAAATAGCTTTTGTAATCATCAATATTTCCGCCAAAGGCTTTGTTGCTGAAGCTTTCAAAATATCTTTTTCTAAGGCTTTCGTCGCTTTCATCATCTTCGCCGTAAACTATTATCTCCAAGGCGTTTCCGTATGCCAGTCCTTCTATATATTCCACAGGAATAAGCCTTTTTGAAAAGCTGTTTCCGCACTCTCCCGCTGTTTCGCACTCAAGTATATATATGCCTTCGCTTATTTTATCATCAGCCCTGTAATTGTAATCTCCGCCCAAAAATCTGTCGCCTATGCTTATGTCAAAAAGATTTCCCTCTGCGTCGTAAAACTCAGCTTTTATCCTTGCCGCCACAGCCGCTCTTCGTTTTATGTTTCTTTCAGCCGTTCTTCTTTCCAAATCAACGCCGCATGCCGTATCCGCAAAGGTTCTGTCCATAAGCATTTCCATAGCCATATAGAGCTTTGCGCTTTCTGCGGCGTTTGGCGCCATGGCATCATAAATCACACTTCCCTGCCTTTTGTCAAAGCCGCCGTCTATCATGTCCAGCTTTTTCTGCATAAGCTCATCAAAACCATAGCTTTCATACATATTGCATGTTCACCCCGCTTTCAATTTCAACATCACCCTCTGTGCTTTCCGCAACAAAATATATCCTCAAAACATTTTTATCTCTTTCCGCACTGAAATCTCTTATTCCCTTTATCCTTTTGTCAGCTGTCAGCGCCTCTTCCACATATTTTTCAGCCAAAACCTCAATTTCCTTTCCGCTTTTGCCAAAAATACTGCTTATTTCACAGCCGTAATTCCAGTTGTATATCTCAAAGCCGTATCTTACGGTATTCAAAATTTTGTAAACCGCCTGCGCCACAGCCTCTTTGCCGTCAATTTTCCCTAAAATTCTTTTTTTCTCAAAATCAATTCCGTATGTCCTTGTGTTTTTCCATTTTTCATCGCCGATATTTGCTTCGCCGCTTTCAGGCACCATCAAATCACCGCCCTGCCTAATACAATATATTTCTGTCCGCCCTGCATTTTAAGCATAATAACCCTCTCTCCGCTTTTAAGGCTTCTGTCAATAATTATCTTTTTTACTCCGCTTATGCTGTGGCTGTGGTCGCCATTGCTGTTTGTACTCCAGCTTATCTCCGCAGTACACTCTGTTTTTTTCACGTTTTCAGTAAGCACAAGCCTTTTTTCGTCCAAAACCATTTTCTGCCCTGCAACAATTTCCAAGGGGCTTTCGCTTATGACGCTTCCGTACACTATATTAACAGGCTCAGCCGCCTCTGCCGCCGACGACGAAATTTTTTTGATGCTTTCAATCAAACCCTCTGTCATATAACCTCCTTATATGTGTATACCTTCTCCCGCCATTTCCACAGCCTCGGCTATTTTTTCCGCAAGGCTGTTTAACACCTCGTCAATGTCGCATTCCTTTGTAACGGAAATGCTGTTGTTCACCGTAACGGCTATTTTTTCTCTTTCGGAATACTCCTTAACCTCTCCGCCTTGTGATGCACCCTCAAATATTCTTTCACTGCTGAATATTTCTCTTTCTGTGCTTTTTTCTCTGTCTTTTCCGCCTGTTCCGGGGCTTTCGCCGTCAAAGCTCATATTGTTTTGCGCCTGCCAAAACAATATGTTTTCGCTATTTTGAAATAAGCTGTCCGCATTTCCAATGCTGTTCTCAAAAAAGCTTTTTTCCTCCGCCATGCTGTTTACTATGCTTTTTTCCTCGTTAAAAGCCTCGTAATAATTTTTTATGTAATTTTCACCGTCAGCCCCGTAAAAAACATCACCGCTGTTTTCATCGTTTCCGTGTTCAAAACCCTCTGATGTATCCGAAATTTCATTCTCATCAAAAATCTCATAGGCGGATTTTTCAAATGCCTCCTTCAGCATTTCTTCCGCCGCATCGCCAAAAAGATATGCCATGTCATTCATTTATCAGCCCGCCTCTCATTTCAAGGTTCATTGTGTGCATTCCGCTTTCAAATATGTGGGTAACCTTTTCCACACTCATTTTCTCGTCAACAACTATGTCGCCCAGCTCGCCAAAATTAACATAAATAACGCTTCCGCCTCTTATTCCCGCATCTCCAAAGGCTCCCCTTATGTTCAGGCTTCTTCTTTTCTGCCCATAAACCTTCAAAAGCTGCTCTGCCTTGGCGTCACCGTTTTCGCCCTCGTCTATGCTGCCTGTGTACTGCAAAACGCCCCATTTTGAAATGCTGTCGTCGTTTTTCTTAAAATATTCCTGTATAATACCCTTGCGCCCTTTAAGGGTAAGCCTTATCTGGTTATATACATTTTTGTCTATGGAAGATTCATAATAAAAATCCTCGGCAGTGCTTCTTCCGCTTACATAATTGCAGTTCATGTTTTCAGCATTTTTAAAGCACAGCTTTCCAAAATCGTCATATAAAACAAACAGCCTTCCGGTGTTTTCATATGTAATGTCAACGGCATTTTGAATAATGTCCATTAAGGTCTTGCTGTCCTCTGTTCTCTGCTCAATCACGTAGCCGCTGTCCTCAATTTCTCCGCACTTAAGCCCATAATCTCCGGCTATTATCCTTACAATGTCGCTTGCCTTTTTAAAATCAAATGTATACGTTTCTTTGTTTTTCAAATACCTCATCTGATCATAGCAAACTGTGGTTATAATATCTTCCTTGTCCCTGTTTTTTGAAAATACATAGCCCTTAAAAAATTCAGCGTCGTTTACATAAATCCTAACCTCGTTTCCCTCGGTATAATCTATTTCTTCGTCCTTAAGCACTCTGAAAACGGCTTTCCCCGCATATCCGCTTCTGCACAGCTCAATTTCGCACCTTCCGCATATTACAGGCTCATACACAACGCCGCTGTTAACTATCTCAATCCTAACTCTGCTCAAGCTTTATCACCTGCCCCGGATAAATTAAATCAGGATTTGTTATTCCGTTTAACGCCGCTATTTCCCTTGCTCTGCTGCCGTCGTTCAGCTGCTGCCTGCATATTTTCCAAAGGCTGTCGCCCTTCTGCACAACATAGCTTTTTGCCGTTTCCCTGCTTTCCCTTGTGTTTTCGTATCCCAAAAAGCCCTTTACCTCTTCTGTTTTTGTGCTTTCCGCCTTTTTGTATTCTCTAAGGCTAATTCCAACCCATACGTCAAAGCCGTCCTCAGCCGCCTCCGTAACCGAAAAGCCCTCAAGCACCACCATTTTCTTTATGGAAAACTCAGGCCTGTTATACGGCATGTCCTTTCTCACAAACCTAAACATAACAGGCTTTGCGCTTTTCATAATTTCCTCAAGCTCCATTATGTAAACATAAGGCTCCTTGTATGTTGTCAAATACTTGGCATATGGCACTCTTCCTCCCGGCAAAAGCACATCAAAGCTGTACTCCGTAAGTCCGCCTGTTTTAATCCTGTTTATTTCCTCCATGTTTATAAGCTCAATAACCGAGCTTCTGCTTTTTGTTTTGTAGGTTATTTTTTCCGGCGCCACGGGAAATAATATCTTGTCCAAATAAACCTCGTACATGCTTCACCTCCTGTTTTTGCTTTCACTTTCTCTTTCCATGTCCAAAAAAGCCGCAACAAAGGCTCTCTCCTCTCTGCTCAGCTCCAAATATTTTCCGGGAAATATTCCCCATCTTTGGAGGGCACAGCATGCGTAAAACACATCAAAGCCGCCCTCCCTTATAAGTTTTTTGCTTCTTCCCTAAGCTCCCTCATTTCCATGGAAAATCCGTTTATTTCCCTAACCTTTTCAACATATTTTTCATATTCTCCCGCCGTAAGCATGCTTGATAAAAGCTGCTCCTCTCCCATAACGCCGTAGCTTTCCTGAAGAGAAGCGTCCTTTAAATCAGGAAATACCGTTGAAGCTGCACAAAGCTTAAGAGCATAGCCTCTGCTGTCAAAAACACTCTTATATCTTTTTTCCTTTTCGTCAAAAACATTTTTCATGCAGCTTTCTCTTATTCTCATGTCCTCCCGGGCGCTTATGGCTCTTATTTCCCAAGGAATGCATTTGCCGTTCTCGCAAAATCTGTCGCTTGCTATAAAATGCATGTTTTCCTTTTTTATGCTGTTCTGTTTCAAAAACATTTCAAGCTTCATGCTTTTCTCTCCTTAAAACTGCCGCCGCCCCAAAAGACGGCGGCAAAATATTTTACATACCGCTTAACGCTTTAAACTTTTCAGGCATTTCCCAATCGTCAAATGTAAACTGATATTCCTCTTCAAGATAATCGGCATTTGCGTCAAATTTTGCCAGCACGCCGCCGTCAAGGTTGCAGTCCTTCAAAATCACAGTCTGTCTGCCTACGCCGCTTGTAGGGTCGTCATTGGTAATCTGCATGTCAAAATACATATCCTCTCCGCTTTCCTTAAATTTGTATAAAACCTCTCTGAAAACGGAGCTGTTGTAATGAAACTTAGCCTTGCCGCTGCCCTTCCAGCCGGAAGAACGGTTGCCTTTTCCGGTTTTTCCCAGTATAGGCACCAGTTTTTTTGTTTTCTCCATTTTTGCCTCAAGGTCAATAGCCTGCATAAAGTTGTATCTTTTTCCGTCAATGGTTACATAGCATTCCGCCAAAGACGCCGATACAGCGTCTTTAACATTCATAATTCCGGCCATTTCTTCGCCTCCCTTATTCCACAATAACCGTCATGTACAGCTTGCTCATGGCACAAACCGCCTCAACGGGATTGCTTACTCTCACAGTTTTTTTGTCGCTTCCCATCTCAACCACAACATCGTCGGCATTAAAGTTCTCAATCACGCCCAGTCTTTCCAGTTCCCTGTTGTATGTAACAATGTCATTCCAGAAAGAAAGCCTTCCGGCGTTGTTGTTCTGCACCTTTCCCAAATAATTTGTGTTAAACAGCACCGCAATGTCGTTTCCTATCTGGTCAATAACTCTTATCACCTGGTTGTAGCTGAAATCCTTGTTTTTATCCACAGAAAACTCGGTTAATGTGTTTATGTCCTCAAGCACTCTAACCTTTTCGCCCACCTTGTGGAACATAAATTTTCCGCCTTCAATACCTTTTTCCAGTTCACTCTGCTTGTACGCAGTGTCCACACTGAATACACCGTCATAAATTTTGTTTGTAAGGCTTTCGTTTATTTCGCAGCCTGCGCTTGCCCCCGTAACCCAGTATACAAGGGAATACTCAGCCTCGCCGCTGTCGTTTGCCTTGTTTTCAACACTTATTACGCCCTCATACTCAGCCGCCTTTTTGTATACAACCGTCTGAAACTTTATTCCGTACTTTTCTCTCATCTGCTTTGTAAAGTCAATATAAAGCTCCTTAACCGCATCATCACTGCTTAAACAGCCTAATGTGTTAAAGCTTAAATTTTCAGCCTTTTCCAAAAATTCCTGATGTTTTCCGCTGTCGGCTGTGCCATTTGTTCCGCCTGTCATGTTTATTCCCGCTGTTGCCGAAAGCACTGCGTCCTTCTTAAACACAACAAAAGCGTTGTCCTCAAGCTCCGCCGCAGCCGCTACATTCTGACTGTCAACATTTTTTCCGTCAAAATACGTGTCCACACTGAATGTTCCGCTTTCCTCGGCAACTATAAGCTTAATGCTGTTTCCTCTTGTTCCGCTGTATCTTGCCTCGCCCAAACTGCATGAAGCCTTGTTTCCTCCGTTAAGTCTGTAAAAATAGCATTTTCCGGCATTTTTAAATAAATCTCTAATGCCCTTCATTTTTTCATCTGTGTACTGATAGCCGAAAATCTCTGTGCAGTCTGTCAAAAACTCATCGCTTTCCACACAAAAAACCTCGCCGTCCTCGCCCCAGTCAAGCTCCGCCGCAACAGCCGCTGTTCCTCTTTCACTTAAAGAGGCGTCAGCTCTTGCCGCACTTGTAAAATTAATGTAGCTTCCCGGAAGCACCTTGTTTTCGCTTAAAAAAACTCCGCCGCCAAGCGCCATATATCACACATCCTTTCTCTCCAAATATTCCATGTATTTCCCGTTTTCTTCCTCAAACATAACCGTACATCTGTAATCCACACTAAAAATTCCCTTGTCCTTTTCCAAAGAAAAACTCATGTTTCTTCCAAACAGCTTTCCTTCCTCCGTTTCAATCATGTCAAGTGCTCCAAACATTCTGAATAAAGCCGCCTCTGTGCTTTCCCTGTCCTCATCTCTCAGCTCAATTTCATAACGAAACGTAACGGCGGCCCTTTTTCCCAGCATTCTGTCAAATGTACATTTTTTGTCCAAAATAAAAAAACAAGGCTTTTCAATTCCCTGCTTCACACTGTCATCATATATTTTGTATTTTTCGCCAAACTCATTTTTTATGGCTTTAGCAATGCCCTTTTTTATTGCCTCATTCATATTTATACACTCTCGTCATATATTTCCAGCTCGGCCTCCTGATGCCCTCCGTAAAGACGTATTCTTCCGCAGGCTTTGTATCGTTCTTTTCTGCCATTTTGCTCCACATCAATTATGTCGCCGCTTTTTATTATGTACTCAGCAGAAATAAAAAGCTTTATCCTCTGCTCAGCCGTTGTTACCGTTTCAGTTTCTTTTGCGCTTGCACCGCTTTCATAGCTTAGCCTGCACATCACATTTTCATATATCTTTTCCACAGCGGCCTTTGATATTCCGCTTTCATCTTCAGCCATGCTCGTTCTGTATACACAGCATTTTCCGTTGTAAAGCATTTTCACGGCATTTTCCAACCCTTTTATCACCATTTCGGCCTCCTGAAATTCATAAGCTGCTTTTCAAAATTTTTAATTGCCCATATGCCCTTTTCTTCCTCGCTGCCAAAGCTTACCGTAACGTCGCCTTCCCTTATCTGCTTAATTCCTCCGCCGGCTTCGTCGCCATATCCGCCCGCCTTTTCAAGCTCACACGCCATGTCGATAAGGGTCTGCTCCAACTCCGCACACACTTCATTAATATTACAGTAATTCTTAATAAGCTTTTCAGCATAGTCATAGGCAAACTCGTCAGCGCTGTCATAGACTTCTTTTCCGCACATCTGCGCAATAATTCCAAGGCTTTTCTCCCTGTCCATACAAATCACCCCGCATTATGCTTTCTGGCTTACATAAACTCCTTTTGCCTTGTTTTCGTAAACAAATGCGTCATGGTAAAGTCTGAACTGGAAAAGCCATGCGTCCATTTTCTGGTTTTCGTCAGGTGAAAAAATCTTAGGCATAACAAATTTCTTTGCCTGAACAAGTGCCTGAGGGTATACAATCATAAAGTTAATGTCCTTTCCGTCCTCAGCCTTAGTGTAGCCGCAGGCAGTTTCTCCTGTGTTCATATCAATTTTTGTGTAAAATCTGTTTTTAGGCACATAAATAACCTTCATGTTGTTGTAGCCGTTAATAACAGTGTTTGCAACATCCTCGTTTCCCCACTGTCTTAAAAGTGCACCGTTTAATGCCGGCTTTAAATCACTGTTTACAAAAAGCACTCTGCCCTCCTGCGGCACTTCCTCCTCATCCATTGCCATCACAGCGTTGTCAATGGCCTCCATAATGTTTGCTTTTGTCAGTGTTTCGCTTTTTGTTGTTACATTGCTTGTTGAAGCATATTTTGCAAATCTGTATGCGTCTATTTCGGGAATAACCCATTCTCTCATAAAATTTCCCGTTACTGTTCCAAATACCACGCCCAGTGTTTCCTCGTCGTCCATTCTGTCAATGGAAATTTCCTTTCCTCTCTCCTGAGTAAGCTTCATTGTTTCCCATGTAGCCACAATGTCGCCCTTAGGGTATCCGCCCAGTCTGCTGTAATCCCCAAGTCCTGTTGTTGTTACCTTAAGCACCTTTATCTCGTTTGCTCCGCTGAAATCAGCCATTGTGTTTGTGTCAAGGCTTTCCGTTACACTCTGCTCCTTGTAAATATCGTCAATTACAGGTAAAAATTTGCTTGCGTATTCAATACTGTTTTCCATTTAATATTCCTCCCTTTTTTCTCAGCATTTTATTCCTGCAGCTCTTTTTGCGCTGTCAAAAAATATGCTTTTCTCACTCTTTTTTCTTCTGCTTTTGTCATCAGGCGTTCCCTCTACGGCATTTTTTATTTCCTTAAATAAATAAGGGTCGCTCTTTTTTATTTTTTCAATGTCCACACTTATAAGCTTTCCGTTCTCGTCAAACTCAAGCATGTCGTCCTCAATAAGAGCCCTTACCGCTTTGGCGTTTCTTCCGCCCTGCGCCATAATCTCTTTTTCAATGGCGTATTCCTTTTTTACCGACGCAATTTCATTTTTAAGACTCTCAATTTCTTTTTCATAGTCCTCCGCCTTTTTTGCGCCCTCGCCGTATCGCTTTTCAATCCCGCCTTTTATAAGCTCAAAAAGTTCCTCGGCATTTTTCTCATTTTTCAGCATTTCCTTAAGCCATTCCATTTTTTCTCCTCCTTTCAAACATAATTCCCGCCCTGTCCCTCCGCTTTATTTAAAGCCTAAACATTTTCAGCTTTCGCTTTCATACTTTTCGCTGCCTATTTCCTCCACAAAAGGATGCATGCTCAAAAGTGTTTCCTTGCTCAGCAGCTCACTGCTCATGTTTATCATCTGAACAGTTTCATAATCGTTTGTTATCATGTTTTTCTTCAGGCTCACTCTCAAATCGCCGCTGTCAAAGTCAGTGCCGTTTTTCCTGTTGTAGTCCTCTACAATATAGCTTAAAAGCTCCTTTATAGCTTTTTTCAGCCTTGTGGCAACGCTGTCTGCCTTAAGGTCAAGCAGCGTATACTGATATCTTAAAGACACACCGCTTGGTGCGTTTCCCAGCCTGTCCAAATCAATGTCCACGCCCTGACCAAACTGAAAAATATCCCTTCTCAGCATTTTCATAAACTCAAGCCTTGCGTCCATGCTAAGTTGTGTCTGCTTTGCCTCCACAGCACCGCCGTTGTCGTTTATGTGTACCGCCTTGTTTATCTGGAGCTTTTTGGCTATTGCCGCCGCCGTTTCTCCGCCGTAGCCCTGTATAACCCAGTAAAGCTCCACCAAATCGCTTAAATTGTTCACACCCTCGCTGCTCAGCAGGTCGTAAGCGTCAATAAGGGCCTTTATGCCCTCCAAATCCGTTGTTCCCCTTAAATTGTTTTTAAGTATAATAAAAGGCACTCTGCCCCAGCCGTGTGCCTCCCTCGATTTCTCATATCCGTCCTCTGTGCATATGCCCCACCAGTGCGGGCATGGGTTGTGCTCCACTCCTGTGTCAAGCACAAAATTTCTCCTGTCGTCCTCCACATAGTATGTAACGTCGTCCTTTGTCCACCATTCCACTCTTTTTCGCAGATATTTCTGCCCGTTTCTTATAACCACAGTGTCATAATATCTTATAAGCTGCTCCAACTCCCTTTCAAAACGGCTGTCATATATAGGTATAACCTCTTCAGCAGGAACTATGGTGTAACAAAGCTTTCCCTTCTCGTCATAATACACATGCACCGTTTCAAAGCCCTTGTTGCTTGCTCCCGTCAAAAGCTCCTGAAGAATAGAATTAAAATCCTCGCTGCATTCCCTTTCAATTATTTTCTCCAACTCATCGCCTTTTTCACGGTCCTCGCTTACAGCCTTTATAACAGGCTTTCTTCCCAAAAGATATGAAACCTTTTGGTCAACCAAAATCCTGTGAAAGCCGTTTACAGTGTGATGATTGCTTCTGTTTGGATTAAAAAAGCTCTTTATCTCCTCTTTTTCCTCGCCATTTTCGTCCTCTTTTGTTTCCGAAATTCTGCTCTGTCTAAAGTCTTTTTTCAAAATATCATGCTCATAGGCATAATATCTTTCGCCCTCAGCCATTTTTTTCTTGGCATAATTGTCATAGTCCTCTCTCAAAACATACTTTATAATTTCGTTTTCGTTTATTGCGCTGTCCGCTGTTATTTTAGCGTTTATCAAATCATTTTCAGTTAAAAACAAATTCCTTACCTCACTTTCACCATATCCATGTCATACTGCCTCGAATACCTCACCGCGTCTATGGAATGATTATTTTTGTCAGGATAAAAAGCCTTGTATCCGCCCATTCCATCACTCTCCAAGGCATATTCCAAAAATTCCCTTGCCGTATTAGGGCATCTTTCGCTGTCAATCACTATTTCCTCCAGGCTTCTCAGCCACTTAATGCCAAACTCAACGCTGCCCTGCCCTTTTTTTGCTCCCACAGCGTTTATCCCCATACAGCAAAGCTCCGCAATGCTTTTCGGCTCGGCACTGTCGCATATCACAACGCCCCTCGCCTTGTTCTCCTCCAGTATCATCATTCCTGCCTTTTGGTTTGTCATGCCGCTTTTGTGTATCTCATAAAATATATACAGCCTTCGCCTTTTTCTGTCATAGTGGTTCACACAATAGTGCAGAGGGTCGCTGGCATATCCCCAGTCAAGCCCTCGGCTCACCCTGTCAAAGCCTTCTATTTCCTCGTCGGTTATTTTTCTCATAACCACATTTTCAAAAACCTCACCGCCGCCGCCAACGGCAAGCCCCATATATTCGTGGTCATATTCTCTTGGGTGTATCTTTTTAAGATACTCAGCCTCTTTCAAAAACACATCTCCCAGCCATTCCTTTGGCATATCCAAATATGTACTTTTGTAAAGCCTTGTGTCCTCTCTTTTTTCCAAAACCTCTCGGTTTATCCAGTGCCTTTTCTCCCTTGGAGGATTAAAGCTGTAAAATACACAAAAATCATTTCCCCCACGCATAAGCGACTGGTTTATAATTCTTATTTCCTCCATGCTTTCAAATTCGTCGGCCTCTTCATACCAAATGTACCTTGCGTAGCCCTTTCGAAACTTAATGCTTTTTATTTTTCTCGGCTCATCTCCGCCTCGAAATATTATTTTCTGCCCGGTGCTTTTAAGCGTAAGCCTCGGCGGAGTTACCTTTTCCTCCCATTTGTTTTCTGCCCCAAGCATCTCTATTGCCCAGCAAAGCTGCTCAAAAACGCTGTCCTTAAGGTTTGTGCCCACCTTTCTTATGGCAACTGCATTGGCATTTTTGTCCCTCATCATTCCCAATATAATCTCTATTGAAATAAAAGAGGATTTTCCGCTGCCTCTGCCGCCTGCAAAAAACAAATGAGTGTACTTTCCCTCACCTATGTCCCTGTGCGCCTCAAAAAATGCCGGAGCAATCAATTCCGTCAGCTTAACCATTTTCTTCCTCTGCCTTAGGTATGTCGTCTATTATCTGTATTATGTTTTCCGTAACAGGACTGCTTCCGTCGCCGTACTTGTCCTTAAGCTCAAAATAAAACTTTATAGCCTGAATGTTTCCGCCCTTGCACAAATCAATAAGGCTTTTCCAAACAGCCGCTATTTCCTTGTAGTTGTTTTTTTCGGCGCTTTTTTCCAGCATTTCCTTAAAAGCCTTTTCCTCAAGCCATTTTCCAAAGGTTTCGGTGCTTATGCCCATTTCCTCGCATATTCTTTTCGGGTCGCCGCCAAATTTTTCGCCAAACATCATCTCCGCAAACGCCTTCTGCTTTTCTCTTTTTCCTGCTCTTATATTTCATCACCCTCTCTGCCATATAAAAACAGCCCTCAAAAGTACCTCGGTACCTCAAAGGGCTGCTTCATCATTTTTCATGCTACCAATATATCACATTTTTACGTCACCTGTGTGTCCCTTTTTCGCTCATTCAAATATTCATGCAGCTTCACAAAAAACAATTTTCTTTTTAAAAAGAACTGCCGCCTTCCGCATGGCACGTTCAAATATTCAAATGCCGTCTGATAGCAAACATTGTCTATTATTTTTTCATACAATACCTCGTCGGCTTCTTTCGCCGCCTTTTCAATTATCTCTATGTCTTTTTTTAAAGCTGACGCCGCCGCAGCCTTTTTAAAAACCAAGTCCTCCGACATGCCTTTTATCTTTTCCCTGTCATACCTTATGCCGCTTATGGCGTAAATGTCCTTCAGCTCGTTCTTTTTTTCTCCGTACTGCATACAAAAATATAACATTTCACGATATGCATATTCTGAAATTCCAAATTCTTTTAAATTAGCATCTCTTTTTTTAGCCACTGCTTCATCCCCAACAAATTCCTGTGCATTTTCCTTTTTTCCCCACTTAACAGCATTCTCTTTTTAAAGCAGAACATATTTTTCACTGCACTCGCTTTGTTGCGTTTCGCAACATGCCGGAAAAAAATATTTGTTTACCTCGTTTTCCCTAATATCCAAAATTTTTATTATCTTTTCCGCTTCATGCAAATTAAAAGCCGTATATCCGTTCAGCTTGTTGTTTATTGCGTCCAAACTCATCTCCATTTTTTCCGCAAACATTCTGTATGAAATATTTTTCCTTTTTATAAGTCCTTTTAAAGCCTTCATTTCATCATATTTTCTTTTTTTCATGTTCAAAACCTCCTTACCGTCCTAAATTAGCATAACAGAAAAAAACTGTCAACACATTTTGTGTATTTTCTATTTTATTACACGTTTTGTAATTGATTTAAATTACATTTTATGGTATACTTCACATATACACATCATAAGGAGGAGCCTTATATGAAAAATAAAAATGATTTTAAAGCAGTTTTCTCTCTTCGCCTTAAACAGCTCATGTCAGAAAACAATGAAACCATATATACCCTGTCATCTGTGGTCAATCTAAGCCCTTCCACAATATCACGCTATACAAAAGGGCTTATGACGCCCAAAATTCCGACCATACAAATATTGGCGCAGCATTTTATGGTAGACCCGTCATGGCTTATGGGTGCGTCAAACGAAAGAACTGTTCTCATTTCCGCCTCTCAGGAAAAGGAGATAGATAAACAGGTTTTTTCCATCTGCTCTCTTCTCCCGCTTGCCTCCAAACTGAAACTTCTTTCCTTCGGCCAATATCTCTATGAAAAAACAAAACAAAAAAATCCCTAATCCGTAAAAACGCAAAAAAAGAGCCGCTGTCTGCAAATCACAGACAACAGGCTCTTTTTTAATTTTCTATTTACTTTTCAGCTTTTCAAAGCCTCTTTAATTACATGTATCCGCCCATTCCTGCGCCGCCGGCTGGCATAGCAGGAGCATTTTTGTCAGGGAAATCAGCAACAACTGCTTCTGTTGTAAGGAATGTTGAAGCAACTGATGTAGCGTTCTGAAGTGCGCTTCTTGTAACCTTTGCAGGGTCAATAATGCCTTCTTCAATCATGTCCACATATTCCTCTGTAAGTGCGTTGAAGCCTACGCCGTTGGCTTTTTCCTTTACGTTGTTTACAATAACAGCGCCCTCAAGTCCGGCATTTATTGCAATCTGCTTCATAGGTGACTCAAGCGCTCTAAGCACAATTCTTGCGCCTGTCTTTTCATCTCCGTGAAGACCCTCAACAACCTTTTCAACAGCAGGTATAGCATGAATAAGTGCTGTGCCGCCGCCAGCTACAATGCCTTCCTCAACAGCTGCTCTTGTAGCTGCCAAAGCGTCCTCCATTCTCAGCTTCTTTTCCTTCATTTCTGTTTCAGTTGCTGCGCCAACCTTTATAACTGCAACTCCGCCGCTAAGCTTAGCAAGTCTTTCCTGAAGCTTTTCTCTGTCAAAGTCGCTTGTTGTTTCCTCAATAGCCGCCTTAATCTGTTTTACTCTTGCTTCAATAGCAGAAGCATCGCCTGCGCCGTCAGCAATAATTGTGTGCTCCTTCTCAACTCTTACTGTCTTTGCGCGTCCAAGCATGTCAAGTGTAGCGTCCTTAAGCTCAATGCCGAACTCGTCGCTTATTACCTGTCCGCCTGTAAGTACGGCAATGTCGTTAAGCTGGTCTTTTCTTCTTTCGCCGTATCCGGGTGCCTTAACAGCTACACATGTAAATGTGCCTTTAAGCTTGTTAAGTACAAGTGTTGCAAGTGCTTCGCCCTCAACGTCCTCGGCAATAATAAGAAGCTTAGCGCCCATGTTTACAATCTGCTCAAGTATAGGAAGAATTTCCTGAATATTTGAAATTTTCTTATCTGTAATAAGAATGTATGGATCCTCAAGAACTGCAACCATCTTTTCCATGTCTGTTGACATGTAGCTTGAAAGGTAACCCTTGTCAAACTGCATACCTTCAACAAGGTCAAGCTCTGTGTTCATTGTCTTGCTTTCCTCAACAGTTATAACGCCGTCGTTTGTAACCTTTTCCATAGCGTCGGCAATCATGTTGCCAACCTCGTCGTCGCCTGATGAAATTGCGGCAACTCTTGCAATGTGGTTCTTTGTGCTTACAACCTGGCTCATGTTCTTAATTTCTTCCACCGCCGCAGCCGTTGCCTTCTGCATGCCTTTTCTTAAAATAATGGCATTTGCGCCTGCCGCAATGTTCTTAAGACCCTCCTGAATCATAGCCTGAGCAAGAACAGTTGCTGTTGTTGTACCGTCGCCTGCAACATCGTTTGTCTGTGTAGCAACCTCTTTAACAAGCTGTGCGCCCATGTTTTCATATGGATCCTCAAGCTCTATGTCCTTTGCAATTGAAACACCGTCGTTTGTAATAAGCGGTGATGTAAACTTTCTGTCAAGAACTACGTTTCTTCCCTTTGGTCCAAGTGTAACCTTTACTGTATCTGCTAATTTGTTAACTCCGGCTTCCATAGCCTTTCTGGCTTCTGTTCCGTATAAAATCTGTTTTGGCATTGTGCTCTACCTCCAATTATTTGATGTCTTAATTATCAATCTTCAACTATTGCTAAAATGTCGGCCTGCTTCAAAATAATGTATGTTTCGCCGTCCATCTTAATTTCTGTTCCGGAATATTTTGAATAAATAACCTTGTCGCCCGGCTTAACCATCATAACCACTTCTTCGCCGTAAACCATTCCGCCCGGTCCAACAGCTATAACCTCAGCCTCCTGCGGCTTTTCCTTGCTCTGTGTAGGAAGAACTATTCCTGACTTTGTCTTTTCTTCCGCTTCCATCTGCTTAATAACAACTTTATCTCCTAACGGTTTAAGTTTCATATCTTTATTCCTCCTTAATAGAATTTTTCGATTTTTTCTGTTAGCACTCACAACACCTGAGTGCTAATTACAGCTTTAATAGTAACTTTTTCCCTTATTATATGCAACATCAATTTCAGCCTTTTACACTATATCACACTTATTTATATTTGAAAATAATATATTATCTGTATTTTTCTATATTTTTCTTTTATTTTCTTTTGTTTTTGCAGTTTTTCTCATTTTGATGTAATTTTTTTCATTTTGCCCTCAAAAACATTTCTGTTGTTCACTGCTTATTTATTTTCTTAAAATAAATTCTTACCCTAAAATATAATCGCCGTATAAATAAATATTACCGCATAAAAAAAGACTGTAGCCTCTTTTAGCAAAGGTACAGTCCTTTTTGTTATATATCCAGTTTTTTCACACAAGCTATGGCAATGGCTCCCGTTCCAATGTGGCATGAAACGCTGAGTGAAAGGTGGTCGCACACAATTTCATGCTCAGGAAACATTTCCTGCACCTCCGCCTTAAACTCATTTATTTCCTTGTCATCGCCCGAATATGCCATAAATATATATACGCCTTTTCCACTTTCATCGCTTCCGAAACGTGTTTTCATATCCTTAATTATGGCGTCAAGCATAATTTTCTTGGCTTGTTTTTTAGTTCTCGCCTTAGCAAATGCGTCCAGCTTTCCGCCCTGAATCTGAAGCACGGGCTTTATCTTAAGCAGTGTTCCTATGGCAGCCGCCGCAGGCGTAATTCTTCCGCCCTTTTTCAGATACTTAAGGGTTTCAAGGGTAATATAAATGCTGCTGTCAAGCTTTGTTTCCTCAAGAATTTCCTTTATTTTAGCTGCCTCATAGCCCTTTTCAACCATTTCAACGGCATCTAATACCGCTCTTTTCTGCGTTATGGAAATTCTCTGATTGTCCACAACATGAACCTTTCCCTCGTAATCTTGTGCCAACATCATGGCTGTGTTGCAGCTGCTGCTTAAAGCGCTGCTCATAGGTATGTGCACAATCTCCTCGTATTCCTCCAAAAGCCTGTCCCACAGCTCAGTAACCTCAGGCAGCGACGGCTGTGATGTTGAAATATCCGCTCCACCCTCCTGAAGCTCAAAAAACTGCTCTGTGCTAAGGCTTACACCCTCGTGATATACTTCTCCGTTTATAGTAAAAGGCATCGGAACAACACTTATTCCAATCTCTCCTGCAAGCTGCTGTGATATTCCGCTGTTGCTGTCAGTAACAATAGCAATTTTCTTCACCTTAAAACCTCCGCTTTCAGCCAATATTTTTGTTTCCACTTAAAACTGAATTTTATCATATTTTTCATAAAATGTCCATATTATCATGTCATTCTTAGAAGCCTGCGGCGAAGAATTTCCTTGTCATCACTTACCTTTCACCGACACAAACTCATTTTCCTTTATAGTAAACCTCCACAAATAATCCTTTGCCTCTTCCGCATAGTCAATGTTTATTCTCTTGCTTTCCTCTATATCATCTGTGCTCATTTTATATCCATCGTCCTCCAGATATAAAACCTCACCGCACAAATCCTCGCCATAAAAACTTCTGTCTATACCCAAGCCCTGACACAGCTTTCCGGGCCCGTTCAAAAGATTTTTTATCTTTTCGTTTTTTCGTCTTTCCATAATAACATCAATGCCCTCCAAAGGCTCTGCCGCCCTTATAAGCACCGACTCAGGTCTGTCCTTTGTGCTTGTCACTATATTGAAACAGCAGTGCATGCCGTAAATCATGTAAATGTACGCATATCCGCCTTCGCCAAACTGAATTTCACATCTGCCGTTCCTCTTTCCTCCATAGGAATGAGCCGCCTTGTCGTAAGGCCCTATATAACACTCGGTTTCAACTATTCTGCACTTAACGCACCTTCCGCCAACTTTGCTCACTATAATTTTCCCTAAAAGAGCTTTCCCCACCTCAAGGGTATCTCCTGTATAAAACTCTCTTTCCAGCTTCATTTTTCAGCCTCACCGCTTTTTATTTAACTGCCTTAAGCACAAAATTTTTAATTATGCTGTGCTCTTTTCCGCTGTTGTCGGCAAACTTGTGCCTTTCTATTTCCGCGCCTATTTTTTCAACACCCATGTCAAGCAGCCTTTCAATGTCCCACTTCGGTCTTATTTCACGGCTTAAAGGCAAATCCCTTGCAATGTTGTCTATAACGCTTACATCAATGTTTTTCATATATTCCGGGTTGTGCCCGTCATTAAAGCCTCTGCTTTCCCTTTCAAGCCTGTATTCCTCGCTGTAATAGTGGGTGTAGTGGTTTCCGTCGCAGTTTATAAGTATTCCGCCCTTTGTAAGCACTCTCAGCCACTCATGATATGCTTTTTCAGGCTTTTCCAAATTCCATGTCAAATTTCTTGAAATAATAATGTCAAAGCTTTCCTCTTCAAAAGGAAGCTTCTGGGCGTCGCCCTTAATATATTTCGCCTCAATTCCCGCTTTTCGGGCATTTTCCTCAGCCTCTTTAAGCATGTCGGCAGAATAATCAAATGCCGTAACCTCAAAGCCCATTTCTCCAAGCAGAATTGTAAAAAATCCCGGTCCGCAGCCTATGTCAAGCACTCTTTTACCCACAGAATCCTCTGTCAGCTTTTCCAGTTTTTCCTGCCACTTGTCATAATCATCTCTCAGTTCGTCCAAAATTCCCTTTGAAAACCCCTCCGAGCGCTTATTCCAGTATTCCTCTATTTTTTCCAGCTTACTCATTGTACCATCCTTTATGCTTTTCTATTGGCCTTATAGGCACCACATTCAAAAATCCGTTTTTTGTTTCCTCAACACTTACCTCAACCTTGTATATTTCCTCAATCAGCTCTTCCTTAAGCACATCCCGCGCCTTTCCGTATGCTCTTACCTTGCCCTTCTGCAAAAGCAAAAGCCTTTCGCCATACCTTGATGCAAGCATAAGGTCATGCACCACAAATATTGTTACCGCACCAGTTTCTCTTGTATACTTCTGCGCAATGTCCATCACTATCAGCTGATGCCTTAAATCAAGTGCGCTTGTGGGCTCGTCCAAAAGCAGCACCTTTGGCTTTGATATAAGCGACTGCGCCATGGCAACCATCTGCTTCTGCCCACCGCTTAAGGTATTAAAGGGCTGATCGCTTATGCCGTGTATTCTCATCTGTGTCAGGGTTTCGCTCACTCTTTCCAGCTGCTCCTTGGTTACATTCCACTTTAAATTGTTCACCAAACCCAAAAGCACCATTTCAAAAACCGTAAGGCGTGTGTTCGAGCTTCCAAGCTGCGGCACATAAGCTGTGTGCTTTTTAACGGAAATTTCCTTTCCGTCCTCCATAAGCCTTATTTCTCCGCTTTTTTCCGACAGACCTGCCAAAGCCTTTATAAACGTGGTTTTTCCCACGCCGTTTCGTCCAATAACGGCAGTCATTTCTCCGCCCTTAAACTCAGCCGAAACATCTTCAATTATGCTTTTGCTGCCGTAGCCTACCTTAAGATTTTTTATGCTTAAATCCGTCATCTTCCCTTTTCCTCCCTCATCAAAAGTACAAACAGGAAAGGAACGCCCACTATGGACGTAATTATTCCCACCGGCAGCATAGAGCCGCTTGACATAAGCTTTGCCACAGTTGAGGCAAGCAGCATAATAAGGCTTCCGAATATTGTTGCAACAGGCGTCAAAAACCTCTGATCCTCGCCCACCAAAAGCCTTGCACAGTGAGGCGCCACAAGCCCAACAAAGGCAACCGTACCTATAAAGCCCACAGCCCCCGCTATAAGCAGTGCGCATATTATAAACGTAAATATCCTCAGCCTCTCCACATCAACACCAAGGCTTTTTGCTCTGTCCTCTCCGGCTGTAAGTGCTGTCAGCTTCCATGCAAAACGGCTTATAACAATGTATCCGGCAAAAAGTATAACTGCGCCTACGCCTACACTTGCCCAAGATGCTCTCGAAAGATTTCCGAATGACCAGTTCGATATTATCTGCGCCACCTCAGCCGAAGCGCTGTACTGTAAATACTGCTGAAGTGCCGTAAAAAAGAAATTCATAATAATTCCCGTCAATATAAGTGTGCTTGTGTCAAGTCCACGGCTTTTTCCTATAAAAAATATAGCCATGGAAACGCCTATGGCAAATATAAAGGCAAGCAAAGCCGTTCCTATCCACTGAACACCCATAATGCTTATGCCCAGCGTTATGGAAATTGCTGCGCCAAAGCTTGCTCCGGCAGAAATTCCCAATGTATAAGGGCTTGAAAGAGGATTGTTTGTTATTGTCTGCACCTCAAGCCCCGCAAGAGAAAGGCTTGCCCCCACAAATACACATGTAAGGGTCATGGGCAGCCTTATAGACCATATTATAAGAGTGTTTACGCTTTCACCCTTTGGTCCCTCCATAAGCGTCTGCGCAATGTCCGCTATGCTCATTCCCGAAGAGCCCACGCAAAGGTCTGCCAAAAAAGCCATAACTGTGGCTATGCTTATCACCGTCAGCACAAAGACTCGTTTTTTGTTTATTTTTTTGTAAATCAAATCAGGACTTGTTTCCAACATATTTTCCGTTCCTTTTCTCATATACTCACATTAAGCCGCGGTTTGCTGCCGCGGCTTAATTTTTTAACTCACTGCTTATTCCATTTTATATAATATGTTCCGCTGTGGTCAAGCTCAGGAAGATATTTTTCATAAAAATCCTCCATTTCCTGCTGAGGGTCAATGTCCTCAAAAAGCTCAGGATAAACCATCTTGGCAATAGCCTCAACGTATACATAATCTCCCATAAATCTTAAGCTTCCGTGGTCAACACCGTAAACCTCGCCGTTCTGAACAGCCTGAAGATTTTCCCAGCCCGGTCTTGCCATATATCCGCTCAGTCTTTCCTGCGACATTTGGCTGTCTATTGTAAGTCCCATTCTCATCTGGTCGCCGTCAGTGTTGTAGCCTGTCCAAATTGAACCGCCTATAATTATAATGTCAGGGTTCTGAGATATAACATATTCCTTGTCCAACGGACCATATCCCTCATTTGGGTCAAGCACATCGTTTGCTATGTTCAAGCCGCCCACATTGTCCACCATTGAGCCCCAAAGACAGCCTGTGTAGCTGTTTCCGTATTCGCCAACGCCCTTGCTTCCAAGCTCAACATAAACCTTTTTGATTCCTTTTTCCTCTGCTGCAATTCTTTCCTGAACCATTTCCACTGCCGATGTGTATTCGTCAATCATTTCCTCTGCCACATCTTTTCTGCCAAGCAAAACGCCCAATATTTCAGTGCTTTTGGTGTGGTTTTCAAGCTTCATTTTGTGATAATCCAAAACTATAACCTTTATTCCCGCCTTTTCAAACACAGGCACAGAGGTTTCGTTTTCTGTGTACTGAGAACGGTTTATAA
>Ga0129308_1001026_pt1 | contig 33351 bp, 30 predicted proteins | sample L827metagenome_FD_94440 | JGI IMG/M metagenome (GOLD analysis project Ga0129308, IMG submission 94440) | Ring-tailed lemur group fecal microbial communities from Wisconsin, USA - L827 metagenome | ecosystem: Host-associated > Mammals > Digestive system > Large intestine > Fecal | place: USA...
AAAAAATACATGCTTTAAATTATGACTATTTATTTTTCATCAAACATCCTCACAGCCCTTTTCTTATCTTCCAATCTATTTTAAATTATCCAGCAAATGTTAAATAAGTTACTTTGCCCTTTATAGTACGAAAGAAAAATGCTTCTGAGTTCATGTTTTGTCCATTGTCATTAAAATACTCTATTTGTTTATCTCGATTACCAACCCAATCAAGTCCTAGATCTACATTGTCAGAAAGTTTGAAAATTCTCTTTTGGTCTTTTAGATGTTTGGTTTGTGAACTTCCTTGTGAATTACAATCAAGGGAACCCCATACAATTAAGTTGTTATTCTCTATTTTTAATTTATATACCCATGCTCCTTTAGGTTTAGGTGAAAAATCAATATTGTTTTTGCTAAGAGATATTGCATTGTATTCTTTTGTTCCGTCTTGTCCAGATTCTTCTAATAATGCCTTTTCTTCACTTCTCTTTACTGATTCATCTAATTGTTTCATAATTTCTTCCTCGGACATATCTTGTTGTTTTTTCACATTTTTGTCTTCAGTAATATCTGTACCTTTAAAGAATACTTGCTTATCAGAACCATCTATTTTAATTTTGTATATTGAATTAAAATTATCATCCTTTATTTCATAATAAATCCAACCATCAATAATGTTTATATTTACTGCATTATCGTGGCATATTAATTGATTATCAGAACCATTGGTTTTTATCTTACACAAACTAGGCTTATCATTGTAATCTCCGCTATAATAAATCCAATCATCAACAATATTGAGATTGCTAATATTCCCCTTTAAAAGTAGCTCATTGTCTGTTCCATCAAGACTCATTTTATACAAAGAGTTGTCTTTATATTTTACATAATAAATCCAGTTTCCATCTACAATCATGTAGTCAGCTCGACCAGAAAGAATTTTTTGTTTGTTAGTACCATCAGTTTTCATTTTGAAAATACCATTATTATTTTCCTTATCTTTATCAAAAAAATAAATCCAATCATCTACTATATTTATGGTATAACCCGCAGCTGCATTCCTTGTATCTAATTTTTCTTTACCAGAACCATCTGTTTTCATTTTATACTCACTACCATAATAAATCCAATCTCCAATAACATGTACTCCTCTTAAATCTTGTGAATCAATTTGTTGATAATTGGAACCATCTGTTTTAACTTTATACAATCCTATACTTGCAAAGTAAACCCAGTCATCTACAACATTTATCCAGTATACAGAACTTCCTTTATACCCTTCAGATAATTTTTGTTTCTGAGATCCATCTGCCTTACTTTTATATAATCCATCCTTTGCACCAAAATATATCCAATTTCCTTGTGAAGCTACTTTTCCTTCATTAGCAAGATTTCCGTTAGTATTTCCAAGTGTATTTACTTTTTTATTATCAGTAGTACTTCCTAAGGCACTTAATCTCTTTTCTTGATTTTTTACACTACACCCGGTGCATCCAGTTGCAATAATAGCAACCATTATTAATGATAACAACCATCTCTTATTCCTCATTATTATTTCCCCTTTTATTCTGATTACATTATTTGATTTGTCACGTAAGAATTATTAAAATATTAAAATACATGTAAGTCTCATCAATAGCTCCTAATAAATTCTACAACTAGTATTATAACAATCACAACAAGTAACATTCTACCTATTCATTTATTTATATATATTTCTATTTTTACAATATTTAAAGTAAAGCACAAAAATAGCCTGGATGTCCGATGTCCAGGCTATTTCTGACATATATGCAAAAAAAATAATAATAAATAAATGAATAAAAAAATTTTAATTATGATATCTAAATTATGGACATACTTTTTAGTTTCTATACATATTTTTTATAATTTTTTGCAGCTACTCTGCCCCTTGTACAATACAATTTCTTCCTTGTTCTTTTGCCCTATACAAACAAATATCCACCAGTTTCATATATTCTTCCTTTGTATATTTAGGGTTATACTTTACAACACCAATACTAGCCGTAGTATACATTGGGTTTTCCTTAGCCTTTTCTTCTAATTTAATACGTATAGTCTCCAGTTGTCTTCTTATTACACCCATATTAGAGTTGATAAAGAGTATGGCAAACTCTTCTCCACCTATACGAAAAAGTGTTCCATTATTATTCAAATTATCATTTACAATTTCTACAGCTAATTTTAATTGTTTGTCACCTGCATCATGTCCATAGGTGTCATTAATAGATTTGAAATGATCCAAGTCAAACATACACAAATGCACCGACTTAGCATATGCCATAGCATAATCAAAACATTTTTCAAAATGCAAGCGATTATAAACTTGTGTCAATGTATCTTTTATGGAAAGGTCAAATAAAATTTTATTTGCCTCTTTAAGTTCATAAGTTCTTTCTTCTATAATATTTTCTAAGTTTTTGTTAAACTGTAGTACATCATTATAATATCTTTGGTTATCTAAAATTTTGGTAAATAAATGACCTATAAAAAATACCATGTATAATATTATTAATAAATAAATATTTTCATTTAATTCAAAAGTAAATATATCAAGGCATATTAATATCATCACATATAATGTTTTTACTATTTGAAAAATTTTATATCCTTTTGTCATTTTATTACTTTTTAGACAAACATAAAACTGCCAAATAATAATAAAAGAAGTATATGCATAAACAGGCAAGATAATAAACTTCCCTAAGTTGATAAACAATCTAATATTAAAACAAAATAAAATAGCAAGGGCTCCATACATATAAGGTAGTGGTCTAGTAAATTTTTTTGGCACTTTGTCTTCTTTGTCAAATATTTCATGAGATAGAAAACATCCCACAATTCCACCTATCATCAATGCACAAACCTTCAAACACATTATTGTACTTTCTGTAATATAAAAATCTGCATAAATAAATCTTAGAAAAATAAAAAACTCTTTCATATCAAATAGTAAACGAAGCATTATTGTAAAATCAAACAGTGTAATAAGAGAAATAAGCTTATGATTTGGCACCAAAAACATAAACATACACCCACTTATCATTAAAACTAACATTAGACCTAAGGTAAACATGATGTAACTTGTTGTCATTTTAGTAATTAGCTTAGCATTGGCTTGTGTTGTCACAATAATCTCTTTGTTAAAAAACTTGTTTTCACCATTTTCATTATTTATAGATAACAAAAGTTCATGATTGCCTGGTTTTATTAAACTATTATCTAATTTATAAATAAAATTATCCCTGTACAACTTGCTTAAACCACTATATTCTTCACTTATTTTTTTTAAAGGTTTTTTGTCTAATAATACATTGGCTGCAAAAGGATAATTAGGAATAAATAAAACAAGGTTGTCCATCATTTTATCTGTTTTTATAATAAGTCTATATGTGGCCTTATGTTTAGTAGTAAAAATTTCATTTGATGTAAATTCCTCAAAAACTTCCTCCTTTTTATCTAAAGATGACACATTCTTTTCATCTATATATATGCCAGGATATACACCCCATTTTCCATTTAATTTCAAAGTATCTATATTTTTAAAATCAGTTTTTGATAAATCCAACACTCCCTTTTTTATGTTTACCTTAGTATCACTTTGCCAAATACTTATACAAATAGTAGAAATAATTACAAATGCTAAAGTCACTACCATTAAAATTCCAACTGAAAATATCCTTAATAATAACGCCAAGTATTTTTCACCTTTTTCCTCCATTGTGCCTCCTATATGTACTAAGTTTCAATATGTATGTTTCCAATTTTATACATTTTTCGACTTTATGTCAATTATAACAAACTTCATATTTGTCTATGTAATTTTATTTTTTAATAAAGTTAAAAAAGACTTGGACTTTCCATTACAAAGTCCAAGTCTTTTAATTACTTTCAATTATCACTATTTATTTTTCATCAAAGATCCTACACAGCCTTTTTCTTATCTTCCAATCTACCTTTGTTAGATTTATTATAAGACTTTTGTGACATAAATCTAATAACAAGTCCCATAGCTATAAGGATTAATGGTCCACCATAAGTTTTCACTATTTGTAAAATTGCTTCCGTTCCACTAGATCCAACTACATAGTCAAGTCCTGCCCCCAAGAATCCTGTACAAGATAATACTAAAGCTATTCCTGACATAGTGTATGCAAGTGCATCTGATTTAAAGAATTTAAAATCAATGTTTTTGTTATTTTTTCTAAATGACATATATGCAAACATCAGTATTATATAAGGTATAACAACTGTTAAAGCTGATAAGTCTGTTAACAATTTGAAGAATGCATCTATAGACTTTAGGCCAAACAGTGGTATGGCTATTAGTACTATTAATATTGCACATTGAACCCATAGTGCGTTTACTAATGTTCCATCTTCTCTTTTTTTAACTAAGAATTCTGGGAATGTTCCTTTTGGAACTTCTCCAAACATTGCTCTTATTGGAGACTCCATCCATATTATATAAGCTGCTATTGATGTTACTAAGAATATTGCTGCATATATTTGAGCTACTATTTTTCCATTTATTCCAAAGTTGTTTGCTACTATACTATAAACCACATAACCTGCGTCTTTTATACCTGCACTTTCCAAAACCTCTGGTGATGCTATTAATTGTATAGCCACAGAACCAAGTATATATGATAATGCTATAAGTATAGTTGCTATAACCATTGCTTTTGGAAATGTCTTTTTAGGATTTTCTGTTTGTTTTATATATGTTCCTGCAACTTCTGAACCTGATACTGCAAATAGTAACCAAGAAAAAGTTGAGAAATAACTTACGTTAAATTTTGGAACAACACTCTCCACACTAAACTCAGTTGCAGAAGGTGTCCCGTTAAAATACCCAACTACAGCCATTACTACAAATATTACTGTTGCTGCTAGAGTAAATTTCCCTCCAAAATCAGCCAACTTAGAGAATTTGCTAACTCCTATTGTTGCTATATATGTCATGGCTATACATATAAATATTGATAGTATTGGTAACAAGTAAGCATTGGAATCAGTAAATACATTTCTTCCAAGTAAAGCCCAAGATGCTGCTACAGGTATTCTAGAAAATACCATTTGTAGATAGAAAAGTATCCCTATAAAATAAGACCATGTACTTATGAAGGCCCATTTTTCACCTATTGCTTGTTCTACCCAAGTATAAATTCCCCCATCTTTGTCTTTGTTAAAAGAAGCCATTTCAGCTATAACCCCACAAAGTGGTAAAAAATATAGTACAGATACTATCACCCATGAAGGTATAGCAGTTGCCCCTAAATATACTGCATTACTTGCTATATTAGTAAAATTAAAAGTAGGAACAAATATAAGCATTACTAATGCCCATAATTTAATTTTTTTATTTTCTCCCATGATGTCTCTCCTCTATAATAAATATTTCCCATATAAAAAATTTGCTTGGCTTGAATGACGTATTAGTGAAACACTTCATATGGCCAAGGAGATGTATTTTCTATTCTCTGTCAACAACCTTGTCATAGTTTGCAAGTTGGTTATTACATATTATTTATAAACTCATAGCACACAACTTCCATACATGTAAAAAAGCCTTGAGCTTTACACTCAAGGCTACGTAAATACAAAAATACACTAATATGAATATAGTATATTTAGGTATATATTATCCCTTAAATGATAGCTCACCACAAAATAATTTGTGACAGTGATACAGATATTCTCTGCATCCCCAGCCGTACAACCTTTCAGCTTCAATTATACAACTTCGGCGATACTTCCTTTCTTAGTAAATCCTCCTGCTTTTACTCATTACTAGTACTATTAATTACCGCACCTCTATCTTTTTTATACTTCATTTAAATTTATGTTATGATTATACATTTTTAAATTAAATTTGTAAATAGGTTTTTAGTTATTTAATTATTTTTAACAAATAGCCTTGCTTTTACAAGTCACATATATAAACAAGACATTTTTTTGATATAATAAATTTGTATACAGTATGAAAGAGGTGGGCAACATTAAAAATTTAATAAGACATGCAAAAGAAAGCAAAATTACATTTAACAATTTTGTAAAATGGTTTGTTCTATCAATAATCTCAGGAATATCTGTTGGAGTTGTAATATCATTTTTTTTAAAAAGCTTAGAATATGCAACAACAACTAGAGAAAATCATCCCTGGTTATTATATTTATTACCCCTAGGAGGAGCCTTAGTAAGTTTTCTATATTTTAAATACGGAAAAGATTCTGCAAAGGGTAACAACCTTATAATAGAACAAATAAACAACTGTGATGGTTACATTCCAAGTAGAATGGCACCCCTTGTATTGTTTGGAACATTTATAACACATTTATTTGGTGGATCAGCAGGGCGCGAAGGAACAGGAGTTCAAATTGGTGCTAGTATCTCTGCAACCCTAGGAAGAATACTAAAATTAAAAGATATAGACTACAATATCCTTATAATAAGTGGTGTAAGTAGTGGTTTTGGTGTAGTATTTGGAACTCCAATAGCTGGTACAGTATTTGGTTTAGAAGTTCACTCCGTAGGAAAAATGAGATATGAGGCAATTATCCCTTGTTTAATTTCTAGTTACATAGGTACATATATATCCGAACTTTTTAATATACACCATACCAATTATCATATGGCAAATGTAGCTTTTGATAATATTGTTTTTATAAAAATTATAATATGTTCCATATTATTTGGACTTGCAAGCAAATTATTTGCAGAACTTACACATTATCTAAAAAGAGTATTTGCAAATAAGTTTCCAAATACTTCACTGAAAAGTTTTGTTGGAGGATTAGTTATTATAGTAGCAATTATTATAATAGGAAATAGACAGTATTTAGGTCTTAGTTTAGATTTACTTAATAATGCTTTTCAATCACCAGTTTTTTATGGTGCATTTATTATAAAGCTTGTGCTTACAGCTATTACTCTTGGGTCTGGTTTCCAAGGTGGGGAAGTTACACCATTATTTGTAATAGGAGCAACCTTAGGAAATGCTCTTAGCTCTATTGTGAATTTGCCAATTTCTTTTATGGCAGGTGTTGGTATGATAGGAGTATTTGCAGGAGCTACAAGAACGCCTATAGCATCATTTATAATGGGTGTTGAGTTATTTGGAGGAATAGATATTAGATATTTATTTGTAGCATGTGCTATTAGTTATGTGTTTTCTGGAAGAAGCACCATATACACAGCTCAGAGAAACGAACTGATAGAAGATTAAATTATATACAGTAAAAAATAATCATAAGAAATTGTTATATTGAAATAAGAAAGGCAATAACCAATGTATGATACACCTGTTATTGCCTTTTTATAATCCTTCAACTTCAAGCTATTGAAGTTGCTAACTTTAAATAATTATTATGTATTCTTATCTATAATACCTTTCGTTGAACTTTTCACATCTATTTATAGTAACTGTGGCAAGACTTTGGTACATAAAAAGTTTATCCTTACTTAAACCTTTTTCTTTTGCCCTTTTTTCCTCTACCCATCTAATTTGTTCTTTTTTCAACTTTTTAAATGAATTTTTATCCAAATTAGTTTTTAAATCTTTATATAAATTATTTAACATTTCATCGCTTAGCTGATAAACTGCTTTTGCACTTTCAACATCCTTCATATTATAAGATCTTAGAATCTTTATTAACTCTCCTTGGTATTTATAAATGCCATTTTCTTTAGCTGCCAAATCTTTTGCCTTATCAGCTTTATTTTTATAATCACTTTTAATATTTTCAACTGTTTTGCTTTCTTCTTTAGGCTGATCTTTTGCTGCTTCCTTTTTTTCTTTTTTTTCTATTTTTTCTTTCTTCTCTTTTTTTTCTTTCTTTTCTTCTTTTTCTGCTTTGCTAGGGTTATTCTTAAAGTCTTCACACTTTTTCTTTAAATCTTTTGCTGCACTTTTTATTATGTCACTTTTACTATCTATTTGTTCTATAGATGTACAAAGCTGTATTGCAATATCATAGTGCTTTTTTTGTTTAGAATCAATTGCTTCTATTAAATTGTTTGTTTGATTATAAAGTGCATATGCTTCTGCTTCATTACTTTTTTCATCCTTTGCTAAACTAAACAATTCCTTCGCTTTATCATACTCTTCATTAGCTGCTGCTATTATTCCATCACCTAAATGTTTATCATAGGATGAAGTATCCTCTTTTTTGCTGCATCCTACAACAAATAAACATAATATAGTTAATACCATTATTATTATTTTTTTCATCTACTCAATCCCTTCTTGCTTTACAAATATTTCTATTATACATATTAATTATATTAAATATTTTGTTGAATATCTATACATTTTTTGGAATTAATATATTGTTTACAATAATCAAATACCAAAATGCAAAGGAGGTAACATTTTTGTGCCCCCCTTTGTAACTCTTGCTATTACTAATTTGTACTCCATATTTATTCAAGCTTATCAGCAGCGTAAAAGGAGCCTATAATTTCTTAACAAATAAAAAAGTCTAAGAGAAAATTAAATCTCTCAGACTTCTTTATTGTATAGTATTTAAAATGTTTATAAGGCGTCATCCATCCTGTCATATTCCTGACCTTTTCTATGTGGTATTAAGCTTCCTATAATACCTCCTATAAATGCAGGAATAATCCAGTTAAATCCTAAACTACTAAGTGGTAATTTATCTATAAATGCAATTTCAAAGCCCATGCTATTTGCTACTGTAAGAATACTTACAAGTAGTGCCACATATGTTGCTCCTTTAAATGCATTGTCATTATTAATTTTATGCCCAAATAAAGTCATTATTACTAAAACTATTGTTGCAGGGTAAATAACTGATAATATTGGTGCTGAGAATTGTATTATAGTACTTACACCAAAGTTAGATACTACTGCACTAAATATACATACAACAATAACTACAGTTTCATATTTTAGCGCACCTTTAGTTATTTTAGTAAAGTATTGGGCTGTTGCTGATACAAGTCCTATAGATGTTGTTAAACATGCTAGTCCAACGATTACTGCTAGTACTACTTTTCCTGGTTTTCCTAATAGTTGCTCTGTTATACTAACTATTAGAGAAGTCTGGTTTATGTCTGCTGGGTTAACTCCTGCAAATTGATGAGCAACAGTTGAACCTAAATATGTTAGACCTCCATATACTATAACTAAAGCTACTGCTGCTACAAATCCAGCTTGCAGTGTTAATTTTATCTTTTGTGATTCTTCAGTATATCCCTTTTGACCAAGAGAAATAATTACAACTGCAGATAATGCTATCGCTCCCAGTGGATCCATTGTTTGATATCCCTGAGATATCCCTTCTGCAAATATGTTGCTTATTACTGGTGCTTCGTTTAAATCACCCAGTGGTGATACTACACCCATTACTATTAAAAATATTAATGCTATTAACAAAGCTGGCGTTAAATATTGTCCTATGATGTCTACAACTTTAGATGGTTTGATTGTAAGTACAAGTGTTAATCCAAAGAATATTACGGAAAATACAATTGGGTTGAATCCACTAAAAATTGGTTGTATTCCCATTTCAAATGTTGTTGCACCTGTTCTAGGTATTGCTAAAAGTGGTCCTAAGCAAATCATTATTGCTGTTGCTAGGATAAGTGATAGCGTTTTCCCAGCTCTTCCCAGTACTGCGTTTATATCTCCTTGGCACTTAGCTGCTGCCAATATTGCAAGTAATGCTAATCCAACGTCTGCAATAATAAAACCTGTAAATCCAGTCATCCATCCACTACCACTTACTACTCCAAGGTATGGTGGAAAGATTAAATTACCTGCTCCAAAAAACATTGCAAATAGTGCAAATCCAACTACGATGATGTCTTTGTTCTGCCTTTTCATGTTAAAGCCCCCTTAAAAAAATTCATTTGTGTTTATTTAATTAAAAAAAATTATACTGTTATTTGTTTGAAACGTCTATAATTTCTGAATTTTTTAACATATTTTTATCATTAGGAGTGATTTTTAACATTAATTTAACCATTATTATAAAAAACATAATAACAGTTCCTACCAATGAAGGGTGCATTTTTATTAAAGCGCCCCTTCAAAACATCCATATTACTTATTTCTACATACCGACCACTATTTTTGTAGAAATTTCATCCAAGTTTTTGTTTACAACGTCGTGTAAGTACATTTCTCCACCAAGTTTTTCATTAAGTTCTATCATTTCTTTACATCTTTCATGAACATCATGTAAACTACATTCTTTTTTACTACTCATTACAATATGTACAACACACTCTGGAAACTTTGCTCTCATTTCCTTTATAAATTCAATTCTTTCTTCACTATATAATTCCATATCTTCATAGAAGTAAATAATTTTTTTACCACAAGCTTTGAAAACACTATTTATGTCCTTTTCATCAAAACCTATCATGGTTTTTTCTTCATCTTCTAAATTTCCTAAAAAATATTGCAGAGTTTTTTCAGCAGTATCAAAATTTCCCTCACCCATACAACATAGTCTGTAATCCTTTTCTAGGTAAGAAAATTTTTCCCCTATTCTTATCTCTTTTAACATATTTTTAATCTCCTTATAATTTATAGTGCCAATTTAATTATATCACTTCTGAAAAATGCTGCAAATTTTTGTATAAATCATAGCTTAATATAAATTTATTTAATATTGTAGTTGTCTATACTGCCTAGCCATACATCATAGTTTGACCCACTAAAGAGCATATCTAAGTTTTCTTTTACAAATAACTCTTCTATAAGGTTCTTTTTCCCCTCGTTATTATATGTTCTTATGTTAATTAGCATATAAGATTTTCCTCTATTTAGGCCATCATAATGAACGGAAATCCATAAATCTTGTAGTTCTATACCATTGCTAGTAAGGTACTCTATAATAGTGCGTCTATAAATATTTAAAAACTCTAGTTCTTTTTCATTGTGTGTTTCTGGCACTAACTCAAATCCAAAAGATTTATTTTTATTAGTTGAATTTACATTCTCTTCAACTCTGTCTTTCATGTTTTGTGGTTGTGGGTTTTCTACATACTTTGTGCCAAAAGAGAATATACCAAACAAAGCAACTACAATTATAATACCAATTATTATTTCTTTGCTCATTTTATTATCCTCCTCTAATCAAAACTTATGATTTTCTCTTTAATTTTGTTGTATTTATTTATTTTGCTAGATTTATAAACAATTATTCTCCCAAAATATTTTATACAATGTTTTAAAATTTAAAATGAGCAAACTAAAAGGAGCTATTGCAAATCCCCATTTGCAATAACTCCTTTTGTTTGCCGTTCATGTACTTCCCCTTGGTTCAACTTGACCCCTAAATTTCAAAAGTTTTAGCTAAAAATGAATCTGACTTGTATCCCCATAGATCATTAATAATTCATCAATAGCCTGTTATAATCCCCATAATTAGTTACTCCAAGTACCTTAAATATATTATTGCACAAATATTAGAAACCCCCATAACTAATATGTACATTATTAATATATTTTTTAGATAACTTATCAGCAACTATACAAAAATAATAATCAATTTTTTGTAGTTTTTCCATATTTTTGTACCCAGAAACAATATTTTGCACCCAAATACCATTTTGTGGTAAAATTTATATGAAGTTTTCTAATTATTATGGGGGTAATATGAGAATAGCTATTATAGACGATTTAACAAAAGATAGAACTGATGTGAAAAACATAGTAAAGGAGTTCTTTTCAGCCAGGTTTACAAAACTAGATAATATGGATTTAAAAATTCATGAGTTTGATAGTGGGGAAGATTTCTTATCAGTTTTTAAACCAAATTATTATGACATTATAATTTTAGACATATATATGAAAAACATTACAGGAATGGATACTGCCAGAAGGATTTTCAACGTTGATAAATCTTGTAACATAATTTTTCTGACTACAAGTAGTGATCATGTACTTGATAGTTTCGAAGTTAAAGCAGTGTTCTACATTATAAAACCTATTACACTTAACAAGGATAAACTATTTACTGCTCTTGATTATTGTTTGGAAAATTTAAAATTGGACACATCCTCTTTAGACATAGTAATTAATAAAAAAACAGTAAATTTACTTTTTTCTAATATTATGTTTGTAGATTGTGAGCGCAGAATAAGTAAGTTTCATATGATAAACACTACTCTTGTTTCTCACAAAAGTTTAAGTAATTACTCAGAGATCTTACTTAGTGATAAAAGGTTTATTGAATGTTTTAGGGGTATAGTTGTAAATATGGATTATATAAATAGGATAGAAAATGATGATTTTGTGTTAACAAATGGAGAAATTCTTCCTATTAGTAAACGTAGAAAATCTACTATTAAAGATATTTATTTTGAATATTTTTTAAAGAAAAGAGGCGTCTAGCATATGGACACTATTATTGTTTCTATATCATTTTTTTTAGGACAAATTCCAGGTATTATTATGAGGTACTTGCCTTTTCACAAAGACCTTAATATAAATAGAAGGTATTTACTCTTTGCTACATATTTAATATTTTTTGTTTTAGAAGTTATTATACTTTATCTATTGATTAATAAATATAATGTAAGTATTTTTACTTTTAAAAGGGTTGTTACTTGGCTACCTTTTATGTTTGTATTAATTAATTGTGTAATAATTAATTCAAAATTTTTTTATCATATGTTTATTACATGTATGCAATTAATTTATACATTATCTTTATATACTATAATAACCTTTATACAATCATACTTTTTGCCAAGTAAAACAGTTTACTACGAATTTTTCTTACAATCCATACTGTATTTACTTTTATTTGCAATTACTATTTGTCCTATTATCAAATTACTTAAAAACACTTTTAAGGTTTATATGAAAGATGATATGTCACATTATTTGAATATATTATGGATTATACCCTTTTGTCTTTTTTTTAGCGATATAATACTAACTATTAATAACAAGTGGGTAATAGATATTAACCATATAGTATCTCGTTTACTATCAATTATTGCTTGTTTGGCCATATTTAGATGCACCACTATTTATTTTACAGAAAAGAAAAGCAAAGCTGACATTATTCACAATAATCAACTACTTAAGCTTCAGGTTTCTGACTTAAATAATCGCTTACAAGATATTGATAGAAATAAGGAAAGTTTAAGCATACTTAGACACGACATGAGACACAGACTATACTTAATAAAAACCATGTTAGATGAAGGTAATTATCATGAAATTAATAATATTATTGATAATATTGATGATAATCTAAGGGAAACTAAAATAATTTCCTTTTGCAAAAACCCTATTATTGATGCTTCTTTGTCTGCTTATATTGAAAAAGCAATTGAAAAAGACATTAAGGTAATTACAAAAATAGATATTCCTTGTGAATTAAATATTGATACTACAGACTTGGCCGTTGTTATTTTGAACCTTATGGAAAATGCTCTTCAGGCAAGTTTAAAGCAAAACTCTAAAGAAGATAAGATTATTGAAATAAGCTCAAAATACTCAAATAAAACTTTAGCATTTAGAATAAAAAACAGGTTTGATGGAAAAGTTACCTTTGGTAAGGATAATCTTCCTGTAACATCTTCCCTGGGTCATGGTGTAGGTATGCGCTCTGTTAACGCCTTTACGAAAAAGTATAATTCCAGTTTATCTTGTACCTATGAAAACGGCTGGTTTTCTACTATTTTATTTATAAATAACTGCTAAATACAAAATCCTATTGGTGTATTATGTACATTTATAGGATTTTTTGATTTATTTTTTAATTATCATTCATTTCTTTCACAATTTCGAATAGTTATTTTTTATTCACCCATGCAATTGTGCTATAATTTAATATATACTAATCTAATTATTAACAATAAATATTTCCAAAATATATTAAATACATTTCACAATACTCATGGGGGGATCTATATATGAAGTTACAAGAAAGATATTCCATAGGTGAAGTTGAGAAAATTTGCAATATTCCCATAAAAACTTTACGATACTATGATTCCATAAAATTAGTAATACCTTCTTTTAGAGATGCAGACAGTAATTATAGATATTATAGTAAGGAACAAATGGTGACAATTTGCATTGTTCGCAAACTTAGAATGCTGGGATTTGGGTTAAAGGAAATTCATAATATTATAAATGATAACAAAGCTCATATTTTAGAAGAAAGTGTTGATTCGAAATTAGTCGAAATTTCCGGGGAAATAAAAAAACTACAACAAAAATATACAGAGGGCTGTACTTTTTCTCAAAGATTAAAAAAGGGCGTTGATTTATTATGTTTGTACTCAAAAGACGAGGTTGAATCAAAAGGTATAACTATTGAGGAAATTCCTCCGTCTTACTTATTTTACACAAAAAAAGTTATGAAAAATTATTCAAACAAGGATGTTTCCTTAGAAAGATGGGTTGAGCTTATAAACTTGTCTAACAAAATAAATATAGAAAATAAAGGCTCTATCCTTGTTACTTATTATTCAAATCCTTTAGAACAGTTTTTATACAAAGATATTGAGATTGAATTTGGTATGTATTTGGACGCTCCTATTGAATCTTGTAATTGTAAGAAGTTTGGTGGATTTACAGCAGCAACTACTGTTCATGTGGGAGATTATTCAAATATAATAAATACACATATAAAAATGATTCAGTATCTTAATAAAAATGGATACAATATTAAGGGTAATATTTCCGAAGAGTTTATTATATCTCCTTTTGATGTAAACAACCCAAATGAACATGTGACAAAGATAATAATTCCTATAGAAAAGGTATAAAATCGAGACCCTTTAGCCACTGGGTGGGCGCTTCAGGCAACCCACTGGCTCAAAACAAAAGAGAAGTATATCATTTTGTTAAATGAATACTTCTCTTTTATTTAATCTATTATAAATAGTATAAGGGAAATCTATATTACACCTTCTTCTTTTAATGCCTTTACTTCTTCTTCACTTAGGCCAAATACTTCTGCATTGTGTTGGCCAAGAAGAGGGGCTGGTGTGTCTACACTACCTGGAGTTTCAGAAAGTTTCATAACGCATCCTTGGAAATATTGATCTCCTGCAGTTGGATGTTCACAGTGTACCATCATCTCACGTGCTTGAATATGTGGATGTTCAATAGCTTCCTTAACATTTAAGATAGGTCCACATGGTATTCCTGCTTTATCCATAATGTCTTCCATTTCTTTTTTAGTATAATCCTTACACCACTGACCAATTAAATTTTGTAAATCTGGAACGTAATTTTTACAACGTAGGTCATTTGTTGTAAATCTTTCATCTTCTAATAACTCTTCATGATTTATTGTTTTACAGAATTTTTCGAAAAGTCTGTCGTTACCAACTCCTACAGCAACAAATCCATCCTTACATTCAAATACATCAAATGGTGCTATTGAAGGATCTATATTTCCATTACGCTCTGGTATAATTCCTCCCACTGTATAGTTAACAAGGGCATTTTCAAGTAAACTAAATATTGTATCTATCATTGCTACGTCCACAAGCTGTCCCTGACCAGTTTTTTCTTTATTATAAAGTGCCATTAATAAACCAACTGTTAAATAAATTCCAGCAACGTGGTCTGCAATAGAAGGTCCAACTTTTACTGGATTAGTTTCTTTGTAACCAGTAAGGTTTATCATTCCACCCATGGCTTGTGCCACTATGTCATAGCAAGCTCTATGAGATATAGGACTGTTTTGCCCAAATCCTGAACCTGATGCATATATTATAGAAGGATTTACTTTTTTTACAGACTCATAATCTATTCCAAGCCTTTTTGTAACTCCTCCTTTGTAGTTTTCTACAACTACGTCTGCATCTTTAACTAAGTCATAAAACATTTTTTTACCTTTTTCTGATTTAAGGTTAAGAGTAACACCTTTTTTGTTACGATTTACATAGCAGTAAAAACCACTTTCTCCACTTTTGTCATCTATTGGGCCCCATTCACGACATTGGTCCCCATTAACAGGTTCTATTTTTATAACATCTGCTCCATAGTCAGCTAACATCATTGTACAAAATGGTCCATTTAATGCGGAAGTAAGATCTACAACTTTTAATCCTTCCAGTGCTTTTTTCATGATTATTGCCCTCCTTTACCTCATATTTTAAAAAGTTTCATAAACAAATTGTCCTACTGTAGATAGTACTGGCTCTGGAAGTACATCTATAGAACTTGGGAATGGTGGGTCTTTAGGTACTTCTATAACTTTAAAAGCTCTTACTTCAATTAGTGCTTTGTTTCCGTCTATTTTCTTAGCTCTTGCTATATACTCCATATAGTCTCCTGCTTGAGATGGTGTATATAAACGTATTTTTTTAACTTCTACACAATGACCTGTATTTCCAAATACCTTAGCCATTAGTCTTACTGCTGCATCGTTCATAAGAGTAATATTTCTTGCTCCATTTATTAATCCACCTAGATAAAAAACATCTCTATTTGACATTCTATAACGAAATGTTGCTGTCTGTTGTTCATTCATAATCTAACTCCCCTTTTCATATTATTTTTTATTTGAATTTAAAACTTATATTTCAGCTTCTGCTTCCTCTGGAAAATCATCAAGTGGGAACCATGGATCTGTAACTAATCCTTCTGGTTGTTCTCCACGTTGTAAATGTTTTTTAACTACTAAACGTACATATCCTTCTGTACAAAGTACTGGCTCATCAAACCAGATCATATCACCTTTTTTACAATCTGTTTTTCCTTCACGAAATGCTGGTGTAGCAAGTTTATAAACTTCTATTTTACAGTCACGAGAAGAATTCCCCACTTTAACTAATGTGGCTTTGTAATCTACCATATCTCCCACATAAACATCTTTGAAACATTTTACATCGTGATATCCTAAGCAAAGTGACTCATCACCATCACATAAAATCATTTCCTCTGTTTCAACGTCACCTATAAAATCAAACTGACGTCCAATTGATATTAACCCATCTGGATTAGCTGCATCTGCAGTTGTCATGTTATAACTTAAATAAGATACTTTTCTCATAATAACTCCTCCAAATAATTTTTTTAACTAGCAACATCTTCTATCTTTTCTTTCTTGCATATGATTATTAAACTTCCAATAATGACAACTGCCATTGTCCATGGAAACCATGCAAGCTTTTCTGAAGATAGAGGAAGTGCCTCATAGAACTTGTTTAAAAAACCTAAATTTATATTTAATTTAATTCCATAAGCGTAAATTGTATCAATAGCACCAAATATTAATGCTGTTATCATTGCATAAGAACATATTTTTAGTCTTCTTTCATCTTGATTGTTTGGTACAAGAGCATAATATATTACAAGTACTATTGCTGCTGGGTATATTCCATCAAGTATTGGTCCTAAGAATGCAAGGATTGATGAAAGTCCCATACAACCAAATATTGTACTAAGTATTAATATAGAAATAGATGCCTTCTTGTAATCAACTTTTCCCTGTGTTATGTCTAAGAAAAATTCTGCACATCCAGAAGTCATTCCTATTGCAGTAGTAAGAGCCGCAAAGAATAGTGCTACTGAGAATAATATTCCACCAGCTTTTCCTAGTAACTGTGTGGAAACTTCAGTATAAAGAGCTGTATAAGTTAAATCTATTGTGCCTCCTGTTGATGCACCTATTAGCATATGACATAGATGTGTAATAGTTAAAAGTGCAATACCTATTATGCCTACTCTAATAATGTTTTTGCTCATACGCTTTTCAGATACACCCTTTTCCTTTAGTGAGTTTAAAATAACCACACCAAATATTAGGGCACAAAGTATTTCAGCTGTTGCATATCCATTAGTAAAACCATAGGAGAAGGCTGAACCTTCATAAGTTTTTGCTACTGGTGTTGATATTGGATCTATAAGTCCTTTTCCTACAACAATTATTACTATAATAAGAAGTAGTGGAAATAAAATTTGAGAAATACGATCCATTGTTTTTCCTGGACTAATTAAAAACACATAAGTTACTAAATAAAATAGTATTGTAAATATAATAAGAGGTAACTTAGCTTGTGGATTTAGTCCAAAAGCTTGAACTACTGAATCCCATGCTGCTGCACTCATACGAGGTATAGCATATAGTGGACCTAGTATAACAATTGTTAGTATAGTATAAAATTTTCCTAACTTTTTACCTAAAACACGATTTGCAATTTTACTATAACTACCATTTCCTCGTGATAATGCAATATAAGCAAGTAGTGTAAGTAACAATGATGTAATAAATGCTCCAGCAAATGCTATTAATACAGAAGAACCACTTTCTTTTCCCCAGTTCATTGGCCAAACCATACTGGATGCTCCAAAGTGCATAGAAAACAATGCTCCACCCATCATAAATAAAGCTGGTAGTTTCAAATCTCCATTTTTGTTTAAATTATTCATTATATCCTCCATAAATCTAATATTTAAATATTAAAGCTACAAAGGTATTAAATATGGATTTGCAATTAGATAACTAGTGTCACATATCTACCCTCATACATCTATTGCTTACTTATTTATTTATTGTTTTTAACTTCTTTTATGTTTTCTATCATCATTGGAACAATTTTAAATAAATCTCCACTTATACCAAAGTCAGCACAGTCAAATATTGGTGCTTTTTCATCTTTGTTTATTGCGATAATCAATTCTGAGTCTTGCATACCTGCTTTGTGTTGAATAGCACCTGATATACCTAAAGCCACATATACTTTTGGGTGAACTGTTTTTCCTGTTTGCCCTACTTGGTGATCTGCTGATAACCAGCCAGAATCTACAACAGCACGGCTACCTCCTACAACTCCACCACCAAAAGCATCTGCAAGTTCCTTAGCAAGTTCTATCCCTTTTTCAATATCCTTGCTAATTCCACGTCCTACAGAAACAATAACCTCTGCTCCTATAAGGTCAACTATTTGTTTAGCTTCTTTTACAACTTCCAAAACCTTTGTTTGTAAGTCATCTTCACAAAGGCTAACTGGATATGTTTCCACTTCACAAGCTTTTGCCTTTTCTTCACTAAACTCACCTTTTTTCATAACACCTGGTCTAACTGTTGACATACAAGGTCTAAATCTAGGACATATTATTGTAGCCATTAAGTGACCACCAAAGGCAGGTCTTGTCATTTTCAAATTTGTATCTTCCATTTTGAATTTTGTCTTTGACAAATCAAGTGTGGAAGATGTTTCTATAAAATCAACATAATTATTCATATCTATATCTAAGTGTGTACAGTCTGCTGTAAGCCCTGTGTGTAATCTAGCTGCACATCTTGGTGCCAAATCTCTTCCTATATTAGATGCACCTATTAGTACAACCTCTGGTTTTTTGTCCATTACCACATCACAAAATACCTTTGCATATGCATCTGTAGTATATTCTTTAAGATTTTCATCATCACAAATAATTACTTTGTCTGCTCCATAACCTCCAAGTTCTTTTCCAAGATGAGCTATATTATGTCCAAGAATTACTCCTATAAGTTTTGAACCTCTTTCATCAGCTAGTTTACGTCCTTCACTTATTAACTCATAATTCGTGTTCATCATCTGTCCATGACGTTGTTCACAAAATACCCAAATATCTTTAAATTCTTCTATACAAGAACTATTGAACTTCATATTTGATTGTCTCCTTTCACAATTAAATAACATGTAGTTTTTCTAATTTACTAGTTAACTGGGCTACTGCTTCTTTGCCATCACCTTCAAGCATTATTCCCACGCCCTTTTGTGGTGGTGTAAATGACTTAAATATATTAGTAGGTGAACCTTTAAGACCTATAGTATCAATATCAATTAATGGTTCCTCTTTTAATGCTTCAAAATCTAAAACAGTAAGTGGTTTTTTGTAACATTCCATAATTCCGTTTATAGTCATATAACGAGGCAATATATTGTCTTCTTTAACACATGTTATAAGACAAGGAGTCTTAACTTCTACCATCATATATCCATCTTCAAGCATACGTTTTATAGCTAATTTTTTATCTTCTTTTTTTATTGTTGCTGCATAAGTAACTTGTGGAATATTTAGTTTTTCTGCAATTTGTGGTCCTACTTGTGCCGTATCTCCATCTATTGCTTGACGTCCACAAAAGATTATATCTTCATCACTTATACCTAAGTGAGTAATTGCTGCTGCAATAATTTGTGATGTGGCAAAAGTATCAGAACCACCAAATTCACGAGAAGATATAAGTACTCCGTCATCTGCTCCCATGGCAAGTATTTCTCTAAGCATTTTTTCTGCTTGAGGAGGTCCCATAGTTATTGCTGTAACGCCACATCCCAATTCATCTTTTAATTTTAAAGCTTGTTCTATAGCTATCATGTCATCTGGATTTATAATAGTAGACATGGAACCACGGTTAAGTGTTCCATCTGGATTAACTGCTACTTTTCCAGATGTATCTGGTACTTGTTTAACACAAACATAAATTCTCATTGTTTTATACACTCCTTCTTCTCTATTTCATAACTGCTCTTGCTATAACTACCTTGTGAATTTCAGAAGTACCTTCATAAATTTCAGTAATCTTAGCATCACGATACATTCTTTCAAGTGGATAGTCTTTCATATAACCATATCCACCATGAATTTGGAGTGCCAAATTCGTTACAAAACGTGCATTTTCTGCAGCATTTAATTTACACATAGCCGCCTCTGTTGTGTGAGGTTTATCTGCATCTTTTAGATATGCTGCAAAGTATACAAGTGCCTTGGCTGCTTCTGTTTTAGTAGCCATGTCAGCTATATACCACTGAATTCCTTGTAAAGCTCCTATAGGTTTTCCAAATTGTACACGTTCTTTTGTATATTTAACTGATAATTCTAAAGCTCCCTCAGCCACACCTACTCCTTGTGCACCTGTTCCTATACGAGCACCATCAAGAGCTTGCATTGCTATTTTAAATCCTTGACCTTCTTTTCCTAGAAGGTTAGATACTGGAACTCTACAATCTTCAAATATTAACTCCGCAGTTTCAGAACCACTTAGCCCCATTTTTGACTCTACTTTTCCAATACTAAACCCTGGAGTACCTTTTTCAACTATTATTGCTGACATTCCCTTAAGTCCCTTTTCTGGCTGAGTAAGAGCAAATATTAGTAATATATCTGCACGGCTACCTCCAGAGATAAAACACTTGGTACCGTTTAAAACATACTCATTTGTCCCAGGATCAAGTATTGCTGTAGTCTTTGCAGCACCTGCATCTGAACCTGCATTTGGTTCTGTCAGAGCAAAGGCTCCCAAAGATCCACCTTTAGTAAGTCTTGGTAAGAATTTTTGTTTTTGCTCTTCATTTCCAAATTTATAAATGGCATGAGGTGCAATTAAATGGATAGATAGTATTGCTGCAGAAGACATACATTTCTTTGCAAATTCAGAAACTGCTAATACCTCTTCCAAGGCACCGCCACCTGATCCACCATACTCTTTTGGAACACCTATACCTGTAAATCCTATATCAGCCATTTTCTTGAAATTATCAACTGGAAAAGTATGATCAATATCAACATCAGCTGCAACTGGCTCTAACACTTCTTGTGCAAACTGTCCAGCTAGCCTTTTTATCATTTCCTGTTCTCTAGTTAATGAAAAATCCATATGTTATTTCATCCTTTCTTTTATCTATTTTCTATATATACATTCTTAGCTTTGCTTTGCCTTACTTTGCTTTGCCTTGCCTCAAATTACTATCTTAATTAAGTTATATCTTATATAGCAACTGTACTGTCAACGAAGTAAAAGCACCTAATTTCAACATGTTTGTACTATTTATAAAAAACTCTCCCCCTGCTGTACCTCTTATATAGATGTAAATTTTACATATTTCACTTATAAAAATAAGGCAATTTCATATTTTGTACCAAAAAAAAACATGATTCTTTGGTAGAGTTTTTTTTAAAAAAACATTCACTTTAAGGGAAAATTAATCACATAATTTTTCATTAAAGATTTGATTAAACCCTTGAGAAACACCACTATATTTCAACAATAAAAAAGAGAGAGCTATGCTCCCTCTTTTTGGCTTTGTAATATATCAATATTTCAAAATTTTTTATTTATTTTATAGTTTTATCTACATATACGTTTTTAGTCACGAATAAGTTGAAACTTAAGAATTAAGTAACCAATCAATGAAATTATGCTAGTACCTATAAATAAATAAATTAACCCACAAACTCTATCCATATCAAATGCATAATCATTTGCAAAAAATTGATAGTGAACAACATTTCCCTTTTTATCTAAAAATGCGTGACCACCATAAGACCTTAAGTTCTTACCCCATTCATAAGTTGCTTCACTGCCAAATTTTTTATAATACGCTTTATCATCAAAATTATCAAAGACTAATTCATACTTAGTTTTATCTACATCTGTTTCTGTATTTCCATCTTCCATATCAGCAACACTTATCTCCAGGTCATATAATTCTCTATCTAATAAACGTTGTATTTTTCCCCCAATATTCTCTACAGTTGTTATATCATTTTGTTTAGTAAACTCTTCTAATTTTTTGTCCATTTGATCAGATAAGGTCATTGCTTTTTTATCATTGATTTCTGTATAAGATATTAATAATACAACTAAAATAAAGGAAATTATAGCTAATAATCCCACATTTTTGGTAATATTTTTAAGTCTTGATTTGTGAATTTGTAGTGTAGAGTGCAACTCTTTTAGCATATCTGCTCCATCATCAAATTTTTCAATCGCCATTTTTTCAGATTTTTCAGCATCGTATCCTTTTGAACTAAATTCATCAGCAGATAATATTAAATGTTCTCTAAGTTCTTCTTTTAATTCTGTTACTTCCTTGGTCTTATCACCCTTATATAAAGATTTTATGTATTCATCAATTATTGGATATGTATTATTATTTTCCATGTTAAATTCTCCCCTTCAAGTACTCATCCATTATATTTTTCACAAAATTCCATTCTTCAACTTTTATGTCTAGTGTTTTCTTACCTAAATCAGTAATTTTATAGTACTTACGTCTATTCCCCGAACCAGTACTACTTTGCCAATAGGATTCTATTAAACCTTTAGATTCCATTCTTTTTAGTGAAATATATAGAGTTCCATCTTTTAACTCAAATGTTGTTTTATTCAAAACATTTCTAGCAATTTCAAAGCCATATGAATCGCTTTTTTCAAGTATTGCAAGTATTAGAGTATCTATATGACCTTTCAATACTTCTTTATTTAATTCCACTTCAATCACCCCTTTCTTTAACACTTGTAATGCGAGGTTTCATTACCAAAACAAACCTTGCATTACGATGTTTGTAATTATATTGTATGATTATAACCCTTGTAATGCAAGTATTATTTATCATCTTTTGTACCTTTATTTTCAAACAATAAAAAAGAGTCATACCAAGCAGTTAAACTACTTGATGCGACTCTTTTAATTTATTTGAGTATTACATAACTATTTCTTTTTCTTTTCCATCTCTAAACATTATTTCGCCTTTGCCTATTGCTCCAACTGGACATACTAGACTACATAAGTGACATCCAACACACTTATCTTTGTTTAAAGATATTTCTCTAGTTTCTTCGTTGTATGTATATGCTTGATGTCCTCCATCAAAACAAGATACGTAACATCTTCCACATCCTAAACATTTATCTTCATCTATTTCTGGATAAATAACAAATGTACGATCTATATCTTCAGCAGGTATTATGTTGCAATTTGCTATACCTACTAAATCTTCTAATTTATCTATTCCTCTTTCTTCCATAAAGTATGATAATCCACTTATCATATCTTCAACTATTCTGTATCCATATTGCATTACAGCAGTTGTAACTTGTAAGTTGCTTGCTCCTAATACTATGAACTCTAGTGCATCTTTCCAAGTTTCTATTCCACCTATACCACTTATTGGAACATTTTTTAATTTTTCATTTGTTCTCATTTGTTGTATAAATCTTAATGCTATAGGTTTAACAGCTTTTCCTGAATAACCAGATATAGAAGATTTACCATTAACTATTGGTAATCCTATCATTTTATCAAAATCTATACCAGTTACTGATTTTATAGTATTTATAGTAGATATACCTGCTGCTCCACCTTCCATAGATGCTATTGCTGGTATGTTCATATCACCTATATTTGGTGTCATTTTTGCAAGTATTGGTAATTTAGATCCTCTAGCTACTGCTTCACAGTATGTTTTAACTAATTCTGGGTTTTGACCAACATCAGATCCCATAGCATGACTAGTCATTTGAGGACATGAGAAGTTACATTCTATCATATCTGCTCCAGCTTCTGTAACTAATCTAGCTAACTCTTCCCATTCTTTTTCGTTTTCACCCATTATAGATGCAACGATAACTTTTGTAGGATAATTAGTTTTTAACATTTTTAAAGCTTCTAAACTTTCTTCTAATGGATGTTCAGAAATTTGTTCCATATTTTTAAATCCAACAAACTCAGTACTTTCTTTTCTTAAAGCGTCAAATCTTGGAGAACAATCTGTTGGTATGAAGAAACCAAGAGTTTTAAATACAACTCCACCCCATCCAGTTTCTAAAGCCTTAGCACACATTTCATAACAGTTATCTACAGGTGAAGAAGATAGAAAAAATGGATTTTCACACTTAACACCACAAAATTCAATTGATAAATCTTTTTTAAACATTATTTGCCCACCTTTCTTTATTTAGGGATATTAATTATATTTTTTATTAGCATTTTTCTAAACATGTGTTATTTACATATTCAATAACTTTATTAGCTACTTCTTTACCACTCTTTATTGCATAAACAACAGTTTTATCACTAGAAACCACGTCTCCAGCTGCAAATATTCCTTTTGAAGCATCTACTAAGTCTTCTATATTTCTTTCACTTTCTTGACTTATTGCTAATATATACTGATCACATTTCATTGTAATTGTTGTGTCATTACCTAAACTTTCAAAAGTGGCTTTTTCAACTTTTGAATTTCCTTCTATACTAACTGGTTTGAATTTTACAAATATGTTTACACCAGCTTCTTTTGTTTCAACTTTTTCATCTATGTATGCTGGCATTTCTTTTTCAGTTCTTCTGTATAATATATTTACGTTTTCTGCTCCTCTTAATTTTGCAGTTCTAGCAACGTCCATGGCAACGTCTCCACCACCAATTACTATAACGTTTTTACCTGCATATAAGTTTTGTGGATCTTCTTTAACTCTTCTTAAATAGTCAACACCGATTTCCACATTTTCTAAATTCATTCCATCTATATTTAATGCTTTACCTTTGTGAAGTCCACATGCCCATATAACAGCATCAAAACCTTCACTTAGTAAATCATTTGGATTTTCTACTTTAGTGTTGTTTTTGAATTCAACACCTAATTCTTTTACTTGATTTATTTCATGGTCAACTAATTCTTGTGATAATCTATCACTTGGTATTCCATATGATAAGTAACCACCTAATTTTTCATCTCTTTCGTAAACAGTTACATTACATCCTTCTTTTACCAATTCCAATGCTGCTGCAAGACCAGCTGGACCAGATCCAACTATAGCAACTTTCTTGTCACCTTGTTTTCTTTCTCTTAACAATGGAACGTTTAATGTTTTATCTAATTCCATTAAATATTCTTGAAGCATTTTTATTTTTATTGGTGTTTTTAGGTCAACTCTGCTACAAGCTCCTTCACAATATGCCTTTGATGGACATACCTTAGAACAAACTCCACCTAAAACATTGTTAGCTTTTATTGTTTCAATAGCCCCTTTTGGATTTTCAAATCTTAATGATCTTATAAATTTTGCTGGGTCTGTTCCAGCTGGACAAGCTTTAGAACATGGTGCGTCATGACATAGTAGACATCTAGAAGCCTCTTCACGTATTACTAATTCAAAATTCTTATCTGTTATTTTATTTTGATCCATTTTTATCTTCCTTTCTAAACTATTTTTATTTTAAGCCACAATAAGGCTTTGTTACATTCGTACATATACCTATACCTAACATATACCTATTTGCCTTACCCTTAACCCGATTGTTAATATTTCTTTTTGTTATACTCCTTTCTTTAAGAACAAGGACTTTACTGTAAACGTTTACATTACGTTTATACTTAATTTATACTTCCATTTTTTGCTAATGTCAACAATAATTTGTTATTTTTTTGTTAAAGTTTTTTTTTTATTCTAAATCCATAATAAAAAAAAGTGCCATATAACCCAGTATATAGCACCTTTTTAGTATATTAATTTTCATCATAAATTTGTAATTTATTTGTAGGACAAATATGAACGCAAAGGCCACAACCAATGCATTTAAGTTTATCAATTTTTATTTTATTATTAACAAATTCTATAGCATTTTCCAAACAATATTCAATACATAAATTGCAATCTTTTTTACAAACTTTGTCATCACATTTACAAGTCATAGGTTGCAAAGATAATTCATCTAAAGGTTTTATCTGTTCTAAAGCCTTTCCACGTATTTCATCTATTGAGCTGATTTCTTTATTTGTACACCACTTTTCCAAATCATTTGCTATTTTTCCAATCACACTCTCTCCATTTAACATAAGAGCTGTACCAATTTGTACTGCTGATGCGCCCAGCATCATATACTCTATTACATTTTCATAGTTTTCTACTCCTCCCACACCACATATAGGAATATCAACTGATTGGGCAATAGATGCTACACTTGCTAAAGCAATTGGCCTAATAGGTGCTCCAGAATATCCACCGTAAGTTGGCAGTAGTGGAACTCCTTTTTCAATATTTACACCTAAAATACATCTTATAGTATTTATGGCACTTATTGCACTTGCTCCAGCATTTTTAGCTGCTTTTGATACTTCACTTATATTGTTTACATGTTGAGATAACTTTACCATAACTGGTATTTTAACATTTTCCACCACATGTTTTACTATGTCGTAAACAAAATTTTGATCAGAACAAGCAACTTCTACTCCTTCACCTAAAGGGCTTGATAAAGAAATCTCAATGGCATCTGCACCATACTTTTCTAGTTTTTTTGCTAAATATGTAACTTCTGATGGTGAGTGACCTGAAATACTTGTAATAACAATTCCCCCATCACTTTTGGCAATCTTTAACTCTTCTTTCCATCTTTCCAATTGAAAACGACTATAAAATCTTATATTTTGCAATCCTTGACCATTGTATGCTACCTGTTCACTTATCTTTGAATATGGATCACTTACTATCGTTTCTGTAATTACAGCTCCTGCCCCAGCTTTCAAATTATTTCTTAATTTTTTCCCATCCCCATTCCAAGGGCCAGCTGAAACAATAATTGGATTTTTTAGTTTTAATCCCATGAAGTTCGTCTCTAACATAATTAAAATATCTCCCCTATTCTATTACCATATCCACATGATTTACGTATTTTAATCTTTGTTTCTAGCAGTATCTCTTGAGTAAAACTATCTTCAGAGTCTTGGTTATTAATAATATCTATTAGTAATCTAGCTCCCAAAACACCTTGCTTATGTAGAGGATTAATTATTGTTGTTAATTTTGATTCGATCATTCTAGAAAGCTGAATATTATCAAATCCTATAACAGCTATATCCTCTGGTACTTTTATATCGTTATCTCTTAGTGCTGCCATTGATGCAAAAGCAAAAATATCATTTGTAGCAAAAATTGCTCTTGGAGGATTTTTTAGCTTAAGCAACTTCTTAGTTAGTAAATACCCTTCGTCTAGAGATATTTGAGAATGCAGAATATAATTATTTTCAACATTAATATTACTATTCTCCAAAGCTCTCTTAAAACCCTCTAATCTTAGAGTGTTTTCTCTCTTTTCTTTTGGACCGTTTATCATAGCTATTTTATCATATCCAATGTCAATCAAATGCTTTGTTGCTTTGTAACTTGCTTTTTCATAATCAATTTTTACTGTATCAATCTCTTTACAAGCATTACTTTCCCCTATAGATACTATTGGAATTCCTTTTGATTTAATGGAAAGTAACTTCTTACGGCTTATTGAACTTGAAATAATTATTAGCCCATCAGTATTTCTTTTGATTAAGCTATCTATACTTTCTTCTTCTTTTTCAGTACTATAGGAGCCATCACAAATAACTGTAATGTAACCACTTTCTGACATAATATCCTCAATACCTTTTATAATTTCCATGTAACTTGGATTTAATATGTCAGGAACGATTATTCCAATTGTTTCTGCTTTCCCTAAGTTCATACCTCTAGCAAACCAATTGGGTGTATAGTGGCATTCATCTATAACAGACTGAACTTTTTCCCTCGTTGCATTTGCAACTGTTTCTGGATGATTTTGCACCCTGGATACAGTTGCTACTGATACACCAGCTTTTTTTGCAATTTCACGTATATCCATAATTTACCTTCCCCAACTATTTTATAATCTTTGATTCATTTTTATTTTAACTAAGTTTTCTTATTACTGCAACGATTTCAAATAGAGATTATTGTTATATAATTATCGCATTCCATTTTGGAATAGTTAAAAATTTATTCTTTTAGTTGACTTTCTAACTTAATAGCCTTATATATTTATTATAGAAAGTGTGTAAACGTTTACATTTTTTCTTATATCAATTTAATTATATGGAGGGAAGTTTGTATGTTTAGATGTAGTACTGAAAGAATGGAAGATAAAATAAAAACATTTTCAAAGTTTGGAGATGCAGGACATGGCGGAATAACAAGATATTCATTATCGCCTGAAGCTCTTCAAGCTAGAAATGAGTTCGTTAAAAGAATGGAAGCAATTGGTGCAGTTATAGAAACAGATGATATGGCTAACATGTACGCTACATTACCTGGTACAGATCCTAATGCAAAAAGAATTGTAATGGGTTCTCACTGTGACTCTGTAAAAAATGGTGGTAACTACGATGGTATTTTAGGAGTAATGGGTGCTATGGAAGTGTTAGAAACTGTTGCTACTGAAAAAATTTCTCACAAACATCCACTTACTGCTATGATATGGACAAATGAAGAAGGTTCTCTATATCCACCAGCAATGATGAGTTCTGGTATAGTATGTCATGATGTACTTCCTGGTGAAATTGCTAAAAACTTTGAATATGATAATATGATGAATTCTAAAAGTGTGTTAGACAAAACAACTACTTTTGGTTCTCAATTAGCTAACTTCAAATACAAAGGAAAAAAAGAAAATCGTTTAAATGTTGATAAATATAAATGTATGTTTGAACTTCACATAGAACAAGGTCCTATCTTAGAAGATGCTGGCAACGATGTTGGTGTTGTTACTTGTGTTCTTGGAATGTTTAACTGTCGTATAAAATTCCATGGTCAATCTGATCATGCTGGTACAACTCCTATGCACAAGCGTCAAGACGCTTTATATGCTGCATCTCAAGCTCTTTGCTATCTACACGAAGAAATCGATAAATTAGGAAATAAAGAATTAGTTTATACAACTGGTGAAATAGTATGTCACCCATGTGTACATACAGTAATACCTGATTTTGTTGAATTTTCTATAGACGTTCGTCACGAAGATCAAGAATTATTAGCAAAAGTATATGAAATAGTTAGAAGTTTAGAAGGTAAAGAATGGGCTAGATGTAAATGTGAAGTTCAATTAGCTTGGAATAGAGACACTGTTTACTTCGATAAAGAACTAGTAAACTTTGTAAAAAAATCTGCTGAAGAATTAAATATACCTCACCAATACATTAACTCAGGAGCTGGACATGATGCTCAGTTCGTAAACTACTTAATGCCAACAACTATGATATTTGTTGTATCAAAAGATGGACATTCTCACTGTGAACAAGAATACTCTACTCCAGAGCAATGCGCTAACGGAGCTACTGTTTTATTAAACGCTGTATTAAAAGCTGATTTAGAAGACTAATAATTAAAATTCATAATTTAAAATAATTTAAAAATTTGAGGAGGAAATTATGAGTAAATTTGATAAAGTAATAAAAAATGGTACAATTGTAACTGCTTCTGATACATATAAAGGTGACATAGGAATAAAAGACGGTATAATAGTTGAAATAAGCCAAAACTTAGAAGGTGATAATGTAATAGATGCTTCTGGTAAATTAATAATACCTGGTGGTATAGATGCACATACTCACTTAGATATGCCTTTTGGTGGAACTTTTTCAAGTGACGACTTCGAATCTGGTTCTAAAGCTGCTGCTATAGGTGGTACTACTTCTTTTATAGACTACTCTATACAACCTGCTGGTGGAACATTAGCTGATGCAGTTAACATTTGGAAAGAAAAAGGTTCTAAATCATGTGTAGACTACGGTCTTCATGTTGCTATAACAAAAGCTGACGAAAATGCTTTAGCAGAAATACCTACAATGGTTAAAGAAGGTATAACTAGTTTCAAAGTATTTATGGTTTATGATGCTATGAGAGTAAATGATGCTGCATTTATGAATATATTAGAAAAATCAAAAGAACATGGCGCTTTAGTTGGTGTTCACTGTGAAAACTATCATGTTATAAATCACAGAACTAAACAACTTTTAGAAGCTGGTAAAACTGAACCTAAATATCATGCTGTTTCTAGACCAGCAACATGTGAAGGCGAAGCTGCTAATAGAGCTATTACTCTTGCTAAATTAACAAATGCTCCTCTTTATATAGTTCACAATAGTTGTGAAGAATCAATTTCTAGAATAAAAGAAGCTCGTGAAGCTGGACTTCCAATAATGGGAGAAACTTGTCCTCAATACGTTATGTTATCAGAAGATAACTACGATGAGCCAGGATTCAATGGTGCTAAATATGTAATGTCACCTCCTCTACGTAGTAACAAAAACTGGGATTACATATGGCAACAATTAAAAGATGGCGTAATACAAACAGTTGCAACTGATCACTGCCCATTCTTTATGAAACAAAAAGAATTAGGAAAAGATGATTTTACTAAAATACCAAATGGTGGACCTGGTATAGAAACTAGAATGTCTATAATGCTTTCAGAAGGACCAAAACATGGTTTATCTTTAAATAAAGTTGTTGAAGTTACTTCTACAAACGTTGCAAAAATATTTGGTATGTATCCTAAAAAAGGTACAATAGCTGTAGGAAGCGACGCAGACTTAGTATTATATGATGAAAACAAAGAAGTTACTTTAACAAAAGATGTACTTCATGAAAATGTTGACTATACTGCTTATGAAGGTATAAAAGTTAATGGATATCCTGTTATGACATTATCTAGAGGTGATGTTATAGCTAAAGATGGCGAATATATAGGTGAAAACAACCGTGGTGAATTTATCAAACGTGGCAAATCTATAGTGTTATAGGTGAATGCTATGAAAAAAATGAGCTATATATGTGCCCTTGGAATAGTAACTGGCGTACTTTGTGGTATCTGGGCTTGGGGTTCTGGTTCTCTAGGACTGTTTACTTGGGCTGGTTTTGCTGGATGTACTACATACTTTGCCAGTGGTCATCATGGAGTTGAAGGTTTGAAAAAAACTATCTTACCAAACATGGCTGGTGTTCTTTGTGGTATGACAATTATATTATTATCTGGTTTAGTTCCAGTACTTGGTACTACAGGTGTTTGGTGTGCTATAGTTACATTTGTAATGTGTATTATAGGTAAATCAAAATGGTTTGATTTTATCCCTGGTACTTTTATGGGATGTTTTACAACATTTGCCGCTGCCGGTAATTGGATGTTATTAGTTCCTTCTTTATTACTTGGTGCTCTACTTGGTATATCATGCGATAAGGGTGGAGACTGGTTCTATAAAGTTGTAACAAATAACAACCCTAATGATAGTGATGTGGAGGCTGAATAAGAGTATTTACTTCATTATATAAAAAAAGAAATCAAAACTAGATTCAAAAGTCTAGTTTTGATTTACTTTTCATAATTATTTATTTAGACATATTCATACATTCTTGTGCACATTGACTGCATATTTCTGCACATTTTTGACAATGTTCATCTTTAAACATTTCACATTCTTTAGCACAAATTTCACATATTTCTGCACACTCTTTACAAATATGTTTTGAGTGTTCACTATTTCTTATCATATATTTAGCTGATAAACAACAAATATCTATACAATCTTGAAGAGTTTGTATACATTTTATTCTTGCTGCTACATCTTGTTCTTTTAAGCATAAAGTAAGACATTCTTCACAAGCTTGTGTACATTTTACACAGTTATCTATACAAGATTGCATATTTTCATTTCCCACATTACCTATTACACCCATAGTTAATACCTCCAAAGTTTTAATTTTTTTTCCATGCTTAGTATTAACTTAATCTTTTTAACTTATCCATTCCCTTTCATGTAAATGATGGTTTTTTATATTACATCTTAAGTTGGCCTTCTCTAACTTCTTTCTTCTTCTCTTCAAATAACTTATCAAACTGATCTACTGCTTCTTCATCTACATTGTAACAATCATCAAATATATAAAATCCACTTACATTCTTTAAAGCATCATCTTTAAGTGTTTTTACCATGAAAAATGGTGCTTCATCCTCCATAGGTATTCCTTCCATATGAATACCATATTTGGAGGCTGGTTCAAATCCAAACCTACTGTAGTAGTTATTGTCTCCAGTAATAAACACAGCAGAGTATCCAAGCTTAGTAGCTTTTTCTAATGTGTCTAAAATCAACTTGCCACCTATGCCCTTTCCTTGAAACTTAGGCATAATACTTATGGGCCCAAATGTAACAAAAGTTTCATTGTTAATACCTTTAATATGTCCCTTTGTATAAGCAATATGGCCTACAATTTTATTATCATATACAGCAACTAACTCCAACTTTTCAATAGATCTTTTGTCCTTGTGCATATTATGTATTACTAAATGCTCACAACATCCAGGCATGTAAACATTCCAAAATGCTTCTCTTGTCAAAATTTTCACTTCTTTATAGTCATTAGGATTTACCTTTCTAAGTACTAAATTCATATAACCTCCTTCTAAAATAGTTATTATAAATTTTAATTATGTTCTATTCATTTATTTTACTTTCTTCTTATATAAGATTTTATCCTTTATTTTAACATATAACTTCTAAATATTTTTTTCAACTTTATTTTTAATTTCTCAACTATTATTTAAATAGAAAGTGAGCTCACAAATAAAATTCGCAAGGCTCATGTCGCCAACGATATATCCTTGCTCAAAAAAATTTAAGGAGGTAATAATATGGCAGTTGTTTCAACACCCAATGCATCATCTATAAAGGTTAAATTTGATCATGGTACCAATTTAAATGGAGACAGAATAGTAAAAACTAAGACTTTTTCCAGTATAAAATCAGGTGCTTCAAATGAGGATATTATGGCTGTAGTAAAT
>Ga0129308_1001027_pt1 | contig 33346 bp, 48 predicted proteins | sample L827metagenome_FD_94440 | JGI IMG/M metagenome (GOLD analysis project Ga0129308, IMG submission 94440) | Ring-tailed lemur group fecal microbial communities from Wisconsin, USA - L827 metagenome | ecosystem: Host-associated > Mammals > Digestive system > Large intestine > Fecal | place: USA...
GACGCCCCTGTAATGCTCGTCCGCTTCAGCCAGGCTTCGGATGATGTCCCAGGTCTTATCCTTGGAACCGTCGTTGACGAACAGTATGCGGCTTTTGTCCGATATCTTGCCCGCCGCGGCAAGATCTTTGATTTTTTTCAGGAACATGCCGCTGGTCAGGGGCAGCACGGCCTCTTCATTGTAACAGGGAATCACGATATACAGGATGGGGTTTCCCATAGGGACGTTCTCCTTTTATGTTCTTGTGGGGCGCGGACGCTTGTCCATCCGGAAAAGGATGGTTCAGCGGCGTTTTTCACCCTGGTATACGATGGCCACGGCATTGGGGCCTGTGTTCGTGGCGACGGCCGCTCCCAGCAGGAAAGTGGCGGCCGGCGCATAACCGAATTCTTTTTTGCACATCTTGGCCAGCATTTTGGCGTTGCCGTCGTCCGTTGCGCCGATGAGATAAGGCGTGCCCTCTGCCATCCGTTTTTTGGTCTGGACGATGAGCCCGGGCATCACGGCGGTGTCGCCGCGCACCTTGGCGATGGTGGAGGTGGTGTCGTCCACCATATGGATGATGGGGCGCAGGCCGAGCAGCTCGCCGGCGAATGCGGCTGCCGCGGAGACACGGCCGCTCTTTTTTACAAAGCGCAGCGTATACATGGAGAGCATGATCTCCATACGCGCCAGCTGGTCCTCCAGATATTCCACGACGCTTTTTACGTCCGCGCCCGCCTGCAGCTTGCGCGCGGCCTCGCATACATGCCAGCCGTATGTCATGGAATAGGTGTGGCTGTCCACCACATGCACGTTCATCGTGCAGCCGGGGCGTTCGTCGCGCAGGCTCTCGGCGGCCATGCAGGCTGCGTTATAGGTGTTGGAACCGGCCGAATTGATGGACACGAAAATCACATCCGTATAGCCTTCGTCGGCATACGCGCAAAACTTTTCCAAAAAGCGCAGCATCGTGATCTGCGATGTTTTGGGGATGCCTTCGGCTTTGGTGAGCATCTCGTAATATTGTTCGTTGGTGAAATCCACGCGTTCGGTATAGCTCTGCCCGTCCACCACGATGCTGAACGGGAGGATATCAATGCCGTATTTTTCTTCCAGCTCGCGTGGGATGTCGCTGGCGGAATCCGTCAAAACAGCTGTTTTACTCACTTGTTCACTTCCATTCATATCCACGCAGGCGCCCGGTGTCGAGCAGACCCGCAAAATCACGCTGGCGCAGGGCCTCGTATACGCCCACAGCCACCGTGTTTGACAAATTCAGGCTGCGCGCGTCCGGGATCATCGGAAGGCGCACGCAGGCTTTCGGGTTTTCTACCAATAATGCTTCGGGCAGGCCCGCGTCTTCGCGCCCGAATACAAGGTACGCGCCGTCGGGATAGGCGACGTCCGTGTAGCGCTGCGGTGCCTTTGTGGTGAAATAGTAAAACGGACCTTCATTGCGGGCAAAAAAATCCGTCAGCCCTTCATAATATGTTATATCAAGCAGGTGCCAGTAGTCAAGGCCGGCACGTTTGAGCTTTTTGTCGTCCACGGTAAAGCCCATGGGCCCCACAAGGTGCAGCCGCGCGCCCGTGGCCGCGCAGGTGCGGGAGATGTTGCCGGTGTTTTGGGGGATCTGCGGCTCCACCAGCACGATATTCAACGGTTTCATGGGTGAGATTGCGCTCCTTCTGTCTTGTGTTTTTACAGCGGAAAAACAGCGTCCATACAGAGCTGTGCAGGCGTTTCGGCCCAGTGAGAAAGCGTTCCGAGAAGCGGCTCGAACCGCACACCGAAGCGGGGATCCGCTCCGGCGTGAAGGGTCTGTTCAGCCGCCAGCGCCACAAAACGCGCGGCGAGACGGATGGCGGCGGCTTCGGAAAAGCCGCGCAGCAGCCCGCCGGTGAGCACGGCGGCAAACAGGTCGCCCGTGCCGGGATAATCTTGAGGGACGGGGGAATAGGGCAGGAAAACGGGCGCCCTGCCGCGCACAGCGCACACGTTGCCCCGCTGTCCGTCCAAAAGAGCGCCGCCGGTTACCACGGCGCAGCGCAGCGCGGGAAAGCGCTGCAGCAAAAGGGATGCATGGCGGGCGGCGCGCGTTCCGTCCGCCGCCGGGCCGGGAAGCTCCTCCAGAAGGAGCGCGGCTTCGGTTGCATTTGGGACGATCACATCCGCCTGCCCGCACAGTTGTGCGACGGCGGCGCGTATTTCAGGCGTCATGGAAGCGTAGGGCCTGCCGTGGTCCGCCATCACAGGGTCCACCAGCTTCAGCGCCGCCGGAGCCAGGCGGAAGGCCTGTTCCACCAGCGCCACCTGTGCGGCGCCGGCAAGATAGCCGCTGTATACACAGTCAAATGCAAGGCCCAGCTGCGCATAGTGTGCCAGTGCGGCGGAAATAAATCCGCTCTCATCGGTGCGCGCGGGCCTGCCAAGCCCTCCGGTGTGGGTGGAGAGCAGAGCCGTGGGCAGCGCGCAGGGCTGCACGCCCATGGCGGCCAGAGCGGGCAGCACAACGGCCAGGCTGCACCGTCCCACACAGGAGAGATCCTGTATGCACAGAACGGTAGGTTGTTTTTGCATGCGGACCCTCCTTTCCCACGGGCCGTACAGACGGCGGCCTGCGGTTATTCTTTAGTATAGCATATTTTTTGCAGGAATAAGAGGGGGTTTTATGAACAAGTGGAAAAATTTGCCCCCGCATTTTGGAGCACCGGCGGGCATACTAGAAATAAAGCGGCACAAGCCGCGGCAATGCATACAAAAGATGACAAAACGAGGAGGATAAATATGCGAAAAAATACAGAGAGTATGATGAAGGGCGCAGCCCTGGGGCTGCTGGCCGGGGGCGCGGTAGGCGCGGCGGGCGCGTATGTGGCCCAAAAGAACCCCAAGGAAATGAAAAAGATGATGAAAAAGGCGGGTGCCAGCGCGGAGCGGGCGATGGAGACCATCGACCGCGTGTTGAACAGCCACTGAGCGACTGAAACATTCGGCAAAACCGGGCCGCGGCATATGCTGCGGCTCGGTGCTTTATTATGCGGAATTTCTGACGTAAAAATCAAACCGCCTCATTGCATGTCTGGCTCCGATACGGTATGCTGAGGGCATAGGAGGTGGTTTCGCAATGGCGAACGAGGATAAGAAAGATTTCAACGCGATGCTGCACAAGGCCACGGATATGCCCAGGATACAGCTGGTGACGGACGCGGCCACAGTGCAAAAATACGGCGGAGCGCGGATGTACTTTGCCCCGGCGGCGGATTATGACGCGGTAATGAAGCGGGTGCCTTTCGGAAAGGTACTCACGGTAGGGAAGATTCGGGAATATTTCGCCCGGAAAAACGGCGCTGATTTTACCGACCCCATCACTGCGGGCATTTTTGTATCCATTGCGGCATGGGCCAGCGCCCAGCGGCAGACGGACGAAACGCCTTACTGGCGCACGCTGAAAGCGGATGGCGAGCTGAACGCAAAATATCCGGGCGGCGCGGAGGCCCAACGTGCGCGTCTGGAGGCGGAGGGGCACACCGTCATCCGGCGGGGCCGCACGAATATCCGCTATTATGTGCAGGATTATGAGGACGCGTTGTTTGAGCTGGAATAGGAAAAGCGCCCTGCGCGCCCAATGGCGCGCAGGGCGTCGGTTTTCTTCGTTTTTTTAGCAGCGGCTGTGTCACACCACACGCACGCGGATGATACCGCTTACGTCCAACAGGCGAGCGGCGTCGGCCGTGCTGACGCTGCCGCCGGTGTCCAGCATCGTATAGGCATAATTCCCGCGGGATTTGTTCGTCATATTGTCGATGTTCAGCCCCGCCTTGCTGGTCACGTCTGTAATGGCGGCCAGGATGCCCGGGATATTGCGGTGTACCACGCAGATGCGGCTGCCGCCCGCACGGGGCATGGAGACCGAGGGAAAGTTCACACTGTTTTTGATGTTGCCGTTCAGCAGATAATCCCCCAGCTCATCCGCGGCCATCACGGCGCAGTTGTCTTCGCTCTCCGGTGTGGAGGCGCCCAGGTGCGGGATGCACACCGCGCCTTCCGCGGAAAGCAGCGCCTCGCTGGGAAAATCGCACACATAACAGGCCACGCGGCCCGTTTTCAGCGCGTTCACCATGGCGGCCGTATTCACCAGCTCGCCCCGGGCAAAGTTCAGGATGCGCACGCCGTGCTTCATTTGGGCAATGAGGCTGTCGTTCACAAAGCCTTTTGTTTCAGCCGTGGCGGGAATGTGCAGCGTGATATAGTCACACTGGGCGATGAGGTCGGACAAATTGACGCAGTGGCGCACGCTGCGCGAAAGGCTCCAGGCGCCCTCAACAGAGATGTACGGGTCGTACCCCAGCACCTCCATGCCCAGATGGGTGGCCATATTGGCGACCTTCACGCCGATGGCGCCCAGGCCCACGACGCCCAGGGTCTTGCCCGCAAGCTCCGGCCCGGTAAATTGGCTTTTTCCCTTTTCCACCAGCTTGCCGATGGCGTCGCCCTGGCCGGCCAGCGTTTTGGCCCACTCCATGCCTTTGCCTACCTTGCGGCTGGCCAGCACCAGCCCGCCCAGCACCAGTTCCTTCACCGCATTGGCGTTGGCACCCGGCGTGTTGAACACCACGATACCTGCCTCGCTGCATTTGTCCACCGGGATATTGTTGACGCCTGCGCCCGCCCGTGCAATGCCCAGCAGGCTTTCCGGCAGCGCCATATCATGCATGGCGGCGCTGCGCACCAGAATGCCGTCGGGCTGCGCGCCCTCCTCATCCACGGCAAACAGATTGCTGGAAAGGCGCTCCAGCCCCTTGGACGAAATATTGTTCAGTGTTTTGATGTTGTACATTTTCGTTTCCCCCTGTTCCGGCTGTGCGTCAGGCGTTATCCGCCTCGAACTGCTTCATGAATTCCACCAGCTTTTCCACGCCTTCGGCGGGCATGGCATTATAAATGGAAGCGCGCATGCCGCCCACGCTGCGGTGTCCCTTCAGGTTGACAAAGCCCGCGGCCGCGGCTTCGGCGCAGAATTTTTTGTCCAGCTCCGGGCTGGGGCTGGTGAATGTGACGTTCATGATGCTGCGGTCCGGCTTGTTCACGGGATTGCTGAAGAAGGACGAGCCGTCCAGATAATCGTACAGCAGCTTGGCCTTGGCGTTGTTGCGGGCCTCCATGTTGGCAAGGCCGCCCACTTCGGTTTCGATCCATTTCAGCACAAGGCCCATCATATAGATGGTGTAGCAGGGCGGCGTGTTGTACATGCTCTCGGCGTCGATGAGCGTTTTGTAATCCAGCATGGCGGGCCGGGCGATGTCCGTGCGTGCGTTTTCCATCAGGTCTTCCCGTATGATGGCTACGGCCATGCCCGCGGGCGCGACATTTTTCTGCACGCCGAAGTAGATCAGCCCGTATTGGGAGACGTCTGTGGGGCGGCTGAGGATGCAGCTGGATAGATCGGCCACCAGCGGCACGCCGTCCGCATGGGGCAGCTTTGTAAAGCGCGTGCCGTAAATGGTGTTGTTTTCACAAATGTGGATATAGCTGGCGTTTTTGGAATATTCGACGGCGTCAACGTCCGGAATATAGGTGAAGTTTTTATCCTTGGACGAGGCGGGCACATTCACCCTGCCGAATTTTTCGGCCTCCTTCGCGGCCTTGCCGGAGAACTGGCCCGTTACAAGGTAATCGGCCTCGCCGGTGGTCATCAGGTTCATGGGCACCATGGCGAACTGTGTGGACGCGCCGCCTTGAATGAAGCCCACCTTATAATTGTCCGGAATGCAGAGCACGCGGCGCAGAGCGGCCTCGGTCTCCTTGATGATGGCGTCGTACACAGAACTGCGGTGGCTCATCTCCATCACGCTCTGGCCGGATGACCCGTACTCAAGCATCTCTGCCTGAGCGGTTCTCAGGACGGATTCGGGCAGCATGGATGGGCCCGCGCTGAAATTGTATACTCGTGCCATAATTCCTTTTCCTCCAAAATACAAAATCACTTTATCAAAATAAAGTGTATAGTATTTATTATAAAGGCTGCTGCGCGGTTGTCAATGCACAAAAATGCCCGTCTGCACGCGGCAGACGGGCAAAAATTGCACATATTGACGGTTTTTGAATAAAATGTATTCGAGAGAAGGACAAAGTGCTCATTCACCGGCTGCGGCGGAAGCGGCGCTCGGCGCTGAGGAAGCCGCGGGTGTTGTGGGAGCGGAGGCGCTTTTGCCGGAGCCGGCTGCGGCGATGATATCGGAAATATCGAACAGCATCGAGCCGTCGGAAGCGACGCTGGGCAGCTTGCCGTCCCATTTGTTGATCCATTCCATGGCAAGTGTTTCCTGGGTGATCTCCTGATTTTTCAGCCGGTAGCTCTCGGCCTCGGCACGGGCCTGTTCAATCTGCTGCTGAGCTTCCACTTTGATGCGGGCCAGGTCCTGCTCGGCTTTCAGTGCGTTCTGCTGGGCGGTCTGCTTGGCCTCGATGGCGGCGTTGAATTCCTCGCTGAACTCAAAGCTGGTGATGTTGAATACCTCGATGTCGAAGCCATAGGGGCCGATTTTTTCGGCCAGTGCCTCGCGCATCAGGTCGCCTACCTTCTGGCGTTCGGTGATGAGTTCCTCGGCAGTGAACTGGGCGGTGACACTTTTTACGCATTCCTGAATGGCGGGATTGATGAGCACATTTTCAAAATCCGTGCCGATGTTCTGATAAATGCTGGCCGAATTGGCGCGGCCGATGCGGTAGTTCAGCGCAATGGTACTGTTGACAGTCTGCAGATCCTTACTGGCGGAGCTGCTGGATACCTCGGTTTTGAGCACGCGGTTGTCGATTTTGACAACATTGGTGATGAACGGCAATTTGAAATGCAGGCCCTCGCCCAGCACGGTGCCGCTCACCTTTCCGAAGGTGGTGACGACGCCGGTGTGGCCCGCGGGAATGGTCGTGACGCTGGAGAGCAATAGAAACACGGCGAGAATAACTGCGAGCAGGATGGGGATGAATCGGAATTTTTTTACTTCTTTCATATTTTTCTCCTTTTTTAATAATGGGAAGCTTGTTGCTGAGGGAAGGAAACTGAATCTCTCGGCGCATGCGGGTCAGCGGCGTTTTTAACAATGGGAAGCTTGCCGGCAGCGGAAAGAAAACTGAATCTCTCGGCGCATGCGGTTCGGCGTGTTTTAACAATAAAAATCCTGCCGGTGCGTGAGAGCGACCGCTGCCCTTTGCGGGAAAGAAAGCGAGGCAATGCTTCCCGCGTGTACGGTTGCGGAAGGATGGAAGCGTTCCCGCCGCTGGCGCCGGCGGATGGGAAACGCTTTTGCTGCCCGCGGGGCCATTTTGCAGCGGCCCCGCGGTATGATGGATATTATACAGGATAGTCTTTGGGGGCGCAAAGGCGGAAAAAAGCCGGTTTCGGCCTTTTTCGGCCGCCGGGAACGGTTTGGGCAAAGCTGCTGTCCCGTTCTTACCGGGGGATGCCCGTTTGGCGCGGGAGAATGTCCGCCGTTTCTTTCCTCCCGGCAGCCGGGGCGCACCGCGTTTTTTCCCTTGCGCGTGCGGGCGGATTGCGGTATAGTAGCAAATAGACAAAGAATATCGCCGGGGAGGGAAAGCTACGGAACAGATTCTGATCGTCGCTCTGGCGGGGCTGGCGGATATTTTGGCACGCATCTGCGTGCTGCTGTACCAGAGGGGCCACGGCGGAACGCGCACGCTGAATTACCGCACCTGGGTGCTGCTGGTGGCGCTTGCGCCGTTTGCCTGGGTCGCATATCTGCTGGCGGGCCGTCCGCCGCGGAATTCAAAATAAAAGAAATGACAAAAGGGGGAACCAATCATGCCTTACACTGCCAACGAGCGCCGTTATGAGGCGATGCAATACGCCCGCTGCGGCAAAAGCGGCCTGAAGCTGCCCCGCGTTTCGCTGGGGCTGTGGCACAACTTCGGCTCGTGCGACGCCTTCGACAATATGCGCGCCATGCTGCGCGCCGCATTCGACTGCGGCGTCACGCACATCGATATGGCGAACAACTACGGCCCTGTGCCCGGCGCTGCCGAGGAGAATTTCGGCCGTATTTTTGAAAAAGACCTGCGTCCCTACCGGGATGAGCTGGTGCTTTCCAGCAAAGCGGGATATACCATGTGGCCTGGCCCTTACGGGGATTTCGGCAGCCGCAAGTATCTGCTGGCCAGCCTGGACCAGAGCCTTAAGCGCACCGGGCTGGAGTATTTCGATATTTTTTATTCCCATCGGATGGACCCGGAGACCCCGCTGGAGGAGACCATGGGCGCGCTGGCTTCGGCCGTGCAGCAGGGTAAGGCGCTGTACGCCGGAATCTCCAATTACGACGGCGAGACGACAGCGCGGGCGGCGGCTATCCTGAAAGAGCTGCATTGCCCGTTCATCATCAATCAGAGCCGGTACTCCATCTTTGACCGCACCATCGAAAAAAACGGGCTGAAGGCGTATGCCGCGGCCCATGGTGTGGGCGTCATCGCTTTCAGTCCGCTGGCGCAGGGACTGCTGACGGACAAATACCTGCACGGCGTGCCCGCAGACAGCCGCATCAAAAAAAGCGGTGTTTTTTTGAAGGAGAGCGCCCTTACGCCGGAGCGGCTGGCACAGATTGCGGCGCTGAACGAGCTGGCTGCCGCCCGGGGCCAGACGCTGGCGCAGATGGCGCTTTCGTGGGTGCTCAAGGACAGCGGCGTGACCAGCGTGCTCATTGGCGCGTCCCGTCCCCAGCAGATCGTGGAGAACGCCGCCATAGTAAACGCCGCGCCGTTTACCCAGCAGGAGCTGGATGAGATCGAACGCATCGCTGCGGTGCAGTGAGCGGCTGCGAGGGAAAGGAGCGGAACGGGCATGTGGTTTTGGCAGCGCAGAGAGGTGTATATGGGAAAAGACGGCCCGCAGCTTTACGCCGTGCGCACAGCGCTGGAGCGGGCCGGTATCGGTTTTGAATGCATTGTACGCAGCGGACGCAACTACACCGGGGCCGACCGCCGCATGACGAACGCGCACTCCGCGGATGCGGGCATCTGGTATGTTTATGTGCGCAGCGCGGATCTGGAAGCCGCCGAGGGTGTGGCACGGCGCGCGCTGCGGGGCGGCTGAACGGTAAAACAGGAGATAAAAAGAGCGTTTCCCGCAGGCTGTCCCGCCTGTGGGAAACGCTCTTTTTACTGCCGCATCCCGGCTTACGTTCAGATGTTTTGCCCGGAGCAGCCCGGGTGGAAGATGGACGGCAGAAGAAAGGCTGCGAATGCCTTTGCCTGTGCGGGCGCGGGCAGAAAAGGCGCGCCGGTACGGTAGCTTTCCGCCGCGCTTTGCGCGAAGCCGGCATATGGGCGCGGCAGACGGCACGCGGCCCAAAGCCCGCCTTGTTCTTTGGACAAGACGAGCCCTTCCTGTGCAAAAGCAAGCGTTCGGCACAGGTTCAGCGTGGTGGAGGTGGGCGTCCGCAGGATGTCCGCACAGGCGGTGCCCACGTCCTGGCGGATGCTGTCCAGATACGCCGCACGGGGCACAGGGCCGAACATGCTTTCGGCAGACGGCCCCCAAAGGGGGAAGCCGACGGCGCGGGCTACGGTGAAATGCGCCGCAAGGTCCGGGTCCGTGCCGTGCATCTCCGCGCAGTAAGCGGGGAGGTCACGCAGGCAGCGGGCGCGGTGCATGGGCGAATAATGCAGCTCGTAGGGCGCGGGGTGGATAAAGGCCCGGCAGTATGCCTCCAGCACTGCGCTCATCTCCAGCCCTTTGGGCGGGGCGTCTGGCTCCAGTGCCAGCAGCGCACGGAGCAGGGCCTCCTTTTGCGCCTGAGAAAGCGGCCTTCGCACGGCAACGAGAAAATCGATATCGCTTTGTGTCCAGCGAAAGCAGCCGAAAGCGAGCGAGCCGTGGACGTAAACGCCCGCAAGCGTGTCGCCCAAGGTGTCGCGGCAGGCTGCGGCGATGCGGTGCAGCAAAATACGGACGCGCGGGTCGTCCGGGTGCGCACGGCCTTCTTTCCGCGTGCTGTCCCGTGTCACAGCGTTTTCTCGTACAGGCGGCACGGGTCGACGGTGCCGACGCAGAAGTGCATCTCGGCTGTGCCGGCGCACGCAAAGCCGCACTGCTCATACAGGCGGATGGCAGGGGCGTTGCCCACACAGACGTCCAGACGAAGCGCACACATGCCGCTTTGCCGCGCAAGGACCTCCGCATGGGCAAGCAGCCGCCGGGCCAGGCCCCGCCCCTGATACGCGGGATGCACGGCCAACGTGTGGATCAGCAGCAGGTGCGGCCAGTCCGCGTCCGGTCCCCAGCCGGGAACCTGGGCATAATCCGGGTGTGCGTCATGGTTCAGCACCATGCTTCCTACGGCGCAGGCGCCGTCCCAGGCGAGGTACAGCGCCCCGGCCGCCTGGGCGCGCCGGGCGTCGGCGCGGGTGGGGTAAACGCCTTGCCGCCAGCCGGGTCCGTTTGTGCCAGCCTCCAAAGCGCTGCAGACGTCGTTGTAAAGCTGCTCCGCGGCGTCCAGATCCTCCTGAGACGCGCGTCTGATATCAATTTCCACAAAAAAGCCTCCCGATGCGGCGCTGTCCTGTTGGAGCGCCGTGCTTTTTCAGTATAGCATGTACGCCCGTGCTGTGCAAACGAACATCATGCGCCCGAAGCGCGGACAAAACGCTGCGGATGCGCATAGGATGAACGCAGGGGGCGCATACCGCGCTCCGCCGCAGACCGGCCAGCCGCCCGCCGAAAGAGGCGGCCGCCGCCCGGCACAGCCTGTGCGGCAGCAGGGAGGTTTTTATGGCAGCTATTTATCAAACGGGAATCGACGTATCCCGTTATCAGGGTACCATCGACTGGGCCGCGGTGGCCCGGGCGGGCAAGCAGTTTGCCGTTATCCGCGCGGTATCCTCCAACAATTCCGGCGTGTATGTAGACCCCATGTTCGAGAAGAACTATGCGGGGGCAAAGGCCGCCGGGCTTCGGGTGGGTGTTTATTACTACACCTATGCCCAAACAGAGAGCTACGCCGACAGGGAGCTGGAGGCGCTGACGGCAGTTCTGGCGGGCAAGAAGCTGGAGTATCCGGTATTTGTGGATATGGAGGCCGAGGGCATCGCCGCACTGGGCCGGGCGAGGGCGACGCAGCTTGCGCTCTACGCGCTGGAAAAGCTGCGTGCGGCGGGGTGGTATCCGGGCCTGTACACCTATTCCAATTTTGCGAAAAACCGGCTGGATATGGCGAAGCTCAGCGCTTATCCGTTTTTTGTGGCGGATTACACGGGAAGCGTTACCTATCCGGGCGCTTACCAGATGTGGCAGTATTCCAGCACAGGGCGTGTACCGGGCATATCGGGCAATGTGGACCTGGATCATTCGTATGTGGATTTTCTGCCGGCCATTCAGGCGGGAGGCTACAATGGCTATGAACCGGAGGTACCCGGGCTGGAGATGGTGCCGGTGCCCGGCCTGAAGCTGGAGGTGTATGGCACGCTTAACTGTGAGTATTTTTACAAGCCGGATATTTATGACGTGGCGGGTACGCTTCCTGTGGGCCGGTACGAGGCGGTGGCGCAGTCGGTTGGCTGCTACGGCGGCTTTACATGGGTGACGCTGCGCTATAAAAACGCCGTGTACTGGACGGCGCTTTTGGCCGACCGGTGCTTTTTGCTGCGTGCCTGAGCGTGTGGCACGGCGGCGGGCGCGTCCCGTCTCAAAGCGGATGAAGATTCCAGAGGTTCAACAAAAGCAGCGGCAATCAGCCGCTGCTTTTGTTCTTATTAGTGTCAAAATATTGCACCAGCGCTTGAATAATCTGCTTCTCTTCATTCGTCAGTCCGGATAACTGAACGGTTTGTTCATTCGTAATACCCAATATATAATCGGATGATACGCGAAATAGTTTTGCCAGCTCAATGATATATTGTGCGGTCGGGCAAGACAGACCCTGTTCCCACGCGCAAACGCTCGAACGAGTAATACTGAGCCGTTTGGCCAATTCAGATTGAGACATTCCTCTTTGCTCTCTAAGATTTTTAATAACATCTGCGATCATTTGAAGCACACACCCTTTGTTGTCAAGTATAATATGCTTAAAATGATGTTTAATTATCATTTGATGTATAGTTTTATTGACAAAAGATGAGTCGGATAATAAAATATATATAAACAAAACTCGATAAGCTTTAAGGAGGAAAAGAGAATGTCTGCTGAAACAACATCTTCTGGAGTAATGTTCATTATAGCTATTATTGTGTGCTTTATAATTTTTGCCCGACGATGTAAAAAAGAGGCGGAAGAAAGGCGCGTTGACGCAAGAAAACATCGGTTTTGGGCTGACGGTTTTGGCGCACAGCGTACTCAAAAAGTCTGGCAATCCACAAAGGATTGCCAGGCTTTTTTCGCGCACTGTACATCCAAAACCGCCGGGCCAAAACTGCGCAGCGCCCTTGAAACGGGAATTTTCGATGCAGAGCAAGGAAAATTGCCGCAGGCACCCTTTGTGCTTGTCAAGGCGATTTGACGAAGCTTTGCGCGGAAATTTCCGCTTCAAGGACGATGTTTTCTTACGCCAACACGCCTAAGAAAGCGCGGAGATGCATTTGAATTTGAACTTTTGTAATTCATGGATAATGGAGAAGAACGGTTGCCTTTTTTTCAAAAAGAATTGTCGGATGTTGTTTCGGCATTTTCAGTCTGGTGGAAATGATGCGCATATATGCGGAGGGTAATAATGCCATCAAACAAAAGTTGGAGGAGGTTATAGGGAAACTATAACCTTTAATAAATAACAAGGGAGAGAATGTAGAATGGAAGCAAAAATCAAAACGGACACCGCTGAGACCATCGAGTCTAAGGTGCCAACAAATGTTGAACACAGTATACCTGAAACCAGCATGCCATCAACTAAGAAAAAGAAATCAATTATAACTGTAATTGTTGTTGCAGTTTGTATAGCACTTTCTATTGCTGTTTATAGAGGCGCGTTTTTGTCTGAACTTGACAAAATGACCAATATAATGATAGCTTATGAATTAGAGGGATATGATGCGGCAGAGGGATTAATCAATAGATATTATTCGGGAACAAAAGCAAAGAAACTTACACTTGAACTAACCGATTACAGATTAAACGATTTAAGAAATGAAATTTCTCGTTATAAATAATTTCTGTAAAAAATAACGCAGTAGCTACTGCGTTATTTTTTACTTTGCGAATCGAAGCTGACTATAGAGGCTATTGCAAATATGACCAGGCTTAGAGTATAATAAATATAAATATATTTGATGAAGCTTTGGCCGCGCGCGCTTTGCGCGCATGAGGCTGGAAGCGTCATCAGCAGCAGAGCCGGAAAGCCCGGCTTTTGTATATCGTTTTACGGAGGGATTTTTCCATGACCATTACCAAAGACACCATTCTCGGCGATATTCTGGACACCGCGCCGGAGACCGCGCCCCTGTTCATTGAGATCGGCATGCATTGTCTGGGCTGCCCGTCCGCCCGCAGCGAGACGGTGGAGCAGGCCTGCTATGTCCACGGCCAGGACGTTGACGCGCTGCTGGCCAAGCTGAACGCGGCCATTGCCGGAAAGTAAGCTGCTGCAGCCCCCGGCCCTGGACGCACGCCTTGCCGCCGCGGCCGCTTATGTACGGCCGGGCTGCGTGGCGGCGGACGTCGGCTGCGACCACGGCAGGCTGTCCGTGGCGCTGGCCGCGCAGGGCAAATGCAGAAAGATCATCGCAAGCGATATCCGCCCGGCCCCGCTTGCCACGGCGCAGCGCCTCGTTACCCTGCATGGCTGCGGGGACGTGGTGGAATGCCGCCTTGGCGCGGGGCTTTCTGTGCTGCACCCGGGCGAAGCGGACGATATCGTCATTGCGGGCGTTTCGGGCGTGACGGTGTGCGAGATGCTGGAGCAGGCTCCGGAAGCGTTCTATGCCGCGAAACCCGGCATGCGCTTCATCTTTATCCCGGCTACAAAGCACCCTTTTTTGCGCCGCTGGCTGGCACAGCACGGCTTTGCGCTGCTGGATGAGACGCCGGTTTTGGCCGCCGGACGGTATTATACCGTGATGCACGCGGCTTATACAGGCGGAACAGAGACGCCCGATCCTCTGTGGTGCGTCGTGGGCCGTGCCGGACACGGCCCGCACGCGGCGGGCTATCTTGCCCGGGAGGCCATGCTTCTTAAAAAGGAGGCGCGGGGAGCCGCGCCGGAGGAATCAAAACGGCTGCTGGCGCTTGCCGCCGCGGTGGAGGAGGCTGCGAATACATGCCAAGCCTGACAGAGCTTGCGTCTTATCTGGAAAGCATCGCCCCGGCGCAGACTGCGGAGAGCTGGGACAACGTGGGCGTTTTGGTACGCTGCGCGCAGGAGGTGACGGGCGTGCTGTGCGCGCTGGACATCACCCCCGCCACGGTGCGGGAAGCGCGTGCTGTGGGGTGCAATGCAATTGTTTCGCACCACCCGGTCATATTTCGCGCTTTGAAGGAGCTTCGCCAGGATGACGTTCCCGCCCTGCTGGTGCGGGAGGGCGTTTCCGCCGTATGCATGCATACGAATCTGGACAAGGCGCAGGGCGGTGTAAACGACGTGCTGGCGCAGGCGCTGGGCCTGCGGGACACAGAGCCGTTTGCCGGAGGCATCGGACGTGTCGGCGTGCTGCCGGAAGCGATGGAAGCGGCCGCGTTCGCGCAATTTGTGGGCAAGGCGCTTGCCGCGCCCGTGAAATGGGCGGACGCCCACGGTCCGGTGCGCCGCGTGGCCGTTGTGAGCGGCAGCGGCGGCGATTTTTCCGCAGAGGCCGCCGCCGCGGGCGCGGACTGCCTTGTGACGGGCGAGGCCGGGCATCATGACGCGCTGGATGCATTGGCGGCAGGCGTCACGCTGGTAGCCGCGACGCATTTTGCCACGGAGACAGCCATTGCCGGCGTGCTGGCGCGCCGGATCGCCGAAGCGTTCCCGGGCCTGCGTGTACAGCGCAGCGCCGCGGATGCGGACCCTTTCCTTTATTTTTAACAACGGGGAAGCGCGGTTGTTTGGCAGGCGCATCGCTGCTTTTGATGCGGCCGCGCGGGCGGAGCCTGGGCCTGCATACATGGGGTTTTCTGGAATTCAGAGACGATGGTCTTTGCCCGCTTGCATTTTCTGTTATATAATGTAATAAATACAAATAGCGGAAAGACAAAGAGGGATACGCCCCAAACGGAGTGTCGCCGGAGGTTCGGCGTTTCCCGTCAATAGAAAGGGGGGAGGAAGATGGATGCGGCTGGAATGCTGATGGGTTTTCTGCCGGTATTTTCCTTGGTGCGGTATGCGCTGGAAATCGTCTTTCTTGTGCTGGGAATCGTATGCTTTGTGAAATATCTGCGGCGTGAGCGATAACGCGCCGGTGAAACCGCTGCCGGGCGTGTGCGGGATGAAATGCTTTGGCCCGGATGGAAAAAGGAGAAAACAATGGCTTTAGATGCCGCTGCCCTTGCGCTGTGCGCAAAAGAGCTGTCCGCCGCACTGGCGGACGCGAGGATCGATAAAATATTCGAGCCGACCCGGGACGAGGTCGTGCTCAATCTGCGCACGCGCACGGACAATCCGCGCCTGTTCCTTTCGGCCCGCAGCGGCTCGGCCCGCGCGTGCCTGACAAAAGAGACGTTTGAGAATCCGCAGACGCCGCCCTCGTTCTGCATGCTGCTGCGCAAGCATTTCACAGGCGGGCGGCTGCTGGACGTGCGCACGCTGCCGGACGAGCGTATCCTGTTTTTTGATTTCCAGTGTACCAACGAGATGGGCGACACCGTGGTGAATACGATGGCGGCCGAGCTGATGGGCCGGTATTCCAATCTGGTGCTGGTGCAGACGAAGAACCCGGCAAACCCGGCGGCGGAAGGGAAAATCATCGACGCGCTCAAACGCGTGGACTTTGAGGACAGCGAGGTTCGGCAGCTTTTGCCGGGCCTTGCCTACACGCTGCCGCCCCAGCCGCAGAAGGCGTCGTTTCTGGACGTCAGCGCGGCGGGCATCGTGGCGGCGGTGTCGCAGAAAGAACTGCCCGTGGCGGAGGCACTCATCAAGACAACGGGCGGCGTGGGCCCGGTGGTTTGCCGCGAAGCCGCGTACCGCGCTTTCGGCGGGCGGGAGGTGACCGCCAGCCGGATGACAGAGCAGGAAAAGGCGGCTCTGCTGGAGGCGGTGGCCTTTGTTCAGGCGGCTTACGCGGACGGCGGCACGCCGGTGGCGGTTGTGGTGGACGGGCGCCCGGTGGAATTCAGCTTTTTGCCGCTGACGCAGTACAGCGGGGCGGAGCTTGTGGAATACGGCAGCTATTCGGAGCTGCTGGAGAGCTACTACGCAGCCAAGGACAAGGCGGAGCGCCTGCGCCAGAAGAGCCGCGATTTGGCAAAGACCGTGCACAATCTGCACGAGCGTGCCGTGCGCAAAGCCGCCGCCCGCCGGGAGGAACAGGCACAGAGCGCGGCCTCGGAGGAACTGCGCGTTTACGGCGAGCTTCTGAGCGCCAATCTGTGGGCCATCCAGCGCGGCGCGAAAAGCGTGACGCTCACGAACTACTACGACGGCAGAGAAATGACCATCCCGCTGGATGTGCGTCTTTCCCCCAGCGCCAACGCCCAGAAGTATTTTAAGGAGTACAAGAAAAAGCAGACGGCCGCCCGGATGCTGACGGAGTTGATCGCGGAGAGCGACGCGGAGGCGGAGTATCTGGCTACGGTGCAATACGAGGTGGAGACGGCCGAGGGCGAGGCCGCGCTGGCGGAGATCCGCGCCGAGCTGAAGAGCCAGGGATACCTGAAGTATTATAAAGCGAAGGACAAAAAGCAGAAGCCGGCGGATTTTCTGCGGTATGTGTCCTCGGACGGATTCCCCATCCTGGTGGGGCGGAACAATGCCCAAAACGACAGGCTGACGCTCAAGACCGCGCGGGGCAGGGACGTCTGGTTCCATGTGAAGAACGCGCCCGGTAGCCACGCGGTGGTGCTCAGCGGCGGACAGCCCGTGCCGGACGCCACCAAGACGGAGGCGGCCGTCCTTGCGGCGGTGCACTCCAGCCAGAACGGCGGCGCAAAGGTGCAGGTGGATTATACCGAGGTGCGGAATGTCTGGAAGGCGAACGGGGCAAAGCCCGGCATGGTGCTGTACGACCCTTACGAGACGGCCGTCGTCACGCCGGACCCGGCGCTGGCGGAGCGCCTGCGGGCGAAATGAGCAGGCGCGGCAAAATAACCAAGCGCCGCCCGGTGAAAATCGGGGGTTCTGTGCAAAGCGTAAAATCGAAAACTTCTTATAAAATTTATCAAAAACCCTTGCATTGCGCAGGGGTTTTTGGTATTATTATTAGGCGACTGCGAATGCCCTGCATTTTCGCAGGGCAGCGATATGCGTTGACGCGGGAGGTTGCGGCACTTTGTGCCGGTTTTTCCGCCGAGTATGTCCGATCAATGAACCGGGCGAAAGAATACTGAATGCAAAGGGATACGTTTGCGGGAAGTTGCTCCCCTCAAACCAATGTCCACGCTAATTTGCTGAAAGTGCTTCCGGAGGAACTGCATGGCGGTTCACCGGATTTTCTGATGCAATGGCGTGAAACACCCGGCGCAGTGTTCGGTATTTATCGAATGGTTCGTCCCACGCAAAATTTTAAGGAGGCGAAACAAATGGCAGTCAAGGAGAAAATCAGGATTCGTTTGAAGAGCTACGATGCGTCCCTCATCGACAGCGCGGCGGAGAAGATCGTGGAGACAGCGAAGCGCACAGGCGCCCGCGTGTCCGGCCCGGTCCCCCTTCCCACTGACAAAGAGGTCATCACGATCCTGCGCGCGGTACACAAGTACAAAGACAGCCGCGAGCAGTTCGAGAACCGCACCCACAAGCGTCTCATCGACATCCTGAAGCCGTCCAACAAGACGGTCGAGGCTCTTACGAGCCTGCAGCTCCCCGCCGGCGTTGACATCGAGATCAAGCTGTAATTCCTTTTTATAAAAGGACAATGCAGCGGGTTCCCAGTTTGTCAGCTCTCGTAGGAGAGGTCATGTTGGTGCCCCGTGAACGGCATCAACCAATAACCTGTTAGGAGGCAAAACGAAATGCAAAAAGGTATCATCGGCAAGAAGATGGGCATGACCCAGATCTTTGACGAGAACGGCAAAGTCGTGCCCGTCACAGTTGTGGAAGCAGGCCCCTGCACGGTCGTGCAGAAGAAAACGGTGGAGAGCGATGGCTATGTGGCCGTTCAGCTGGGCTACGGCGATATTTCGGCCAAGAAGGTCTCGAAACCCGCCAAGGGCCACTTCGATAAAGCGGACGTCGCGCCCAAGCGCACGCTGCGTGAGTTCCGCCTGGACGACATCAGCGCCATGAACGTGGGCGATATCCTCAAGGCCGACGTGTTCGCCGTGGGCGACCGCATCGACGTTGTGGGCACCAGTAAGGGTAAGGGCTACGCCGGCGCCATCAAGCGCTGGAACCAGCACCGCCTGCGCGAAAGCCACGGCACCGGCCCTGTGGCGCGCCACGCCGGTTCCATGGGCTCCTGCTCCACGCCGTCCCGCGTGTTCAAGGGCAAACGCCTGCCGGGCCATCTGGGCGCCGAGCGCGTTACCATCCAGAACCTCAAGGTCGTCAAGGTTGACGCAGAAAATAATCTGATCGCTATCAAAGGCGCGATCCCGGGCCCCAAGGGCAGCGTGGTTTGCATCTCTGACAGCGTGAAGGCGTAAAGGAGGAAAGCATCATGGCAAAATTTGACGTTTTAGATATGAACGGCAAGAAGGTATCCACGGTTGAGCTTTCCGACGCCGTCTTTGGCATCACTCCCAATGAAAAAGTTATGCACGCGGCTGTTGTGAATTTCCTCGCCAATCAGCGTCAGGGCACGCAGAGCACCAAGACGCGCAGCGAAGTGTCCGGCGGCGGCCGCAAGCCGTGGCGCCAGAAGGGCACCGGCCGTGCGCGCCAGGGCTCTACCCGCAGCCCGCAGTGGACGCATGGCGGTGTTGCGCTGGGCCCCAAGCCCCGCGATTACAGCTACCGCCTGAACAAGAAGGTCAAGCGTCTGGCGCTGCTGTCTGCTTTGAGCAGCAAGGCCCAGAGCGGCGACATCATCGTCATCGACGAGCTGAAGGCCGCCGAGTACAAGACCAAGACCGTCGTGAACATGCTCACGGCCATCGGCGCCGACAAAAAGGCGCTCATCGTCACCCCGGCTGTGGACGCGAAGCTCGTGAAGAGCGCCGCCAACATCCCGGGCGTCAAGACCGCTACGGCCGACAGCATCAACACCTATGAAGTGCTGAACGGCGGCAAGTTCGTCATCAGCGTGGATGCCGCGAAGAAACTCGAGGAGGTATTTGCGTAATGAAAACTCCCGCTCAGGACATCATCCTCGCCCCGGTCATCACCGAGGCTTCCATGGCTGGCATCGCGCTGAAGAAGTACACCTTCAAGGTTGCCACCAACGCCACCAAGGTGGACGTCGCCCGCGCGGCTGAAGAGCTGTTCGGCGTGAAGGTCGCCAAGGTGAACACCATTTCCGTGCGCGGCCGTTTCCGCCGCCAGGGTGCCCACGCAGGCTACACGGCTTCGTCCAAAAAAGCCATCGTCACCCTCACCAAGGATTCCAAGGGCATCGACTTCTTCGAATCCATGGTCTAAGCGCACATGGGTGCGCGCGCCGCATAAGAAGGCGCCAAGGCCCCAGAGGGGCCGCCTATGGAGATATGACTCCGATAATAATGTCATAAGACAAGAAAGTGAGAAAGAACATGGCTATCAAAAAGTATAAACCGACTACGCCGGGCCGCCGCGGCATGACCGTGACCGACTATTCGGTTCTTTCCAAGGTCGAGCCCGAGAGAAGCCTGCTCGAGCCGATGAAAAAATCCGCCGGCCGCAACAACCTGGGCCGCATCACCGTCCGCCATCACGGCGGCGGCAACCGCACGAAGTACCGCGTCATCGACTTTAAGCGCGACAAGGTGGATGTGCCCGCCGTTGTTAAGACGCTGGAGTACGACCCCAACCGTTCCGCGCACATTGCGCTGGTGCAGTATGAGGACGGCGAAAAGCGCTACATCATCGCTCCGGAAGGCCTGAAGGTGGGCGACACCGTGATGAGCGGCGCAGGCGCCGACATCAAGCCGGGCAACTGCCTGCCGTTCGCCAATATCCCCGTCGGCACCATTATCCACAACATCGAGCTGTACCCCGGCAAGGGCGCGCAGCTGGTGCGCAGCGCCGGCAACATGGCGCAGCTGATGGCGAAAGAGGGCAAATACGCCCTGGTGCGCCTGCCGTCCGGCGAAATGCGCAACGTTCCCGTGAACTGCATCGCCACGATCGGCCAGGTCGGCAACGTCGACCATGAGAACGTGAACATCGGCAAGGCCGGCCGCAAGCGCCATATGGGCTGGCGTCCGACCGTCCGCGGTTCCGTCATGAACCCCTGCGACCACCCGCACGGCGGCGGCGAGGGCAAGAGCCCGGTGGGCCGTCCCGGCCCTGTCACCCCGTGGGGCAAGCCCGCTATGGGTTACAAGACACGCAAACATCACGCGCGTTCCGATAAGTTCATCGTGAAACGCGCCACGAAGTAAGGAGGAGAGCTGTCATGGGTAGAAGTGTTAAAAAAGGACCTTTTGTACAGCCGGTGCTGCTGAAACGCGTGAAAGCGATGAACGAAGCGGGCGAGAAGCGCGTGCTCAAAACCTGGAGCCGCTCCTCTACCATTTTCCCGGATTTTGTCGGCCACACGTTCGCTGTGCATGACGGCCGCAAGCATGTTCCCGTATACGTTACCGAGGACATGGTTGGCCACAAGTTGGGCGAGTTCGCCCCCACCCGCACCTTTAAGGGCCACGCGGGCGGCAAGACCACCGGTCGATAAAGAAGGATAGGAGAGGATTACAATGGAAGCAAGGGCACATCTTAGATACGCCCGCATCGCGCCCCGCAAGGTTTCCGTCGTGCTGGACCTCATCCGCGGCGAGGACCTTGACAAAGCGCTGGCGATTCTGCAGTACACCCCGAAGGCCGCCTCTGAGCTCCTTTACAAACTGGTGAAATCTGCCGCCGCCAATGCGGAAAACAACCACAATATGGATAAGAACAACCTGTACGTCGCCGAGTGTTTCGTCACCCCGGGCCCCACGCTGAAGCGCGTGATGCCCCGCGCGCAGGGCCGTGCGTTCCGTATCTTGAAGAGAACGAGCCATATCACGGTCGTGCTCAAAGAGAAAGAGTAAGGAGGTAAAACAGTATGGGTCAGAAAGTCAATCCCCACGGACTTCGCGTGGGCGTCATCAAAGATTGGGACAGCCGCTGGTTTACGTCCAAGCGCGAATTCGGCGACACCCTGGTTGAAGATTACAAGATCCGCAAGGTGCTGAAAAAGCAGCTTTACAATGCCGGCGTGCCCAAGATCGAGATCGAGCGCACGATCGACAACGCCACCAGCAAGCCCCGCATCCGCGTTACCATCCATTGCGCGAAGCCGGGCATGGTCATCGGCCGTCAGGGTGCTGAGAAGGAGAAGATCCAGGCTCAGCTCTCCAAGATGACCGGCAAGGACGTGCTGGTGAACATCGTGGAAGTAAACAACATGTCCACCAACGCGCAGCTTGTGGCCGAGGACATTGCGTCCCAGCTTGAGCGCCGCATCGCTTTCCGCCGCGCCACGAAAATGGCCATGCGCAATGCGATGAGCCCCCGCCGCGGCTCCGGCGCGGTTGCCGCGAAGGGCATCAAGATCCAGATCGGCGGCCGTCTGAACGGCGCCGACATCGCCCGCAGCGAGAGCTATCACGAGGGCACCATTCCCCTGCAGACGCTGCGCGCGGACATCGATTACGGCTTTGCCGAGGCGGACACCACCTACGGCAAGATCGGCATCAAGGTTTGGATCTATAAGGGCGAAGTGCTGAAAGGCGCGAAGCCCAGAGCACGGAAAGAAGGAGGCAACAAATAATGTTACTGCCGAAACGCGTTAAATACCGCCGCGTGCACCGTGGCCGTATGACCGGCAAGGCCATGCGCGGTAATACAGTTTCTCAGGGCGATTTTGGCATTGTTGCCCTGGAGCCGTCCTGGATCACCTCGAACCAGATCGAGGCGGCCCGTATCGCCATGACCCGCTACATCAAACGTGGCGGTAAGGTTTGGATCAAGATCTTCCCGGATAAGCCCGTTACCGAGAAGCCGGCCGAGACCCGAATGGGCTCTGGTAAAGGCAGCCCCGAGTACTGGGTGGCCGTGGTAAAGCCCGGCCGCGTTCTGTTCGAGATCGCGGACGTGAGCGAAGAGACCGCGCGCGAGGCCCTGCGCCTTGCCGCACACAAGCTGCCCGTCAAGTGCAAGTTTGTGAAACGTGAAGGATTGGAGGAAGCGTAAATGAAGGCGAATGAACTGCGTGATATGAGCGCGGCCGAGCTGACCAAGAAACTGGCCGAGCTGAAAGAAGAGCTTTTCAACCTGCGCTTCCAGCACGCGATCAACCAGCTTGAGAATCCCGGCCGTATCGAAACCGTCAAAAAAGACATTGCCCGCGTGAAGACCGTTATGCGCAGCAATGAGCTGAAAGACGCACAATAAGAGAGGGAGGAAAGACATGGAACGCAATTTGAGAAAAACCCGCGTGGGTGTCGTTGTGTCCGACAAGATGGATAAGACCATCGTTGTCGCCGTTAAGGACAGTGTGCAGCACCCTCTCTACAAAAAGATCATGAAACGCACCGTGAAGTTCAAAGCGCACGACGAGAAAAACGAGTGCGGCGTGGGCGACCGTGTGGAGATCATGGAGACCCGCCCCATCAGCGCCGACAAACGCTGGCGCCTGGTGCAGATCATCGAAAAGGCGAAATAAGCGAGCAGCTTTGAAAGGAGATTCTGTCTTATGGTACAGATGCAAAGCTATCTCAAAGTGGCTGACAACACCGGTGCGAAGGAAATCATGTGCATCCGCGTGCTTGGCGGCTCCCGCAAGAGATATGCCGGCATTGGCGACGTGATCGTAGCTTCCGTGAAGAAAGCGGCGCCCAATGGCCAAGTGAAAAAAGGCGATGTGGTCAAGGCTGTTGTGGTTCGCAGCAAACAGGGCCTGCGCCGCGAGGACGGTTCCTATATCCGTTTCGACGAAAACGCCGCGGTCATCATCCGCGACGACAAAAACCCGAGGGGCACTCGTATCTTTGGACCAGTCGCGCGCGAGCTGCGTGACAACGGCTACCTGAAGATCGTCAGCCTTGCTCCGGAATCGCTGTAAGGAGGTTTAACAGAATGGCAAAAGTTCATGTTAAAACCGGCGACACCGTTATGGTTATCAGCGGCAAAGACCGCGGTAACTCCGGTAAGGTACTGCAGGTAAGCCCCAAGGAAGGCAAAGTGATCGTGGAAGGCCGCAATATGGTGACCAAACACGTGAAACCCCGCCGTCAGGGCGAGCAGGGCGGTATCGTCAAGGCCGAGGGCGCCATGTACGCCAGCAAGGTCATGCCGGTTTGCCCGAAGTGCGGCAAGGCCACGCGTGTGGGCCACACCGAAAAGGACGGCAAAAAAGTTCGCGTCTGCAAAAAATGCGGCGCCGAGTTTTAAGAAAGGGAGTAGAAAAGAATGGCAAGATTACAGGAAACCTACGCCAAGGAAATTGCTCCCGCTCTGATGAAGAAATTCAACTACAAAAGCGTGATGCAAATCCCGAAGCTGGATAAAGTCGTGATCAACGTTGGCTGCGGCGAAGCCCGCGACAATCCGAAGATCATGGACGCGATCCTCTCCGACCTGGCGAAGATCACGGGCCAGAAGCCCATCGTCTGCAAGGCCAAGAAGAGCGTCGCAAACTTCAAGCTGCGCGAAGGCATGCCCATCGGCGCGAAGGTCACCCTGCGCGGCGAGCGCATGTACGAATTCGTGGACCGCTTCTTCAGCGTGGCCCTGCCCCGTGTGCGCGACTTCCGCGGCATCAACGGCAACTCCTTCGACGGCCGCGGCAACTACAGCTGCGGTGTGAAGGAACAGCTCATTTTCCCTGAGATCGATTACGATAAGATCGACGCCGTGCGCGGCATGGACATCTGCTTCGTAACCACCGCTAAGACCGACGAAGAGGCCAAAGAGCTGCTGAAGGCTCTGGGCGCTCCGTTTGCGAACTAAGGGAGGGCATGAGATTTGGCTAAGACAAGCATGAAGATCAAACAGCAGATGGCGCCGAAGTTCAGCACCCGTGCTTACAACCGTTGCAAAATCTGCGGCAGGCCCCACGCTTATCTGCGCAAATACGGCATTTGCCGTATCTGCTTCCGCGAGCTTGCCTACAAGGGCGAGATCCCGGGCGTTAAGAAGGCCAGCTGGTAAGCCGCACGGCTGCCGGCACAAACAGATTTTACAATGAATTTAGGAGGTTAGTGGCGTGAATATTACTGATCCTATCGCGGACCTGCTCACCCGCATCCGCAATGCCAGTACTGCCAAACACCCTTCTGTGGACATCCCTGCTTCCAACCTGAAAAAGGCGATTGCCAACATTCTGCTGGAAGAAGGCTATGTGAAGGGCGTTCAGGTCATCGCCGATGACAAGCAAGGCGTCATCCGCATCGCACTGAAATACACCGAGACCGGCGCTCCCGTTATCTCGGGCATCCGCCGCGTTTCCAAGCCCGGCCTGCGTATCTACACCAACTGTGAAGATATGCCGAAGGTCATGAAGGGCCTTGGCACCGCGATCATCTCCACCTCGAAAGGCGTTATGACGGACAAGGCGGCCCGCGCGAACAACGTTGGCGGCGAAGTTCTCGCCTTTGTGTGGTAAGAAAGGGGCATAGACAATGTCGAGAATTGGAAGAAAACCCATCGTCATTCCCACGGGCGTTGAGGTCAAGATCGATGGCAGCAACATTACCGTGAAGGGCCCCAAGGGTACGCTCGATTCCAAGATCCATCCCATGATGACAGCCAAAGTGGAGAATGGTGAAGTAGTGGTTACCCGCCCCAATGACGAGAAGGAGGCCCGCAGCCTGCATGGCCTCACCCGCACTCTCATCAGCAACATGGTGGAGGGCGTTACCAACGGCTTCAAAAAGGAGCTGGAGATCCAGGGCGTGGGCTACCGCGCCGCAAAGCAGGGCAAAAACCTTGTGATGAACCTGGGTTATTCCCATCAGGTTATCGTGCCTGAGACCGACGGTATCACGATTGACGTTCCCGATCCCTTGAAGATCGTCATCAACGGTATCGACAAACAGCGTGTCGGCCAGTTTGCCGCGGAAGTCCGCGAGAAACGTCCGCCTGAACCCTACAAGGGCAAGGGCATCCGCTATGCGGGCGAGTATGTCGCCCACAAAGAGGGTAAAGCCGGCAAGGGCGCTAAATAAGAGAAGGAGTGAACGACAATGGTTAATAAACCGGACAAGAATGTGTCTCGTCTGCGCAGACACCGCCGTGTACGCGGCAAGATCTCCGGCACCGCAGCGTGCCCGCGTCTCGATGTGTTCCGCTCCTCCAAACATATTTATGCCCAGCTTATCGATGACGTGGCCGGCGTGACGCTGGCTTCCGCGTCCAGCATGGATAAAGATTTTGAAGGGTTCGGCGGCAATATCGAGGCTGCCAAGAAGGTCGGTATGGCCATCGCGAAGCGTGCTGCTGACAAGGGCATCACGAAAGCGGTGTATGACCGCGGCGGCTTTGTATATCACGGCCGTGTCAAGGCTTTGGCTGAGGGCGCCCGCGAGGGCGGCCTGGAGCTGTAAGGAGGATACAAATGGAAATGATTGACGCATCCACTTTGGATTTACAAGAGAAGGTTGTTGCCATCAACCGTGTATCCAAAACCGTTAAGGGCGGCCGTGTGATGAAATTCTCCGCTCTGGTCGTCGTGGGCGACGGCAACGGCATCGTTGGGTTCGGCCTTGGCAAGGCGGCCGAGGTTCCCGAGGCGATCCGCAAAGGCTGCGAGGCCGCCAAGAAGAATCTGCACCGCATCAACATGAAGGGCACCACCATCCCGCACGAGACCGTCGGCGCGTTCGGCGCGGGCCGCGTGCTGCTTCGTCCGGCGCCCGAAGGCACCGGCGTGATCGCCGGCGGCGCTGTGCGCGCTGTGCTGGAGGTTGCCGGTATCAAGGATATCCGCACGAAGTGCCAGCGCACCAACAACCCCTGCAACGTGGTTACCGCCACGGTGAACGGCCTGTGCAGCCTGCAGAGCGCCGAGCAGGTGGCTGCGAAGCGCGGCAAGACCGTGAAAGAAATTCTGGGTTAAGGAGGCAGTGACCAATGGCTGAAGAGAAGATCGTCGCGGCCGAAGAGGCCGTAGAGGAGAAAAAAGCTCCCGCTAAGAAAGCTGCCGCCAAGCCCGCTGCGGAAAAGAAGCCCGCCGCGAAGAAAGCCCCCGCCAAAAAGGCGGACGGCGAAACGGCCGCAAAGAAGGCCCCGGCCAAGAAGGCTGCCGCGAAAGCGGACGCCGAGGCTCCGGCCAAGAAAGCACCCGCAAAGAAGGCACCCGCGAAGGCTGAAGGCAGCCTCACCATCAAGCTCGTTAAGAGCCTGATCGGGCGCAGTGAGAAGCAGATCGCCACCGCGAAGGCCCTGGGCCTGAAGAAGGCCGGCGATGTGACCACACAGCCCGACAATGCCGCCACGCACGGCAAAATCAACAGAATCTCTCACATGGTAGAGGTTACCAAAGCGTAAAAGCAAGGAGGTGCACTCGAAATGATGCTTCATGAATTAAAGCCCGCCGAGGGCGCGAGCAAGGCTGCGAAACGCAAGGGCCGCGGCGCCGGTTCGGGCAACGGCAAGACGGCCGGTTACGGCCACAAGGGCCAGAAAGCGCGTTCCGGCGCCAAGAAAGCCGGTTTTGAAGGCGGCCAGATGCCGCTGCAGCGCCGTCTGCCCAAGCGCGGTTTCAACAATATTTTCGCTACCGAATATGCTACCATTAAGGTTAGCGACCTGGAAAAGTTCGAGGCCGGCAGCACGGTAGACGCAAACGCCCTGATCGAAAAGGGTATCATCAAAAAGACGCTGGACGGCGTCAAGGTCCTCGGCAACGGTACGCTGACGAAGGCGCTCAATGTGAAACTCACCGCCTACTCCGCCTCCGCCAAGGAGAAAATTGAGAAGGCAGGCGGGAAGGCTGAGGTGATCTAAAGTGTTTGAAACATTCCGCAATGCGTGGAAGATCGAGGATCTGCGCAAGAAGTTGCTTTACACACTTTTGGTCATCGTCATTTTCCGTCTCGGCTGCGCCATCCCCGTGCCCTTCATCGCCCCTGAGGCGCTGCAGGGCTGGGTGGCCGGACAGAGCGGCAGCATGCTCGGCTACATCGACATGCTCACCGGCGGTTCGTTTTCCCGCGCGACGCTGTTCGCGCTGAGCGTTACGCCGTATATCAACGCATCCATCATCATCCAGCTTCTCACGGTCGCCATCCCGGCGCTGGAGCGCCTGTCCAAAGAGGGTGAGGACGGCCGCAAGAAGCTGACGCGCATCACGCGCTACACGGGCGCGGGCATCGCGCTGGCGCTGGGCATCGGATATTATTTCCTGCTGCGCGGCCAGGGCGCCCTCGTTTACGGCAGCGGCGCGCAGATGTTTGCGCAGGTGTTCTCCGCCATCGTTGTGGTCCTTGCGTTCACCGCGGGTTCCATGCTCATTCAGTGGCTGGGTGAGCAGATCGATGTGAAGGGCATCGGCAACGGTATCTCGATCCTGATCTTCGCGGGCATCGTTTCCCGCTGGACCAGTATCTTCACCACCATCAAGACCTGGCTGGGCCTCGCGGCGGGCGGCGAAGTGAAATATTACTTCCTGATTCCGGTGCTGGTTGTTCTGGCCGTTGCAGTGGTTGTGTTCATCGTGATCCTGAACGCTGCCGAGCGACGCATCCCGGTCCAGTACGCAAAGCGCGTTGTTGGCCGCAAGATGTACGGCGGGCAGAGCACGCATATCCCCATCAAGGTGAACATGAGCGGCGTTATGCCGGTTATCTTCGCCAGTGCGCTGGCTTCCATTCCGGGTACCATCGGCGGGTTCTTCCCGAACCTGTACAATGCCGCGGACCATCCGTTTGCCGCTCCGTTCCTGCGGATGTTCAGCACCACCGGCTGGGTGTATGCAGCGATCTATCTGCTGCTCATCATCGCGTTCAACTATTTCTATGTGGCGATGCAGTATAACCCTGTGGAGATCGCCAACAATCTGCGCAACAACAACGGCACCATCCCCGGCTACCGTCCCGGTAAGCCGACCAGTGATTTCATCACCAAGGTGCTGGGCAAGATCACCTTCATCGGCGCCGTATTTTTGGGCATCGTGGCGGTCCTTCCCATTGTGCTGGGAACGGTTACGGGCGTGAACATTTCCCTGGGCGGCACCAGCCTGCTGATCGTTGTCGGCGTTGCGCTGGATACGTCCCGCAGCCTTGAATCTTACATGCTGATGCGCCATCACAAGGGCTTCCTTGAATGAGCACGGCAAACTGTTGAAGGGGGAAAGGCATTATGAAACTGATCCTTTTAGGCGCGCCCGGCGCCGGTAAGGGCACGCAGGCCGAGATCGTATGCGACAAGCTGAACATCCCGGCCATCAGCACCGGTAACATTCTTCGTGAAGCGATGAAAAACGAAACCGAGATGGGCGTGAAAGCCAAGGCCTTTATCGATTCCGGCGCGCTTGTCCCCGACGACGTGATCATCGGCATCATCAAAGAACGCCTCGCGCAGGACGACTGCAAAAACGGCTTTATTCTGGACGGCGTGCCCCGTACCGTGGCGCAGGCCGAGGCCCTCGAGGAGATGGGCGTCGGCATCGACAAGGTCGTGGACATCGAAGTTTCGGACGAGCGTATCATCCAGCGGCTGTCCGGCCGCCGGGTGTGCTCGGCCTGCGGGGCGAGCTACCACACCACGGCCAAGCCGTCCGCCAAGCCCGATGTGTGTGACCGCTGCGGCGGCGCGCTGATCGTGCGCAAGGACGACGAGCCGGCCACCATTCTCGAACGCCTGAAGGTCTATCACGAGCTTACCGAGCCGCTGGTGGATTTTTACCGCGAACGGGGCAAGCTGGTGGTGGTGGAAGGGCAGGAAGAAGTGGCCGATACCACAAGGCTCCTGCTTGAGAAGCTGGGGGTCAGCCTGTGATCCTCGTTAAAACAGCAAAAGAAGTCGAGGCCATGAAGCCGGCCTGCCAGATTTCGGCAGAGGCGCTGCGGCTGGGCGGCGAGGCCGTCAAGCCGGGCGTTACGACGGCTCAGATCGACAAGATCATTTACGATTATATCGTCAGCCAGGGAGCCCGGCCCAATTTCAAGGGCCTGGGCGGTTTCCCGGGCAGCGCATGCATCTCTGTGAACGACGTCGTTATCCACGGCATTCCGTCCCATGGCATCGTGCTGCACGAGGGCGATATCGTCAGCATCGACACAGGCGCCGCCGTCCATGGCTGGAACGGCGACAACGCCGCCACGTTCGCGTGCGGCGAAGTTTCCGAAACGGCGCAGCGCTTGATGGACGTTACGAAGGAGGCGCTGATGCGCGGCATTGCGGCCGCGCAGACGGGCAGCCGTGTGGGCGACATCAGCGCGGCGGTGCAGCAGTACGTGGAGGACGCCGGCTTTTCCGTCGTGCGCACCTACGTCGGCCACGGCGTGGGCCGCGAGCTGCACGAAGACCCGGAGGTGCCGAACTTCGGCACGGCGGGGCGCGGGCCGCGCCTCGTGAACGGGATGGTGCTTGCCATCGAACCGATGGTAAACGAAAAAAGCCACGTCGTAAAAACCATGTCAGACGGATGGACGACCAAGACCGTTGACGGCGGCCTCGCGGCTCATTTTGAGCATACGATCGCCATCACGCCGAACGGGCCGGTCATCCTCACACAGCCAAGGAGGGTGTAGAAGCTTGTCCAAAGAAGACGTCATCGAAGTAGAAGGTGTCGTGGTAGAGGCCATGCCCAATGCGATGTTCCTTGTGGAGATCCAGGGCGGGCACCGCCTGCTGGCACACATTTCCGGCAAGCTGCGCATGAACTTCATCCGCATCCTGCCGGGAGACAAAGTCACACTTGAGATGAGCCCCTACGATTTGACGAAGGGCCGCATCACATGGCGCTCGAAGTAACCATTCAGGGCGCAGCTTGAAGGAGGTACCAAGTATGAAGGTGAAACCTTCCGTGAAACCGATTTGCGAAAAGTGCAAAGTCATCAAGCGCAAAGGCCGCGTCATGGTGATTTGCCAGAACCCGAAGCACAAACAGCGCCAGGGTTAATCGACAAACAGCATTCCAGCCGCACAAGGACGTTCTTATCCCGCCGGCCTTCTGCGGCATGATCCACCAAGGGGATAAATAAATCAGGAGGTGCTAAAACCATGGCACGTATCGCCGGAGTTGACTTGCCCAAGGAAAAGCGAGTCGAAATTGGCCTCACTTATATCTACGGCATTGGCCGCAGTGCTGCGGACGAGATCCTCGCCGCCACGAAGATCAATCCCGATACCCGAGTGAAGGACCTGACCAAGGACGAAGAAGCGCTTATCCGTGACTACATTGATAAAAACTTCACCGTTGAGGGCGACCTGCGCCGTAACACCGCGCTCGACATCAAACGCCTTGTCGAGATCCAGTGCTACCGCGGCACGCGTCACCGCAAGGGCCTGCCCGTGCGCGGCCAGCGTTCCAAAACGAACGCCCGTACCCGCAAAGGTCCGAAGCGCACTGTAGCCAACAAGAAGAAGTAATCCAACAAGGAGGACAGTTAGATGGCAACAAAAGCCGCTGCTAAAAAAGGCGCCCCCGTGCGTGGCAAACGCCGCGAGCGCAAAAATATTGAACGTGGCTGCGCGCATATCCAGAGCACATTCAATAACACCATTGTTACCATTACGGACGTGCAGGGCAATGCCGTGTCTTGGGCCAGCGCAGGCGGCCTGGGCTTCCGCGGTTCCCGCAAGAGCACGCCGTTTGCCGCGCAGACTGCTGCCGAGACGGCCGCCCGCGCCGCGATGGAGCATGGCATGAAGTCGGTAGAAGTTTATGTGAAAGGCCCTGGTTCCGGCCGTGAAGCCGCTATCCGCGCTTTGCAGGCCACCGGCTTGGAGGTAAATATGATCAAGGACGTTACCCCCATTCCGCATAACGGCTGCCGCCCGCCCAAGCGTCGCCGCATTTAATTGAAGGAGGAAAAACAATGGCAAGATATACAGGCGCAGTTTGCCGCCAGTGCCGTCGTGAGAACCAGAAGCTCTTCCTGAAGGGCGACCGCTGCTACTCCGACAAATGCGCGCTCGCCCGCCGCAGCTTCGTGCCGGGCCAGCACGGCCAGAACCAGGCCCGTAAGAAGGTCTCCGAGTACGGCCTGCAGCTGCGCGCGAAACAGAAAGCAAAACGCTATTACGGTGTTCTGGAGAGCCAGTTCGCCCATTACTTTGAAATGGCCGAGCGCAAATCCGGCATCACCGGTGAGAATCTGCTTAGGATCCTTGAAAGCAGACTGGACAACATCGTCTACCGCGCGGGCTTTGCGATGAGCCGCAAGGAAGCCCGCCAGCTGGTGCTGCACCGTCACTTTACCGTGAACGGCCAGACCGTGAACATCCCCTCCTACCTCGTGAAAGAGGGCGACAAGGTTGCCGTCCGCACCACGGACTGCGACAAGATCAAAGAGTGCATCGAGAAGAACAGCGCCCGCCCCGTGCCCGCGTGGCTGGACAAGGACGCTGAGAAGATGACTGTCAACGTCACGAAGCTGCCCGAGCGTGCCGACATCGATTTCGACATCGAGGAGCACCTCATCGTCGAGCTGTACTCCAAATAATCCCCGTGATCCTCATCACCGTATGCGAACATTTTGGCAGGCGGCGTGCCGCCGCCTGCCTGAACTAAGGAGGGTTTTAGAATGATGGAGATTGAGAGACCCAAGATCGATACCGCCAGCCTTTCCGCAGACGGCCGTTACGGCAAATTCGTCGTGGAGCCGCTGGAGCGCGGTTTCGGTACCACCTTGGGCAACAGCCTGCGGCGTGTGCTGCTTTCCAGCCTGCCGGGCGTGGCAGTCACCAGCATTAAAATCGACGGGGTAGTCCATGAGTTCTCCACGATCGAGGGCGTGAAGGAAGACGTTACCGAGATCGTCCTGAACGTCAAAGGCATCACCGCAAAGCTTTATTCCGATACCCCGAAAACCGTTCGCATCGAAGCGAGCGGTGAGGGCGAGGTAACGGCCGGCAGCATCCAGCAGGATGCGGAGATCGAGGTGCTGAACCCCGATTGGCATATTGCGACCCTGGCGGACGGAGCGAAGCTTATCATGGAGCTTGTGTTCGACAAGGGCCGCGGCTATGTCCCGGCGGAACGCAACAAGCAGGCTGCGGAGCAGGCTTCCCTGAACGCTCTGCCTGTCGACAGCATCTATACCCCTGTACTCAAGGTGAATTACACGGTGGAGAACACCCGCGTGGGCCAGATCACCGACTACGACAAGCTGACGCTTGAGGTCTGGACGGACGGCACGATCAGCGCGAAGGAGGCCGTGAGCCTTGCCGCGCGTATCATGACCGAGCATCTGAACCTGTTCGTCACGCTTTCGCAGGAGGCGATGGACGCCGAGATCATGGTGGAAAAGGACGACAAGGGCAAGGAAAAGGCTCTCGAGATGACCATTGAGGAGCTGGACCTTTCCGTGCGTTCCTTCAACTGCCTGAAGCGCGCCGGCATCAATACCGTGGAAGACCTGATCAACAAATCCGAAGACGAGATGATGAAAGTGCGCAACCTCGGCCGCAAGAGCCTTGAGGAAGTTATGGCGAAACTGGATTCCCTCGGCTTTACCCTTACAAAAGACGACGAGTAAACTGCAAAGGAGTGAAATGGGATGCCCGGTACAAGAAAACTTGGCAGAACCAGCGACCACCGCAAGGCGATGCTCCGCGCTATGGTGACTTTCCTGTTTGAGACAGGCAAGATCGAGACCACGGCGACGCGTGCAAAGGAAGTGCGCGCGATGGCGGAGAAGATGGTGACCCTCGGCAAGCGTGAAGACCTGCACGCGAAGCGTCAGGTGTACGGCTTCATCACGAAAGAGAGCGTGGCAAAGAAGGTCATCGACGAGATCGGCCCGAAATACGCCGACCGCGACGGCGGTTACACCCGTATCATCAAGACTGGTGTGCGCCGCGGCGACGCCGCCGAAATGGCGATCATCGAACTGGTTTAAGTTCTGTTTAAAACGTTCCCCGTGCCGGTTTCCGGCACGGGGGATTTTTTTGTAAAGAAACCACCGGCTGTGCCGGTGGTACGGAAAAGCTTAAGCTATGAAAAGAAACTCCTTCTGGTAAAAAGGCAGTGCGGTCTGGCAACTGCACGAACCAACAGAAGGAGGCCA
>Ga0129308_1001029_pt1 | contig 33308 bp, 41 predicted proteins | sample L827metagenome_FD_94440 | JGI IMG/M metagenome (GOLD analysis project Ga0129308, IMG submission 94440) | Ring-tailed lemur group fecal microbial communities from Wisconsin, USA - L827 metagenome | ecosystem: Host-associated > Mammals > Digestive system > Large intestine > Fecal | place: USA...
ATAAACAAATTTCCCTTTTCATCAATATGATGTATTCTATGCATTACATATTGTCCAGTACTTCTTGTATAAAATACCATTTCTCCCTTAAAAAAAGGCTCTTTAGGTTTTGAAATAATAATAGTATCTCTTTGATTGCACAAAAAAGGACTCATTGAATTTCCTGAAAGTAACAAATTAACATCTTTATCTTCATTAATAATTTCAATCAATATTGGTAAATATTGATGTATGTCTACCTTTCTTATATTTTGATCTTTCACACTCTTCTCTCCTTCTGAATTGCTTAGTTAAATAATACTATCTAATACCAATGTAGTATAACAAATATAAGAGTTATAGTCCAAATATTTTTATTAAAATTAATATCAGTATTAAATAAATATCTAATACATATTATCCAAAACATTTAATATGAACGTTTTTATATTTGTAAGTAACAACAGATGAAAGTCCATAATTTATTTTTCATTTACGCTAAGAATATTTTTACTTTCATTATAGATACAATTAAAATATACTATAAAATTATTTCATAAAAATTTAAAATTTTAATAATATTAAAACAAGTATTTTTAGCAATTTACTACATTTATAACACTAAATAAACATTAAATTTAACAATTGATTTAAAGCCATACATTGTTTAGGTTGTTCAATTCTATATAATGTTAATTTAATTCTAGAATGATCCATATAATGAAATATCCTCCTCCACACAACATTCTATACCATATTCTGTTATATCAATCTGCTTTAATTTCCATACAATTCTTCGATATTTTTAACGTAAAGACAGTCTTTTAACTATTTTATAAATATCAATACATTGAAACTAATCTTAATTTTACTATAATAGCAATTCAAATAAATTATAACAAAAAGAATAAAAGTAAACAAAAATTTATTATTTTTACAGACAAATATATTATTTATTAATTATACCTTAAAATACTTTAATTTATAAAAACAGTAAAAAAAACCATTAGAAACTGATCAAATTAAAGATTTATTGAGTAAGACAACCCAATTTGATACGTATAATGCCATCATTAGATTTCAACTATATACAGGTATACGTATTAGAGAGACCTTAGCACTTACATGGAACGATATAGATTTTGAAAAGAAAACCATTAACATCAATAAAACAGTTAATTTTGTAAATGGACAATTTAAAGTTGGCCACCAAAAACTGAAAACAGCTATCGTATCCTCGGTATGAATGATACTGTATATAATATTCTTACATTAATAAAACAACAACAGGGAATTCAAAAAAAAGAATTACAAAATGTATGGCAAAATTTAAATCTTGTCTTTACACAGGATACAGGTGGATATATACACAGATCAATATTAATAAAAGATTAAATAAAATTAAGAAAAATACAAATTATCAACATATAACTATACACAGTTTAAGACATGCAAATGCTACTTTACTTTTAATGAATGGTGTTGACTTAAAAATTGTATCTGCACATCTTGGTCATAATGATATTCAAACAACAGCTAATATCTATATTGATGTATTAAAATCCCAGCAACAAGTTATTGCTCAACTTATAAAATTTAACTTAAATAAATAATGTTTAAAAAAATATAACATTAAAACTAATAATCTGTAATTTGTTGAAATTTAGGATTTTAGTAAATCTCAAAGAATCATCTTTTAGTAATTTACTACATTTTAAACACTAAATAAGCACTAAATTTAACAGCTAATTAAAAAAGTGTTGATTATATCAACACTTTTTTACTAGGTTTATTATTCAACACCAATTTTATAGCCCATTCCCTAGAATTGAGTAAATTCAATTTTCGTTGATAAACATTAACTATTTTAAACATTACTGTTCCCTGTTGTTCACTGCATTTGAGTAGTTTTTGAAGTTTTAAGCCCCAAATAAACCCCAAAACCCAAAAATCTATAAGATTAAATAATCTAAATAATGTTTAATGCTTGCAGTATCTTATCTACATCAGTAAACATTAGTTTTATCCCTTTTCTACTATACAAAGATATTAGTTTATTCGCTTTAGATTTCAAGTTGTGTTTTACCTTATTCGATAGTTCAATAGGCTTTTTTGTATTTTTATCTATATACACTTCTTTAAAATATTGTTCAGTAACTGGAAACATATTTTGTAACAAAAAAGCCTTCTTTTCTCCTAAGACATATCCAAATTCAATAGTATCGCAACGCCCATATCTTTGAATGTTTTTATCATATATTCTCTGATACTTTTCTATCTGATGAGAAAATGGTATTACCCAATAATAATCGCCTTGATTGATCTTGATAGCACAAAAAGCAGGACGTCCATGTTTCCCCTTTTCGTCATCCGGTTTATTGATGGGCAATGTATTGTCTTGAACCAAATCAAAAAATGACTGTTTTATAAAATATAAATTTCCTAGTTGAATCATAGAATTATACTCCTAAATAAAATGCCCCGACTAGGGGCAATTTGTACATTCGTCTTTTATATCCCGTACACGAATTAACGGATAATATTTGAACGCTGGCCTTTTATATCCCGCAAGCCAGCTAGCGGATAATATTTGAACATTACTGTTCATTCAATAGTATGTCCAGATATAAACAAATATTCATCTATTATTCATCTATATCTTTCAACTATATTTTAATGAATATTGATATTTAAGTCAATGATTTTCAACTTTATACACTAATATTTTCATTGAACTATCATGCTCTTTGAATATCTCGTTACCTTTATTTTAACTTTTTGAAAGTTTTAATTTCCTTATCACAAAGATATTAAAATTCACATACTACTTATTCTCATTTGTCCATAATCTTTTTATGGAAAGTGGATAATTAATATAGGCTCGTTTACCACTCATAAAAAATACAACTTTCTTTTCCTTTACTAATCTTCTTACAACATACTCTTTTATATTTGTTACTTCAGCAAACTCTTTTATTGTCATGATCTCTTTAGTCATATATAACACCCGCTTTCATTTATTCCAAAGTAGCTGCATTGATTTTTCATAGTTAATATAAATACGTTGCATCGTTTTGATATATACAAGTTTGTTATCTTTAATCAATCTTCGTACTACTTTAATACTGAGTCCGGTTCTCAAACTGAATTGCTTTATGGTAAGGATATTTTTATTTTCCTCATTCATAATTTCACACTCCTTTACAAAACTTTAAAAATTCTTTCTCAATATTCTTTTCAACTGCAAAAGACCTCTTTTAATAGATTTCCTTATCGCTCCCTCTGTACAACCTTCAATATGTGCTATCTCTGTTTTAGAAAAGCCTAGATAATATACAAGATATATTCTGTTACTTTGCTGTAATGGCAACTGGCTTAATGCTAAAAGTATCCTTTCCCTCATATCCTTTAAATATATTGAATCAAGCAAATTTTCACATTGTGTTAATTCATCGTTTGTATCATTATAATCACTAGCTATGATACTTTCTTTTTTCCTTAATATCTTATATACAATATCTTCTACTTCTACTAGCACATCTTCTTTATAAATATCTGGATATAAATATTTTAAATTTACTCGTTTCATCTATATAGGAATTAAAGTAATATTCACTTATTCTGTTAATCTTGCTGCGATTCTTAGATGCACAAACAAACATTCTTTTTCTTGATTTTTTAATTCTCTTTCCCCTCTTTTTAACATATCCTTTTCACCTTCTTTCGCTATGTAAATCCAGTAACTACAATAAATTCATTAAGATCTTTTTTTAGGAATACCTAAACTAATTAAAATGCGTTTATCTAATATCTTCATGAATCTTGGTGTTACACTTCCTATATATTTAATTAGCCTAGTTTTGTCTATAACCTTGATTTGTTCCATCATAACAATAGAACGATATTTTAAGCCTGCCGTATCAGGTATATAGTAATGTGTTGGCAAATGGTGCTTATGTCTATAACGACTTGTTATACAAGCAATAATAACCGTAGGACTATACTTATTGCCTTTGTTATTTTGAATCACTAATACTGGTCTTACACCGCCTTGTTCAGAACCATAACCTTGACTTAAATCAGCTAGATAGATCTGTCCTCTTTTAATTTTCATTTGAATTTCCTCCTATGTAAAAACTAGATTCAGTTAAGAATCTAGTTTTGTCTTATAAGTTTTTATAATATGAATCGTTGTTTTCCATTTATTCTTAATCACCTGAAAACATTAAGGAATGCTATTAGACGAACACTAGCAATGTTCTCATGGGAATCTCACCCTTGTGTGGTATCTCACACAACTGCATGCAGAAGTATCATTATGCCTACATTACATCATTGCCAAGCACTTGCTAAATACTTTTATAGATCAATAATATTCGCTCGCATTTCACTGGTCATGGCGTATTGTCTAAAAGGCTCATAAAGTAGGAACGTATCTAATAGATGTTATTTAACTTTCAAAGATCTATCTATGAAGTCCAACTGGCTTCACTATAAATGCCTTGAAAAGTTAAAATTTTGTCCTATTTTTGAAATTTTTTTAATTTTCTTATTTTCTTATAGATATAGCCTGTAGAAAGTTCAAGAATCTTAGATATTTCCTTGATAGAATATCCATTGATTTTTAGCAATATAACTTCTAAAACGATTGGATCTGTTTCTTTTAGATATTCAAAAAGTGCTTCATTTTCAATTGTATCTAATATATCTTCAACTTTTTTTATTTCCTTTGTATCATGCACAGGATAGAATAGAAAATAAATTTCATCAGTCACATTTTGATGACGCTTAAATCTTCTTTCCGAATTAAACTGCTGCCAATCAAATTGACGTAATTCTTGAATGATTTTTTCATTAACTTTCTCATTCCTTAATATCTGTTCTTCTTGTTCTTTCCACTTTTGCCATTTTAAAAATTCCTTAATGTAGTTGTAACTCATCATATGATCCTCCTTCTTTAACAACCGGAAAAAGAAGGTGGACTTCTGATACGAACTTTCATATTACATTGCTTACAAGCAAAGCATTAATTCTGCTGCTAAAGGATTTCTAAAATCCTGTAAATCAATGATAACAACTTGTTTTTGTTCACATAGCATTTGAAACTCCATAAATAAATCATCATAAATCAACAATCTTGTCTTGTCATAAATCAAGATACAATCAATATATTTTCTACGAATATGTGTCCTAAGTGCATTTAACTCAACTGAACAAGGATTTGATCCTTTGCTGACTTCTTTTGTAACACCTATAATTTCAAGATTGTTTTCTTCTGCAAATTTTGATAACACCTCCTTTTGATAAACAAGTAAATGTCGATCAGTGTAATTGGATACTCGACAATGTATCCAGGTTCTTTTATTATTCATAACATGTCCTCCTTTGGGATATACCTTCCCAATTAGAGAAGTCCTTAGAAGCAACTGTTTTATAGAAACTTTTTTAATTTTTTTAGTATTTGTTTCTTGCGATAGTTTAAAGTAGGTTGAGTTATATGTAGTAAACTAGCAACTTCCTGTTCAGTTTTTTCTTCAAAATATACCCAATAAATAATTTTTCTTTCGTTTTCACTTAATAACAAAATTGCTGAATGAAGTTGCTTATATAAATCTTTCATATAGAAATATTCAATAATATTAAACTGTTCTTTTTTGAGCATGTAAGGATAAACTGTATCTATATTTTCATAATGTTGTATAACATCACTGTCACGACAATTGTCTTTTAATATTTTTTTGTAACTTCCCTTACATACTCTAAATATTTCTCTATTTACTTTTACCCATGTTTTATTAACTCTTATGTAGAACTCTCTTTTGCCATTTTTTATAACTTCTGCAAAATCATTTCTTTGATAACCATTTTTCATTGTTTTCCTCTCCTTTCCTGATTCACAGAAAGGAGAGATGGTGGTGCTCGGATAGCAAAATAAAGGTATAAAAAAAGAACAGAAAAAAAGATGAATTTTCTTTTTTTTCTGTTCATAAACAAATTATGTATTATAGTTTGTAATTGTTCTTTTTGATAAAAATAAAGAATCTGCTGTTTGCTTAATATATCATTATTTAACATAGTACATAAAAAAATCATATCTCTATGCCTTCCCATCAAGCTATAGATTATGGTTTCTTATTCAAAGTAATACATACAAATTCATTAGTTCCTTTTCATTAAATTTTGTTATCAAAATTATTACTATGTGCAAATATTAAATTGGCATTAATATGCTTTTGAAATTCAAAAGTCAATGCATCATTTTAAACAACCAATCTAACTACCAAACACAATTTCCATAAATTTTAAGGTTAAATGATACAAAATAAAGGTATGTTCGATTCTAGAATCAAACAAAAAATTTTTACTACAAGTCGGTTAAGTATTTTACCAATCAATATCAACGATAGTATATATATGTTATATTTACACCTTCCAAACAATATAAATATAAAAAAAACAGCGAGTTAACTGTAAGAAAAACCCGCTGTTTTTTTTACTATATAGATTTTTGCAGATAGTTTAAAATATTAGTGTTAATACCTTTCGATAAGTCTCTTCCATGATCCTTTGCAAGCTCATAAGCAATCACCTGAAAAAAGCATATATATTGTAATTCATAAAAATATGGATTCACTTCTTTGAGATAAAAATCACAATCATCTATTTTTCTATCTCCTACTAAATAACATATTCCTATTTCATTTTTTAAAAACTCGGCCATCGCTAGAGCTTTTTCTTCATCAATTCCTTTTTTTATTAGTACAAAAAATATCTGAGATGAATCAAATGCATTTTGTGGTCCATGCATAAATTCCTCTAATTCGTAAGTCTTTGTCATATATGGTATCATTTCCATAAATTTTATATCTGCTTCTATTCCAATTGGCCATAAACTGTCAGAACCAGTAAATAATACTGTGGAACGTTTCATTAACTCAAACTTATTCAAGTCATACCAATTTAAAGATGCAGTAATGATATTTGTAAGGCTATCTGTGACTTTCAATAACTCTTTATATAGGTCATTAGATGATAAGTAACAACCTAATAGCCAACAGCTTGTAACCGTTGTAGAAAAACCTATTGTTCTATATCGGTATTCTTCTTCTTTGCAACCCATTTCAATAAAATACATGGCTTTTTTAGCAATAGGTGTATTTTTATCTTTTGTGATTGCTAAAGTCGTAGCTCCTAATTCATTTGCTCTTTCTAAATTTTCATACACTAATTTTGTCGTCCCTGATTGAGAAACAAAAACATAAAGTATATTTCTATTATCTATTCTTGTATTTTTTGAAAATACATTAGGATAAATAACATCAATATCTAATCCACATTCTCTTTCAAGAAATGCCTTCGATGTAAAAGCAGCATTATAAGAAGAACCACTAGCTACAAAAACTATTTTTTTAACTTTTCCCTTTAACGTAGACAGATGTTCAAAATTATTAGGGTACGAAAGTAATATATCCTTTATTAAAGATGGAATTCTTTCAATACAATTTAATAGTGTTCCCATTTTTTACCTTCTTTTAAATTAGTCCAGTATATACTAATACGAAAGATATTACAATTGAGAATAAAAGTAGCGTTGTTGCTTTCCACTTCCTAACTTGCAATAAATAAAAGATAAACAAAGTATATAATAGTGGTAGAAGCATTGGGAAAATTTGATCAATGTAATCTTGAATGATAAATTCATTACCTGAAATTGTAAACGATCCAGATAGCGTTAAAGAAACCATACTAGCAGTCATAGCACCAATTACCATTAAACCAATAATCGAAGCTGCCTTTGTTATTTTATCTAAAATCCCACTACCTGATACGTTTTTCATTAAGTCTACACCAAAAGAGTATCCAATAAACGTACAATAATATTTAATGATAAAATGAGGTATATTATACACTAATAAGAACACTAATGCTCCTAACGGACTTCCTTGTGTCGCTAATGCCAATCCTACTCCAGCTGCTACAACTCTTAAACTTCCCCAAAATATAGAATCACCAATTCCACTTAGAGGACCCATTAAACCGATTTTAACAGAGTTAATAGAACTTTTATCAAAATCAGGATTTAAGCTCGCTTCTTTTTCCATTGCAGCTGCAATCCCCATAATTAACGTTTCAATATGCGGAGTAGCATTAAATACAGCCATATGTCTTTCTAAAGCATCGCCTTGTTCTTCTTTTGTTTTATATACTTTCTTTATTACTGGCCACATTCCTAATGAAAAACCCAAACCTTGTTGTCTTTCGTAATTATAAGAATGTTCCATCACAAATGAAGAAATAAACATTTTTTTCAACATCTTTTTTTCTTCTGCCGAAATATTGTCAAACTTACTCATCGAAAAGCGCCTCCAATTCTGCATCTTCTATAACATCTGCTTTTTCATTTTTATTTTTACCTAATTCAAACACTACGATAAATGCTAATACTACACCAAAAGATGTAACAGCTAATACATTTTGTCCACCAAATGCTACTAGAATAAACCCTAAGAAGAAATACAAGAAATTTTTTCCAGTCATCATTGGTTGAAGTAATAATGCAAAACCTACTGCTGGCAATAGCCCACCCGCAATATTTAGAGATGTCATAACTTTTTCAGGAATAGAGTTCAACGCTGCTTCTACTACTGAAGATCCGAAATAAATTGTACAGAAACCAATCACACCATATATTGTACATTGAAGAATAAGTCCTCCCCAATTTAATATATGCATTTTAGTTACCTGAACTTCTCTTGCATACTTACAAGCTAAATCCATATACCACGAACGAACAATAAAACATACTATTTTAATTGATTGTCCAAATACAGCAATTGGGAAACCTAAAGTAAATGCAACTTCAGGTCCTTGTCCAGTGATAATTGCTAACGCAGTTCCAATACCCGCCCCTAACATTGCATCAGGTGGTACAGCGGCACCAATTTGTATAGCTCCCATAAATACGACTTCTAAAGAAGCACCACATTTTGCTCCCATCACAGGGTCACCAAGTACAATACCCACTAAGGTTCCTACAACAATAGGTCTAAATACCATTGGACTTGTAAATATTTTTTCTAAAAACCACACTACAAATAGTACCAATCCTACTAGCAAAGCCTCTGTAAACATATATTCACTCTCCTTTCATTTATTATTTTCTAATTTTTTCATATGCAACAGGTCGATCAGATGGGACCTGTCTGCATTCAATACTAAATCCTAAATTCAATACATTATCTAAATTTTCGATATCTTCTTTTGTAGCATTTACTGCTTTAATTAATTCTGTTGTATTTTCACGGCGTGTCATTCCTCCAAGATTAATTCTTGGCTTTTCATCTAATTGTTTACACAATTTTAATAAATCTTTAGTATTATCCATAACTACTAAAACTCTTAATGATTCAAGTTTTGGATTTTTTAACAATTTTAATGCGTCCTCTACTGTTCTAATTGCCAATCTAACATCTGAAGGACAACACATCTTTAATGCAGCCTTTTTTACATCATCTTTTGAAGCCTCATCTGAAGCAATAACAACTGCATTATATCCTAAGTCTGCTTTCCAAGCATACGCTACCTGTCCATGCAATAATCTATCATCCATGCGAATCATACAAATCATTGAAATTCACCTCCTATTTTAGAAATCAAAATCATCTTTAAATTCTGTTTCTAATTTTGTTTCAACCATTAGCATTTGATTTTTGGATTGTTCTATAAGATTTTTTAATTCTTCATCAGTAATCTCTGTTTGCAAACGAATAGCTAATTCTAATAAAAGAGGGAAGTTTACTCCAGATACAATACGAATATTATCGTAATCCTTCGCTTTTTTTATTACTTCTTGATTTACACTTCCCCCAAATACATCTGTAAGCACTATTAGTTGATATTCTTTATTTTCTTTAAAGTAATTTTCAATTTTTTCTAACTGTGCTGCTCCTTCTCCATTTTCGTAAAATGTTAAATAATCAACATTTTCTACATCTCCCATGATTATATTCAAACTACTAAATAACCCTTTTGATAATGAACCATGAGAACATATTAAAAGTTTGTTCATTTGAATAATCTCCTTTTAATATTCGAATTGTCTGTAATAACGACGGATATTTAAATCATGTCCAGTAACACGTTCAAAGTGATATGCTAAACGTCCTCGTGTTAGTGCATTAAATGTAATCGGAGTTAACATTTCTTCAAATTCTTTAGAGAAACAATCTAATTTATAATCTTCTAAGTCAATAACGACTAATTTATCAGTTGTTTTTTCCAAGAATCTTTCTACTCTTTCATCTTGTGGTCGATATTTTCCAATACCTTTTATTAAATACACAGGAACATCTTTTTCTACTAATTCTAGCGTACCATGAAAGAAATCAGAACTTGTAACTGCTCGTGTTCGCATCCATTGCATTTCTTCAAGAATACACATAGTAAATAAATTAATTTCTCCCCATACAATTCCAGATCCTACCCAAATTTGATATGGTTCATTTGAATATTTATCAGCAATTGATGCTGCAATTGGTTCAAATTTTTCTTGAATCTTTACAACAGATTCATATAAATCTCTACATTCATCGGCAAACTTTTCATAAGCATCAAATTCTTTATTGTTGTAAATAAATCTAAGAGCAATTAAATAGAATTTCAAATAAGTATGTGTCATTCCCGAAATATCAGATACAACAACATAATCAGAACAATTCGCTAATGGGCAATCATTTGTTCCTACTAAAGAAATTACTTTTGCTCCTCTTTCTCTACAATATTTACATGCAGCAATCGTTTCTGGTGTATCCCCTGATTTGCTTCCTGTAATCACAACACTGTGTTCATCAACCCAATCAGGATTTTCAATTAACATATCAGCCCCATTCATAATAACACAATCTAGTTTTGAATAATCATCAAAAATTTTCTTAATTGACATTAATTCAAAAATAGTTCCACCAATACCAGTTAAAATTACATTAGATACTCCATTCTTGCAAACTTCATCCACAATTCTTTCGATCTCACTTCTTAGATCATATACTGCTTTACCCTCCTTTTTAAAATTTTCTACATCATAGTTATACATATCTTTTTTCCTCCTTTGTATACCAGATGTCTATATATTAAACCAAAAATTTAAAAAATGCAACCACTTTTTTAATTTTTTTACCAATTTTTATTATCAAACTATTTAAAACCCTTACATTTGAATATTCAAGATAAATTGGTTTGTGTTGATAGAAATTGGTTTTTCGTGTATAATAAAAAAAGAGTTATATAAAGCTCTTCAACCATAGAAAGGATAGATACATTTTTATGATCAACGATGAAAACATTATTATTGAAGAAATAAAATATTTTATTAAATCAAATCAAATTAAGGAACAAGAAAAACTACCTAGCGAACGTAACTTATCAGAGTTATTTACCGTATCTCGTTTTTCATTAAGAAAAGCTTTAAGGCATCTAGTAGATACTGGATATTTATATGTAAAAGATAAAAGCGGTTATTATTATCAAGGGGATAGAATTAAAATTCAAATCCCCCATATCTCTACTATATTTAAAAAAGACAAATCGAAATGCAGATTAATTGTTCTTAAAAAAATCAACTCTGATAAAAAAATATCTAAGCGTTTAAGTATTGAAAACTCAAGTTCCATAACTCAAGCAATTATTTTATATGAATATATTCCTAAATGCACAGCAATTATAAATATCTTTATTTATACAACAGAAGCAATAAATGAAGAAAACATATATGATGTTCTTACTGTCATTATTGAAAATTCTAGTAAAAAAGGAAAAATCTACATACGTGATGCTAACGATTTTGAATTACAGCTTATGTCCATAAAAGAACACCAAAAAATATGTCGATGGATTTCAAATTATGAGTATAAAGAAAATAAAGTATATATTGAACAAGCGTTGAATATTTTACCATTTGAATTTTCCGGATGGTAAGTCAAGAAAAGAAGTTAAATAAATTTATGAGTAAATTACCAATTTACAAACAATTAAAATTTTATATTAAAGAAAAAATAGATAATGAAGAATATCTCCCTGGCGAGGCAATATTAAGCGAAAGAGAATTAGCAAAAAAATATGGAGTCAATAGAATGACTGTAAAAAAAGCCCTTCAATCGTTGATTGAAGATGGTATTTTATATTCCATTCCCGGTTCGGGAACTTTCGTAGCTTCAGAAAGTAAGAATTTTATGATTGGAATCTTTGACGATAAAACATTCGCTAGTATTTCTTCTAGATTGCAAGCATCAGGAGACAAAGGATTCAGCAAAATAATAAACAAATCAATTTACACAAATATTAAAAGTATATCAAAAAAACTTAATATTTCCATAGATGATGAAATCTATTCTTTAGTTCGACAAAGACTAAATCAAAACAGTGAGGTAATCGCTTTAGAATATTTTTATACACCAAGGAAATTATTTAATGATATAGATAATTTCGACTTTACAAGGGTATCTTTGTATGATTATATGCAAAAAAAGAATTTAAAACCTACTTCTTATAAAAGAAAATTAACAATAGAGCCAGCCTCCTCAACTATTGCTGAATTAATGAATATTAAACCGCTTCACTTTGTATACTGCTTTGAATTTATTGGTTATGCAGATAATCATCAAATCGTCGAATATACAAAAAGTTATATTGATACTAGTAAAATCAAATTTGAATATACTATTTCTAAATGATAAGTTTCTGATTATCCTATTTTTAGGATAGAACAACTTATTTCATAAGTACATTTCCTCACATAAACTCACACTGTTATTCATATTTTCCAACCCAAAATCTGTTAAAATTTTTATAATTTGAAAAACAGTTATTGTTTCTAGTTCAATTGGGATTTAACTTGAATTTTAGTAATTTATATATGCTCTATTAATGAAAATATCTTTCAAAAACTAGATGAAGATGAAAATCTACCGCAACAGAACTTTGATATTCTTGTAAACTACTATTCTACTAATTAATTCTTATTCTAATACTCTACAATCGTGTGGTTGACAAACCCTTTATTTATCAGTATTTTCGGGTGTGTCTAGAAAAATTTAATATCAAATGGCGCATAATTCGTTCTGTCTTAGGCCATTTTTCATCCTCACGTTTTACTCGAAAAAGATATACAAACCAGTTAAGATACGATTGTAGATTTTCTGTATCCATGCCTACAAATCGATACAGATATCTCTTCAACCATGAACATAAATTATTGATGAGTGCCATTTTTTCTATATAGACATCATCTTTTGCATTCGCAATATAAACTTGAGAATTTAATCCTAGATTCTCAATAAGATAACTATGTGCATTGTCTCCATCGTGAATAACAGTGCTTCCTGCTTTTATATGATCTTTTAACGTTTTGTAAATTCGTGATTTTGATGGTTTTCCATGTCCACATACTGAAGCATATATATTTTTATAACAATCGATAGCTACAACGATACATATCTTTTGTTTAGATAAACCTTTTTTCTTTTTACTGTTATCATTTTGAAGAATCAAAGCATCGTTGATGTATGTTTCATCAATCCATACCGTATCTTTTAATATAACTGTATCTTGATATGAATTTACAGTATCAAATACCTTTTGTCTCCATAGCATAGCTGTATTAGAAGATATTTCACAAATATCTTCCAGCATTTCAAGAGGTACATTAAAGGACATAAATGAAATATAATGAGTAAACTTAGAAAAAGAAATTTTTGCCGAATTAAAGATACTATTGGTTAATAAAGTATAGCTTGTATCACAATTTAAACATCGATATCGTTGTTTTCCACTTGAAGTAAATCCATTAAGTATTTTATTATCTGAATTACAGTTTGGACAGAGAATAGGTCTATTGTATTTTATAGCAAGTTCTTCAAAAGAAGTAACTCCGTATTTTTCTTTATTAGACCGTTTTTGAACTACATCTTTTAGTTGGATGAATTCTTCATCAGACAACGAAAAAACATAGTTATCAAAAGAACTAGAATTTAGCATAAGACATCCTCGTGCATCTGAGTAGCCATCTCACCGAAGATGTCGCCAAACATTGAGTCAGATGACTACTCAGATGTTTCAATATTTGGCAACAAAAGTATATCATTTCATACTTAATTTAGCTATATTGTCAACCACACGATTGTAGAGTATTAGAATTCTTATTTTAAAGTGGTTAATCCACTTATAAAAAATCAGAATTATTTCCTTTAATGATTTTGAACTTTGTTACTTTAACATTGTTTTTGAACGAAACATTATAACAGTTTAACAAATTATAAATTATTGGTTGAGAAAATAAAACAATTATAAAATTTTGTATAATAAATATATTAGCTTTTATATTGGCAGATTTATAATATAATCATTCAAATTTGTTTGGGACTGCAAATACAACACCTTTACATATTGTTCTAAACTGATCAAGTGTATAGGTCGCTGTATGCCAGTCCTTTTTTGCATCTGCAAATGAATTTGTTACACCATCTAAATTGCCTTCCTGTATCGTAATATTTGTACCGTTCCAGCCAATGACAATACCAACATGATTTCTTTCAATACAAGAGAATACAGCACCTACTTCAGGTGTATCAGAACGCTTGAACTTATCAGGGTGGGCTTTTAATAACTGGTCTACACATTTCCAGCCATCACCGATAAAGCCCGGTGAATAGCCATACATTTCATAGAATCTCCCCCACGCAAACCACGTGCATTGCCCATACAAACCCACTTGTGCATAGGGATTCTTTGTCTGCCATTCTTCAACATTATTGAAGTTAGGTTGAAGTCCTCCTCTAAATGCAACACCTACATATCGCATGACATGAGGTACATATTCAGGATCACCATAGGTTGTCCATCCTAGTTCACTTTTCTTCATGTCAGAGAATACTTTTGCATTGGCTTTTGTATATCCTCCAAAGTTAGTAACAGCCCATGAAATATATCCACCACCATAGTTATATCCTTGTAATGCTAGAGATATATGGTCTATATCAAATGGATCTTTGACTTCTGCCGACTTGAAACAATCCGATAGATAATGAATGCCTACTTGAATCGAATAATCCGGATCAGTAATTCCATTGGGCTTTTGTGGATATTTGGTATTATGTGGGCATTCACTTGATTGCATCGGATCATTGCCTTGTCCTCCTGATTCCTGCATCATCACTGCTTGAATGATATTGATATAATCTTCCATATCATAATCTTTTGCATATTTTTCAATAGTTTCTGTATAGGCTAATACTTCAGGGGATAAGGGGAGTGTTTCTGAATTAAAACCGGAATCAGAAGATAATACTGAGAAAACTGCCATAAACAAGACAAGTACAACTAAAAAGATAAGAAAAGAACCAGCTGCAATTAAGTTATGGATACCAGTTACTGCTTTTTTCACGACAGTAACCGTTCCCTTAAACATATCTTTGACTTTGCTGCTGGTATTTTTTATTGAGCTGGTAGATTGTTTCGCTGCTTTGATTTTTTGTTTGTGCTTGGTTAACATATGGCGTTTCATATGCTTTTGATAATCTGATTTATTAACTGAGTGAAAAGGAATGGAGTAATTTTTATCTTGGATTTTCTTTGAATCATTTTTTATAAATGATTGTTTTATTCCTTTGGATTGATAACTTAATAGTTCATGCTTTCTTGATTCTTTAAAAGCAGACTTTGTTTTTATATCTTTGGTATCTGAAATACTATTACTTACAGATTTTGCTGATGATACTTGTTTCTTTAATCTGCTTTTTTCTCGTCTATTCTGTATATATCTTTTCGCATAGAATACAGAATCATAAGCAACTTTCTTTTCTTGATTTGTAATGGATTGAACCGCAGATCGTTGAGCAGTATTTTTATCTTCAGCTTGTGATTCATTCTTTTGATGTTTCATCGTATCTGCTTTTTCGCTAATATGAAGTGGCTTAGAGAAATATTTGATATTTTCTTTTTTATCCAGCACCTTGATTGTTGTATCTTTTTCTTTTGTTTTAATTTTTTGATTCATCGGCGTTCAATCCCTTTTTGTTTTTCATGAAATCGTTCAAGATATTTCAGTTTGATTGCTTGCATGAAATATGGGGCATCTACACTATTAAAAAGTTCATAAGGTGTACTACGATTTGCTTGTGTCTTTGGGGTATAGCCATTAAATAAGTTAAAGGCTAATAAACAAACTTGATAAGAACCGGAAGTTTGCCAGCCATTTCTCAATACATTTAAATTGATTCGATTGGTTTTAAAATCATAGATTTCATGAATATTTCTTCTTGTATCTGGATTAATACCTAGTGTATAAAATAAGGCACGATGGTACGTATCGTTTTTTGTACTCTTTTCCATACATTCCAGATAAAATTGATGATGTTCCTTGCTTTCAAATAACATATTTTTTTCACTCCTTTCGCAAAAGAAAAAGCCACCAATCAATGATGACTTCTTCTGCTTGACTATTCTTTAAATATATGACCGATTTCATTGAATAACTGCTGTATGGCTTCATGGTCTGTGTAGCCACGCAAATAAGCATACAAGAGCCCTAAGGAATCCATTCTACCCTCAACGTTGAGATATTCTCTCAATAGTTCTGTTTCTTCTTTGTTTAAGTGCAATTCATCAGCCTCAGTAAAAAACAAATTGATCTTATCATTTTCTAAAATCTTAGCGGCTCGTTCCTTACATTGCTGGTAAGATTCACTATGCTTTCTTAAATAATTCAATCCATCTCTTTCTACAACTTCAAGATAATTTGTCAATGCATCTTCTAAAATACGTATTTTATCCATGCTTCTATTTCCTCCCTTACTTCTGTATATATCTAACTATATAGGAAATAAAGAAGTTTGACGAATGTGCGATTTTGAAAATCGCAGTTATCGGATTTTATCCTTTTTATGCTGTTTGGGTTTGGCTTGCTTATGATCTAATAACTTCAGTTCCTGTTTCACGGATTGTTTTTGAAAATCATTGATTTTGGATAATGTCTTTTGCGTACGATTCCCCATATGTTCCATATGCTGAATGATACTTCGTGTTGCCTTTTGAATAAAATTTAACTTTTCTATATCCGGTATATAAGTCACACGCTGTTTTCCTAACATGATTCTTCCAATGTTTTTCATATTGTGTTTGGCATGTCGCATTTCATTGGTAATCTGATTTAAAGTCAATGAAAACTGATTCATGGATTGATAAGATCGTGCCAATCCTTTATTGATTGCTTGCAAGCCCTTTTTAAAGTGTAAAACATCAATGGCTTTGATACTTACATCTTTACCTTTTTGTTTCATATCGGATAAAGATTGTTTCATACTATCAATCATATTTGTTTTGATTTCCATGACTTTATTTTTCCCATTCGTAAGCATCGTATTGACTTTCTCTATCGGTTCCTTTAATCGTGATTTTGTTTGAGGATTTTGTAGTTGTTCTACAGTTTTTCGTAGTTCCTGCATTTCACCTATCAAAGCACTAAAATGCTGTTCTAACTGGTCAATATATTCCAATAATTCTTTAGTTTCATGATGTTCCTTCTTTTGTCCTGAAGATAATAAGGCTTGAAGATATTCAGAAACAATCGGTTCATTTAATGTACTCGGTAATTGTTTTTCCATTTAGGTTACTCCTTTCTGTCGGTCGGTTTAGTAGTCATGAGTTTATAAAGTTTTGTATGCTTAGGAAAACGATTGACAAATGGTACAAGCGAACTTCCATATTTAATCAATCCGCAACCCTCTTGAGCATTCGTAATATAACTCATCTGTTCTTCACTGATATTTAACAGTTCTCCTAATCGTTGTCGATCCTGATACGCTTGGTTTAACATCACAATACATTCACTATTGGAAAGCATGGTACTGGCTTGTACACTTGCTAGTAAATACTGCACATTTTGGGTAATACCTGTAGGAAAGGCATCTCTTTTTCTGAATTGACGCCATGCACAATCCAAGAAATTTGCGGCTGCTTCATTTTCAAAGATGACATGAATTTCATCATAGAAAAGGTGTGTTCTTCTACCGGCTCTCCAGTTGGCATTCACACGATTGATCATCGTATCGGTAATTACTGATAAGCCAATCTTCTTTAACTGTTTTTGTAATCGACGAATATCAAAAGACGTAATACGACTTTGACGTTCGACATTGGTTTCCTGTGCAAAAATATTTAAGTTACCTTCAGTAAATAATTCTAGTTTTAAGGCTAATCCTCTAGCCTCTCGCTCTTTCTGTTCTAGTAGAATCGTTCTTAAAGTACGAAGCGTAGGCACTTCATTGGTTTTCTCGCAACGCTTATAAGTTTCAGAAACACAGCGGTCAATCAAACTTTCTTCTTCCTCTGTAATTCCATTCTTACTATTTTGGTCGATTAAAGTCATGATGAATTGTGATTTATCTCCAATAGGATTGGCACTATCCCCATAGCCTTCTTCCATATCCATCGCATTGATGTGGTCAGGACTTCCCACATACAGTTCATGCACTTGTCCATTTAATTCACGAATGAGGGTGCTGTATTCTCCTTCGGGATCGCAAACGATAATATCATCGTTTGTGGCCAATGCTAAAAAGATAATGAGTTCTTTGGTTAAGAATGATTTACCGGCACCGGGAACACCTAAGATAAAGGAGTTTGGATTTAACAGTAATTCTTTATTACACATGATTAAATTATTAGTAATGGCATTCTGTCCATACCATATCCCACCTTTATCCATGACCTCCTGAGCACGAAAAGGAATAAAGATCGATGCACTTTCGGTTAAAAGAGTACGCATAATATCTAACTTATTGACTCCAATAGGTAATGCTGTTGATAAGCCATCTAACTGTCGGCTTGAAAAAGCAATTGGAGTTAAATCACACATATACTTACGGGCAATGCTCATCAATACTTCACTATCGGCATCTAGTTCCTCTTTAGAGTTGGCAAGATGAACTACTGTAATATTGGCAAAGATCATCTTTTGGTCACGAACGGTTAAGTCATCTAAAAATTCCTTACTTTCTTTTCGCTGTTGTTCCATATCATAAGGAATGACTGCACTAAAGTTGTTATTGGCATTTTGTCGTCTTTGCCAGTTAGTGATATTGGTTTCAACACCTAATAACTTTGTTTCCACTTCTTTAACAGCCTCATCAGTTGGTACTGTTAATAAGTCCATTGAATACATCATATTTTTGTTAAGTCCGCATAATTCAGCTACAAAACTATCCTTGATATAACGGGCATACTCACTTAAATAAAGCACTCGTCCATACTTGTCACCTAATTTAAAGTATTTATGCTTAAATACCGGACTTCTAGGGCAAATGGAATCCTTGAAGTGATGTCCTTTTCTAGCCGATTCATTCATATCAAAATAGAAGTTTTCTTCTTCACCATTGCGATAGAAGTCATGAAGTATCTTTAATCGTTCCATTGCATTTAATTCTTCACAGTTAGAACCTAATTTCCCTAAATGAGAAGATAGTTCAACGCTTGTTCTTTGAAAGAATGCTCGTGCTTCTTCAATCGAATTTTTGAAAGCAGTAATCGTAATATACTTTTCCTGTACGATCTCATCAGTGGAAGAAATCTTATCCATCAGCATTTCATTGTACTCTTGACGATATTCATCTAAGTCATCATATTGAAAAGGAATAAGCACATTCTTTTTAAACTCACTCAAATCAATCTTACGATTGTTGATTGTAATCTTTGTCATTGTAGAACTGTCTAATGAATTGAGTAAATCACTATAATCCAAGAACAATCCTACTTTTTCTTCTTTCGATGAAATGGAATAATTGATGTCTTTAAAGCGATAGGTTTTTGTATAACGATTGTTGATCTTAAAGATACCGTCTTTATAGATGACTTCTGCATCGACGACATCTTGTGCTGACTTTGGTACTTTGAATTTATCTTTGTTTTGTTTTCTTATTTTTGAAAGACTTTTTATCATTCTTTTTTAGTTCCTCCTTTTGTTTTTCTAATAAGTAAGACTTCATGCAATCGTAATAAAGATTGATCGGTCTACTGACTAATTGGGTATTGCTTAAAAGAAAAGAACGCCATGCAGCCATAACGATCTGTTCAGCGTTCATTCCCTGATATTTTATAAATCCTAATGCTGCAAAAGGTGCAGCCCCTAACATACATAGCCAGCTTGTTATTTCCATTCCTAGTTGTTCAATCACTAGAAAATAGATAGATACAGCTACAATGCAGGCAAGTGCAGAAAATGCACATTGTCGCATATTGAGTCCAAAGAATAGACTTTCGGTATATTCTCGGATTTCCTTGTTGATTTTGACTTCCATTTTAACCTCCAAATAATAGAAAAGACCAGTTTACTCGGACTGGTCTGATTGATTTAATTTCTTTTCGATTCTGTGAATGATCTTTGTTTTTCTTTTGATATAGTATCTGTAAACTTCTCCATAGGGTATCCATATCTCAGCATCTTGGATACGCTCATAAACCTTATCAATAACAATCTCACATCGATGGCTCATCGGCATTTTATGATACTGTAAATAATAGGCATAGGTTTCTTCATACATCCATAGAGCGATTTTTTCTTTCTGCTTTTGTTTAAGAGCAGAATATTGTTTATCCATTTGAAGTAATTGACCATTAACCATTTGATGATTTTTTCTTGACATATGAATTTCACCTCTTTTAATCATTATAGAAGTTATACAGAAGTGTATCAATAATTATTTTTATAATCCCATCATATCTTTGACCACATGATCACTCATTTTCACAGTTCCAACTAAAATGAGCATATTAAAAATTATCTCGGTAATATAACTCCACACCATTGATACTGCACTTGCATCAACATCAACTACGGGTGGCGAAGCAGCAAATGCCGAAAAGATAATACATGACAGTATAATCACTGCACCCTCTAAACATACACCGGCATAGGACTTCAAAAAGGTAACAGTAACACTTTGAGTTGTTTCTCCAGCAGCACATGATAATGGTACTGGAGATATAGCTGTATACATATAGAGTTTAAAGAATCTTCCATATACGGTTAATATCATGACAAAGGCTAGTATCGTAATAAATATACTGCCTAATAGGGATACTGCCCATAAGGGTATACTTTCTAAAAATCCGCAATCTTCTACTGCCTCAATGATTTCTTGGGGAAGTACCGTATTGGTTGCTGTACCTATACCAACTGTTGCCATAATTGTTGATGTGATACCTTGAATGATTTTAAAAATTGCCATCATGATCTCCATACCATATACAACCAAACCTCTTGCAATCGCAAATCGCAAAAATAACTTTAATGCTTGTTCAGGGCGTTTGACTTCGCTAAAATTCGTACAAGTCTTAACAACACCAACAACAAAAAATAAAACCAACAACGCTAAACCGATTGCCATGAGAGCACCATTGATTTTTTGTATGACTTCCCATATATGTCCACCTTTAAAGGTTTCTAAAGATTGGGTGAGTATCATCCAAATCTCAGCTAATTTTTCATTCCATGTTTCTAAAGAGTTCGTTAGATTATCTATAATTCCGTCCAATTTTATCACGCTCCTTTCTTTGAGGTTAAATCTATATCATTATCTACCTCATTTCCCCATGTATCCCAGCCATCAGTTTTTTGTCTGGCAAACAGTTCAATTCTAGGAATATCTCCTACTAATTGAACGATACGCTCTCTTACTTCATCTGGCTTTTTACTGTGTTCTTGAATATGAGAAATAACGACTTGATGAACACTTTTAGATATACGTTTTGGTTTCCCTTTTGTAGCAAGTAAACACATTTCCGCATTGGCTCGTGTCCAATACCCCATACCCCAAAAAAGCGAATCACTTTTCTTATTTTGCTTGATCCACACAAAAGCAACTGTTTTATATTGAAAGCCCCAAGCCTCAATGACTTCAAAAGCCTGTAAAAAGGTAGGAAAAGTTCCCCATAAAAACAGCATACAATCTTTATCAGCAATATCTTTTACTGGTAGTTTTTTAATTTCATCAATCATCATGGTAGGATAATGACTTTCAGCACTTCTGCCTAATCCTTTCTTGGAATAGACATAATACCTTCAAGGTGGATCAGCATAAATGATTTGATATTTCTTATCAGGATTATCCATGCTTTACCCTCCTACAATAATATTTAAGATTTCTTTAGCAAATGTGATGATAATCCCTCCGGCAACAGTTAAAAATCCATTGGCTCTTTGGCTGGGATCATGGCTTTTTAAAGATAAACCGACTTGCACAACACCAAAACCTAGCAATATCATACCTACTGCTCGAATCAAACCAAAGATAAAATCACTAAGGTTATTGACTACTGCGATTGGATCATCTGCTGCATGTACTGGCATAATACCTAGATTTAACATCAGCACAAATACTGCATATAAAAAGAAAATTCTCCTTGTTTTTTTGTTTAGTTTCATAAATTATATTTACCTCCATTTTTCAATCAAATAAAAAAGGTGTAGTCATATGCTGATAGGCAAAAATAACTACACCATATTGAGAGTGACAACTCTCCTTATTTTGAAAACCTACTTCTCATTAGATTGTCTGTTTTGTATTTCTTCAATTTCTTCATCACTTAAAAGCATATAGGATTCCCCAGTATCTAGTTCCTCTGCAAATGAAATATCTTTAGAGAATGAAATAGTCGCAACGGATTTTGTGACTAAACCATGATGATATTCTTTTCCTTTTCCATCTGGAGTCTTATCAATATGAGGATGTTTGGTAATATCATACTTTCGATCAATAATCGGACGTTCACCACGAATGAATAATATCGCAAGATTATTGTCAAGCATTCTCACTTCATCAGGTGTCATGAGTTCTCGTCCAGTATTCTGATAATTTGTTGAATAATTTCCACTATGCCCTGTACTTTTGCCATAGGTATTGGTATCTATGGTTGATTTCCCTAATAGTTCCGAAACATATTGATGAGTGCTTTTTTCATTTCCTCCTAGATATAGAAATTCATCACAGTTCCCTGCTATACTTTCCCACTGTTTTTCAAACAATGCCTTTAGCTGAGCCATGTTTTGAAGAATAATAGATACGGATACTTCTCGTGAACGCATAACAGAAAGTATCTTATCAAAATCATCAGGTAAAGATACATTAGCAAATTCGTCCATGAGCAAATGAACATGCACAGGCAAAGAACCTTGATACACTGTATCTGCTAACCAAAACAACTGCTGAAACAGTTGCGTATAAAGCATACTGATAAGGAAGTTAAAAGAAGTATCGTTATCAGGAATAATAGCAAATAAAGCGACTTTTCTTTCACCTAATGAAGTGAAATCAAGTTCATCAGTAGCAGTTAGTTTGGCAACTGCTTCAAGGTTAAATTTCTCTAATCGTGCTGCTAGTGTAATTTGAATACTTTTCAATGTTTTTGCTGAACCGGAATGATAATCCTTATAATACTTAACTGCAATATGATTCGGATTTCTTCGTTCCAGTTTAAAAAACAATATATCTAAAGGTGATTGGTAATAATCATCATCTTCATGAACTTCACCGGCACGCAACATCTCCATAACCATCGGAAAGTTCTGTTCATCTTCAGGGGCTTCATAACGAAGATAGAAGATGAGTGACAATAACAGCATACTTGCGGCCGTATCCCAAAATGGATCTTGACTTTGTGATCCTTTCGGTGTCGTTGCCTTAAATAGATTGGTAACCAGTTTCTGCACATCATTATCTGTCTTAAGATAAGCAAAAGGATTATAGCAATAAGAACGATCCATATTGATAAGGTCTAACACACGAATTTCATATCCTAATTCTTCAAGTATATTTGCCGTATCTCTAGTGAGTTCTCCCTTAGGATCAAGCACTACAAATGACGTATTTGCCTGTAATAAATTTGGTTTGGCGTAGAACCTTGTCTTTCCGGCACCTGAACCACCCACAACCAAAGAAAGCAAGTTTCTTCGATGCTTTCTGCTATCATAACTGATACGTACATTTTGTGTAAATATCTTATCATCAATCATTTGAGAACTGGCATATATTTTGTTGATTTTTTTAGCACTACCCCATTTTGCTGAACCATGTTCTTCACCAAAGCGATAATTTTTCTTAGTTGAATAGTATAATGCAATACCTATTGCATATGCACCCAAAAATAAAAAGATAGTACGAGGACTATCTTCTACCCATTGGATTTGAAATGGCTGATTGAGAGCTTGTGTTAATTGTTGTAGATTATTAGATATACCATCATAAAGATATGGTGCAAACAATAAAGCAAGCCATATCACAGGTATAATACCTACTATAAACAGAATAACATAGGTTTCATTGCTATCTTCCTTCACTACGATCACGACCTTTGTATCGTTCTTTGGCTTCAATTACTTTCAATAAAGCATTATCTACAATCTCAGTATCCTGCTCATTAGCAATAAGTTCATTCCTTTTTTCATTTAAAGAATTGAAGATAATACCAAAATCAAATCTGTCTAATTTTAAAACATAATAGGGTTCTTTCATAACAAACTCCTATCTGGCTTCTGCTGATTTTTCCACTGATATTTTTTGATGTTTAAAATCCTTATCTAGTCTTTGAGAAAGATTAGTTGCAGTTTTTTTAATCGTATATAACTCCTGTTTAATTTCATTAGAGTCCATATCTGGAAAAATAGAGTTCATTTGTTCAAACTTATAAGCTTTTGTATCTACACCATATTTTTTGCAAAGCATATAGGAAGATGAGAACGCAGTTAATGAATTATAATTTCTGTCATACTCCGGATTGCCTTGTGCTAAAATCCCATGTGCTAACTCTATTGTCGCAACTTGAAAAATGAATGTTCCATCATTTAAACCTTTTCTCATCTGAACGACATTTTTTTCAGGATTGTATAATGCACCAGTTCCTTCTGGTAATTCAGAAGGTTCTACATGCTCAAAAGGAATAGGTGTATTCTTTGCAATCGAAGTAATCAACTCATCAATGGAATAAGTACGATGTTGCTGATTGATATATTTAGCTGTTGTCTGTTTAATATCATAATTCTTTTTAGCATTGTAATATGTTCCCACACTGTTATCTTCTCGTGTGTATTTTTCACCCGGTTCCATAATCAAAATAGGATTATCAGTTTCTTCTTTTCTTATAAATAAATGTTTATTACGCCAAAATTTAGCATCACCGATTTGTGTTGCCTCTGGATTTTGGTTCATGATCAACAATACATTATTAGGTGTGTGCATTGGAAATTGCACTTGGGTATCAAGATATGATTGAAACATCTTTCCATTGGTTGCTATTTCCTTTGCCATATCGTCTGCCATTTGATAGCATTTCTCACGATTTTCTTTGCTTTCTTTCACGAAGTTTTCTTTATCTTCTTCTCGCTGTTTTGCAGCTGTCATAAAAATATCATCAAAATTAGTCATGTTTTATTTCTCCTTTGTCTTTTTCTTTTTTGGCTTTGGTTGCTGATGTTTGACAGGTATCTGTTTATCTTTTTTTACCTGCCCTTGTTCTTTTGCTTTGATTGTCGTTTCTTTATCTAAATCTTTACGAATCTGTTTTAATTCAGCACGAACACTTGGTTTAGATTCATTTTCTTTAGTACCCTCCACGACAGGACTGAAGATAGGCTCGGACGGACGGGATTTTGTCATCTTCGCCACTTTGGGGTTTGTACTGTTCTTTTCCGGATTCAGTACTGCTTTATTTTGTTCCTCTTGTTCAAGTGTTTTTGCAGACTTAGTAGGACGAATAATTTCTTTTTCATTTTTTTGTTTATTTGCCCTAGTACGTACAATATCTGTTTTGACCTGTGCTGATTGACTTGTATCTGTTAGACCAAAACGTTCAATAATACGATTCATACGTGATGCATCTTCCAGCTTAACCATAATATCAATAACATTATCAGTATCAGAACGTTGATTACGAACTGCATAGTACAAAACACCGTAACGCTTTGCTTCTTTTTGAAAACAAGTAAAATCTTCTGATTTCAAACAAAATACAGATAATGGCTTTCCTGTACTGATTAAGTTTTCTAGTCTTGTTTTACCTTTTGTTTTCTTTTGATCTTTCATCACTGCATAAAGCATATTGGCAACTTCAACAGCGGCTTTACCAGTAATTTTAGCAGCGACTTCCATACCATTTAATGAAATACGAACAATTTGTTCAGCTGCGTCTGAACTTGCGTTCATTGGCTTTTTCCTCCTTTCTGTTTTCGGTTTCATCTTGCCGAATAATATCTAATTTATCTTTTATCACTTGTGAACGCTCGGCAATATCGTCACAGAGTATCACCTCCTTTCGTAAAATATCAATCTGTTTAGAAAGTTCAGCAATTTCATATTTAAGACCTTGCTTATCTTCATCACTTAATGTTTTTCTTCTCAAGCGATAACGAAGATGTTTTCGTGTCTGAATATGCTGCTGCATTTCTTCTTTCTTTTTTGATTGATATGAAAAAAGCTGCTCAGTTGTATCAATCTTGTTGGTACATAGCAGCTTTGCTTCTTGACTTAATTCATGCATACGTCGTATATCTTCCTTTAATAAAAAATGTATCCTTGCATCAGAGATAGGTTTATTTTTAGGAAAGATACCTAATTTATAACAGTAATATAAATAACGACCTCTTAATCCACCAATCTTACGCTGTTTCGATAGATCACCATGTAATCGTAAAACTGTAACAGTTCTTTTCGTTATAGTAGGTTTTCTTTGAGCTGGTATAGGATTTTGCATAATTCTTTGGCATATTGCTTCATAGGTATAATCTTCACCAAAATTTCTAGCAATCTTCATTCCTCTTTGTTTTCCTTGTGGTCGAACTGTGATGTCTTTACCTTGTTTGATATAATATCCTTTCTCTCGCAGTTTGTGGAAAAATTGCTTGTCCGTTACAGAAGAAACAATTGCCTCATCTAAATCATTTTTTATAATTCCTCGCCATGTTAAGACACCCTCATTTTCTGCTCTCCACTCTGCATAATGTTTTGACTTGTTCTTTGCGGGATTTTCAATAACAGATAACTGGTATTCTTTACATAGGCGATCTGAAGTATCTCTCATCAGTTTATAAGTTGCTCTGCAATCGCTATAGCGGTATCCATCTATATAGGAAACAGAATTTAAAACAAAATGGTTATGCAAATGATTTTGCTTATCCAAATGAGTAGCAACTATAACTTGAAATCTGTCGCCCCATAATTCATTGGCTAGTTTAACACCAATTTCATGAGCAACTTCTGGAGTCACCTCATTAGGTGCAAAAGATTGATACCCATGAAATGCAACGATACCTTCATTTTTGCCATAACGTTTTTTTACTGCTAGCATTTCCTCTCTTGCGGTATTAGGAGAACAATTTACACCACTGACAAAACGTTCTTTATCAGCCATAGAACTGGTAGCTTCTTCTCGCATTGCATACTGGATAACATCAGTTAGTCCCTGTTTTTCTTCTTGAGATAATTTTTCACTTTGATAATAGGCAGGATTATCTGTTTTTTCAGGATTTTCAGCATAGATTAACACTTTACCTAACCAGCCCTCAACTTTCCAAATTGATGTTGTAGCCATATCTAATATTTACGTGGTGTAATTACTGCATTAGTAATATCTTTAACTGTCTTTTCAAATAGACGAACTGCCTTATCATATTCTTGAACATCAATGACATTTAAACGGTGAGCCTTAGATGCAATCTGATTAAGATTATTACCAATCGCATGTAGTTCTTTCATCATGGCATAGTAATCTGGTGAAGGTGCATCATTAGGGATTACTCCGTTAATCAAATGACGAATATACGCCTCTTGTGATAAACCTGAACGTTTGACCATCACTTTTAAGTGTTGTTGTTCCTGTTTGTTTAATCTAGTGATAACTGCAATGTTTCTTTTTCTCATTTTATTTCCTCCATAATTTCTTGATTTAAAAAATTTTTAATATCTTCAATGTTCTGTATTTCTTTTTGAAAAATATATTCAAAGAAATCTTTTAAGTTAGACGATGAATACTTTGTATAATCTATTGTTTTTAATTTTTGAAATACTTCTTTCTTCTTGAACTGTAAGTCTGATAAATACTCACTTTGTATCCAATGAAACATATCTTCAAAAATATCTTTATCCATTAAAGTTCGACCTCTCTTTCTTTACTGGTATCATATTCAATTAACACAACACCACAATCATCATTGATTACCATACTGATAAGTAACCAACACAAAAAAGAGCCGAATACGATTCCGACTCCCAATATAAAAAATATGCTCATTATCTTTTTCCTTTCCGTTTGCAAATAAAAAAGTCGCTAGATTTTTTATCTTAACGACTTACATAAAGTTAAATTTTCTGCTGTTTTGAGCCCAATCTATTTTCGGCTCACTTTTCGGCTCACTTTATTAAATTACTTTTTTAAAATGAGCCACTTCTTTAAAAGAAGTCTACAAAAATACTCTCGAAAACAAATAATTTCTTAATCTTTCGATATTCAATTGTAATTTTCTGATAAAAGTGTATAATACTTAGTAAGAGAGCAGGAAAATAGGGTGGCTTTTATAAAGTAGCCTTGTTGGAATGTTTTCATGAAGAGAAAGAAACCTCTAATGGTGTCCTTGGAAAGGTCGCTTTAATTAGAGGCTTTTTTATTTTCTCCTTTTAAATAATCATAAATTCTAATCAATCTTCTTAAATTTGTACGAGTAGATTGTTTAGATGATTTTAATATTTCACTATCCTGTTCAAACTTACTTTTTAAATAATTTTCTAAATTAATCAAGTTTATTTGTTCTTTTTTTAAATACGCAATATTAAGCATTTGTTTATCTATATCAGTTATTTCTTTCAAAATACTTTGTATATCAACTTGAGGATGTCTACGACGTTCTCTTTCTATTGTTTTAGAAATAATATCTTCAAAATCATTTACAAGCAACTTATCGATTCCCTCTATATCTTTAAATTTATCCTCATATAATGAATTGATAGGTAATATACCAGAAACTTGTTTTGCTAGTGTTGGGGCATAAGCTAATAGGTCTTTAGTATCATATTTAAGATCCTGCATCACAATATTTCTATACCATTGATCTGTAGATATACCTTTTAAACCATTTAAATTAACTGTTTCTGTTGTCCCAATAGAAATGACTAATTCATCATTTGCAACTCGATCATCATCAATTGGTGCTACTTTAATATTTTTCGTAGGTTCATTAGATAATGTGAATAAATATAATTCATCTTTTAGTACCCTTAGTAGACGAACAGGTATTTTCATTTTCTTTTTCCCAATTGCGTTATAAATCAATGAATAATCAGATAAGGTAATCTTTGTCATTGTAATCATTTTATCATCTTCAAAAGCAAATGATGATTCACCTATCTCATATCCTTCCATTTCAGCATCATATTCAATAAAAATAAATTTTTCTTTCAGTAATTTAACTTGTTCGTTTGACATGCATTTAACGATTGAACTTAAAATATCTCTGATATTAGAATCCGAAATAGAATATCCCATAAAAATAATTGGATACTCCATAAATATAGTAAGAAGTTTAGCAGCCAAATATTCACGTTTCTCTTTAAATTCTTTATAGTCTTTTTCATTTATAACAATAGACTGAGGATCATTTAATGAACCATGTATTTTATAAACTTCTGCAATACCTTGTAATTGAGAAAACAAGAGTGCTTGTTGCCCTATATAAACTTTATACTCAGATAAATATGTTTCAAAAAACAAATCATAGTTTGTCGTAATAATCCCAGCGATTGATTTTTTTGCAATATTATTCAGTAAAGTAACTTCATCTTTTAAATTTGAATGTAAAACTGACTTTTGTTTTAAATAATAACTCATTTCAGCTTTAAAAGGAGAACATCCCTTCTCTACTTTTTCAAGATATATTTCGTCTAAGTTTCTTATTGCAGGGTTCTGAAACCATTCCTTATTAAAATCTTCTTCTATCAATGAAGCTATTTTAGGGTTAATACCATATGGATTACTTTCAAAAGATGCTCGATCTTCATAAGAACGAAATGCAAATGAATCTTTATTTAATTTATCAACCATTACTTTTAATAATCCTATCCAATCAGGTAAATTATAATATCTCCTTGATAACCCTGACCCAACAAATAAAAATGGTATTGTATCCAAATTCTCAATAAGTTGCTCAATTGTTTTATTCATACTACCATCCTTTCTTACTATCTATTATACAGCAAAATTCTTTTGAACGATATGATAAGGTTATTAGATTTAAAAAATGTTTTAGTAATACTAATTTATAATTATCGTAAGTTTTAATATCCATTGAAAGTATTCATTTAATCTTATTGAGATACAAAGGGTACTAGGGATTTCCCTAGCAAGATCGGATAGGATAGTCAAAAGGCTATCCGTATCCAGTGCTTGCTGGTATAGTGTATGGCACAATACCCCTACATGACTGTAAGGGCATGTGAATTACCACCTCAAAAAGATTTTGGGGTGTTCTCATTCTTTTCAAAGAAATTGGCTGTATTGTTTTGTAGTTTTTCATACTGATTCTTTAATGAGTAAAGTTCTTTTAATTGCGTAGACGCTTCGGATATTTCCTCATCAAGTTGATTTCTTTTTACAGTTTTTTGTTCTTTCAACAGTTCTAATCTTCTGATTTCCTTTTCAATTTTCTTTATCATTGATCCACCTCCTACTATCTTTCCTTTTGTCTATCGTATTTATTTTTCAAAGAAATAGGCATTCCTAATCGAAATTTTAATTCATCATTAACATCTTTTCCATAGCGTGGGACTATATCTTCTGTTTCCATATACCATAATTCTTTTTGAATATTTTGTGAAGCAATACGTCCAGCACGATCGTTGTCTAGGTGAAGAATTACCTTATTTATATTGGGAAAATCTTCAAGATATTGTTTAAGTGCAACAGGAAATTTTATTTGTTCGCTTGTATTTTTTCTAGGAATTGCAACACCACCAAGCGATAATAAATGAATATCTTTATAGTTTTTTTCATTCATTTTTAATAAGGTCGCATACGATAATGCATCAATTGCTGATTCAAAAATATGCAATTCATTTGATAAATGTTGTGATGCTATTGAGAAACAAAAGTGCTTGTCACTACCTGCAACATCACCTTTAAAATCTACATCAACATTTCTAATATTGGCATATTTAGGTTGATGATTCGATCTATCATAACCTAAAAATGTAACATTCGTATAAATTTTATTTGTTGAAGTATTCCTACTTTTGCTTTCATAAATCAATTGATTTTGAATACAATCCTGAATGATTTCACGATCAATTCCTCTCCTCATTAAATAATCTAAAGCATGTTCATTTGTTTTTGAAGCTAAAGGAAGTTGAAGTTTTTTATTTTCTTCTTTCGGTGAATAGGCTGTATAGATAGGTTCCTTTGCTTTTGTTTTCTCTAATAAAATCATAGCTGCATCTAAAAATGAATAATTATCTACCTTGATTAAGAAGTCTAAAGCACTTCGTCCACCGATTCCTGTTGATTGCCAATGCCATAATCCATTTGAAATATGAAGGCTTTGATGATCACGAATACAGTGTGTATCATGTGATATTTTTTTTAATCTGTCTGGCTGATAGTTCTTTAAATAAGTGAAAAGATCGATCTTTTTTATTTCTTTTAACTCATGGGGTTTGATATGCGACATGATAGTACCTCCTTAAAATTTAAAAAGTCATGAATACTTTTCGATACTCGTGACTTTGATTTATTTGATATAAGAAATGAAGACTTTCTAATATTTTTATTTTATCTTTCATATTCTCTTTCCTTGATAATATCTTCTTCGGGTTCTTCCATATCAGAATCATCATTAACATCTGGTTCTCTTTCATCAAGTTTTAATTCCATTGTTAATTGTGCTAAACGCTTTGTTTTCTCATTTAACTCATCTTCATATGGAAATGGTTTTTCAAATTCTTCTTTAGAAGTTCTGAGTTCCTGATGAAGAAGTGTTAGTTTTTGTTCTGACTCTGTTAGTGTTTTTTCTAAATTCTTTAGAGCATTGTTCATACGTATGAAATTTCCCAGTCTATCCGTTCCAACCGTAATCATAATTGAAGCTTTGTTTTTTAGAGTTATATAAAACTCCTTTGTTAAAGCTATGTGATGTGAATATATAGGAAAAGAACGATATTCACCGATATATGCTGGTTCACTCGTTAAATTTTTTATAACCGATTCAATCAGCATACTCCCTGCTTCTGCTTTATCTGTATATAGGACATTATCTATTTTAATACCAACAAATTCATCATTTTCTGGTAATGGATTTTGGTTTCTCAATACAATATCTTCCTTTAAATCACTTATCGTTTGTTCGGTTTTCATGATTTCTCTTGGCAGTTTCTTTAAGATATTGTTTTGAAGTTCATACTTCTGATTAAGATAATTTCCTTTTAAATCATTTAATTTACTGACCTCTATATCTAAATCACATCGTTCCATAATCTTTGGATCACCGCAGGCAATTGCTTTAATTTCTGCATATCGCATAGACATATCATCAACTTCTTCCATTGTTCGCTGAATAATTTTGCCAGTCATCACTTGAGAGATGAAAGATTGTTTTTTCTCTATTGTCTGAAACATGTAGGCATCAAAAGTACCTTCTGTTACATAACGAATGATATTGACTTCCGGATTGATATTTCCCTGACGAATAGCACGACCGCTTCGCTGTTCTAAATCTCGTGGTCGCCAAGGACAATCTAAATCATGAAGCGTAATTATTCTATCTTGAAAATTTGAACCGGCACCCATTTTACTCGTTGAACCTAAAAGAATACGCACCTTGCCAGAACGTACATTCGCAAATAATTCTTTTCTTAAAACATCGTTATTATTAGTATCGTGAATAAAGGCAACTTCATGACTAGGAACACCACGCTCTACAAGCTTACGTTTTATATCTTCATAAACACTCGTAAATATGATGTCAGTATCTTCTAAAATGCTTTCTTCATTGATTTTTTTAGAAGATATTTTTGGTGTAGACATATCACAGAATATTAACTGTGTGGAAAGATTTTCTTTCGTATCTTTCCAAGTATCATACGCTTTATTCACACATGCAACGACTTTACTTTCTTTATTTTCAGGCAAAAGCGGATTGACTAGACGCTGATCTAGTGCTAATTTCTTTCCATCAGAAGTAATTTTCAGCATATTATCTATATGTGGATCAACATTTCCACTCTTGATTTTTTCAGCTCGTTCGCCAAGTG
>Ga0129308_1001031_pt1 | contig 33203 bp, 19 predicted proteins | sample L827metagenome_FD_94440 | JGI IMG/M metagenome (GOLD analysis project Ga0129308, IMG submission 94440) | Ring-tailed lemur group fecal microbial communities from Wisconsin, USA - L827 metagenome | ecosystem: Host-associated > Mammals > Digestive system > Large intestine > Fecal | place: USA...
AGTCTTCAATGATCCAGTGATGCCCGCGGTAACAGGAAATCGCCCCTCTCTGGGGCACCGGCGCTCCCGTGGCCGCATGGGCACAGGTCAGCCCCTTTACCTTTATATATGAGAGAAAGGGAACCTCCGGCGCAAAGCACTGCTCCCTGCAGGTCACTTCGATCCGGTGGTCTGCCGGATCTGCATCCTTCTCCAGCCTGAAATGCACCCGCTGCCCGTTGGCTTCCACCCAGTAGCTGCCCTCGCAGTCCGCCAGCTGGTTATAAAGCGCCACCTGGGTCAGCGGCTTTCCGTCGCAGAACACCATGCCCCTGCGGTTTAAATAAGTGGTCATATCCGTTTTTTCATATTCAATGAACAGCCTGTCGTGCAGAATGTTCACTGCGCAAAAAGGATTATAACCCCGAAACAGATCCGGATCCAGGCGGTATTCCCATATCCGTATGCCGTCCTGACCGGGCTGTCTGCCAAATCCTTTCTGCATACGCCAGCCCGTGCTGGCAATAAAGTCCGATACCTCCTCGGAAGCCTTGATCACAACCTCTCCGTCTCCCCAGGCTTCATAGCTAACCATATGCGCAGGATCCGTGCCGCCGAAAGCAGGCTGCACACACTCCCGGTACTCCCCACCGTGAATCCATACCCGTGTTCCTGCCTTCGCCAGCCGTGCCGCCGCCTGGATGGTCAAAAATGGGCGTTCCCTGCTGCCCTCATTGCCGTCGTCCGCCAGCGGATGGGATGCATTCACATGCAGTTCCCTGTCATATTTCTGCTCTGTTTCCCAAAAAGCAAATTCTCTGCCGTCCGGCAGCATCGCTGTCTTGTCCATAGCTTCCTCCCTGTTTTTATGAAAACCGGCGCGCTTTCCTGACCTGTTTTGCCGCCGCAGTTCCTTCCTACAAAAGTCCCATCACAGCACCCACCACCTGCGCCTGAATCCGCGCCAGATAATCGTTGGGATGATTCAGGAGATTTCCGGTCAGATCGATATACCTCTTTTTCTTCATGATCTCCTTCTGGACAGCCTGCACGTTTGCCAGAACGATTCCCGGACCGCACAGGGCTCTTAAGCTATCCTCATACACATCCTGCTGCGCGCAAAAATACATAGGCGGCGTATTCAGCAAGGGATTCGGCACCGTCGTGGCAATCAGCACAAACTCTGCACCGGGACACCCACTGCGCACTCCCTCGATCAGCCGCCCTGTCTTTTCCCGGTATTCCTCCATGCTGCACCGGTCATTCATGCCGAAGCCCAGAAGCACCAGATCCGGCCGGTATGCACAGACCCGATCCCGAACGTTTTCGATCGCCCATTCGGTATCCATCCCGCTCACAGATGTATTGTAAAAGCGAACCGGACTGTCCCACTTTTCTTCCATGCGGCGCTTCAAAAGCTCCGGCCATATGGGCTGCCCGGGCTTTTGCCCATACATGCCGCTGCAGTCAAACCCGCAGGAGATGCTGTCTCCGTACAGGACGATCCTGATCTCTTCTCCGTTTTGCAGTTTTTTATGCAGTCTTGGCATTTTTTCCTGCATACTTTCCGGGATCGCCCCCTTCCATTTCTCCCCGGTCGTATAAGTCACTGCTATCTGCCATTTCGTCACCACCTCCGGGTGCCCCACCGCTCTGAGGTTCACAAAATCCCCCTCCGTCGTGGCCACCGGTCCGAAGCCCAGATCCGCAGGCGCATTTTCCAAAGCCTCCCGTTCCGAGCGGTACAAAAATACATCCATCCCGGCGCTGCCGATCCGGCTGTCTTTGGTGAGCGCAAGCCTGCCGTGTTCCACTGTGAAATCGCGTCCCTGCTCATATACCGTACTTGCGTCGTAGCTTTCCGCCCGGAGGATTTGCTGCGGCTCAAACAGGAAGGGAGCCGTACAGCTTCCATCCTCCTCTATCATGGCGAAGGTCTCCCGAAAAACGGTTCCGCCCTCCCACACGGGGCGCATCCAGTCTTTTAGCCCCTCCTTCTCCCGCAGAAGGCTCTTTATGATTCTTTCAATCAGGCTCCTGTTTTCTTCCGTTTCCACTTCCAGGCAGGCCCTGGCTCCTTCCCCGGAAAAGATCATCTCACAGGGTGCATCCAGCGTATAGGGACGCCATTCGGGCATCGGCGATGCGTCCGCATCCACCCCGTTGGGATCGCCGGTTTTGATAAAATTCGCCCAGTAATTGCACATCTGTCTCGCCAGATCATAGTGTCTGCCCACAAAGGGCCTCCAGCACTTGGACAGCGTTTCAAAGAAGAACCACAGATCCACGGAATGGAAGGTTCCCGGCCGGTCCCATCCGGGGATGTCCGCGTCAAACCGGTAATAGTAACAGGGCTGTTCCATCCCGTTTCTGTGATTTTGTTCAAACAGGCTCTTTACGGCAAACTCAATGCAGGCTTCCGGAAACTCATCGGCCGTATTGCCCGACATCACCGGAACCGGCGCATGCTTTCCTTCCGCGAACAAAACCATCGGATCCCCGCAGCAGAAACGGTAATCCTGCACCGTTGTCATCATCGGATTCTCTTCCCTGAACTTTGCATACCTGTCGCGGATGTAGAAGGCGTCCAGCGCTCTCGCTTCCTCCAGGCTCGATACACCCAAAAATTCAAAGAATTTCTTCCCGTTTTCCTCCGCCTGATACAAAGGCTGGGGAACTCCCACTCCTCCTCCCGTTTCGGGATTACGGATCATGGCGCTCATCACCACCGCCTTTTGAAACAGTCCGTAATTATCAGGACAGGTCATCTGGCTCATCACGCTGCCGCCGCCCGCGGACTGTCCCGCAATCGTGATATTTTCCGGGTCTCCCCCAAAAGCCGCAATATTCCTCACAACCCATCTAAGCCCCGCCTGCTGGTCCAGACTTCCGAAGTTTGTGGGAGCGTCAGGCTGTTCCATGGACAGCTGCGGGTGCGCCAGAAATCCAAACGCATTGATGCGGTAGTTGACCGTCACCACCACTACACCCCGGCGCGCCAGACGTTCCCCGTCAAATTCCATCTCTGCAGGATAACCCCACTGCAGGCCGCCGCCATAGTACCATACCAGCACCGGAAGCTTTTCCTCCCTGCTCTTTGCTCCCGTCCAGATATTCAGATACAGGCAGTCCTCATCCATGGGAATTTCAGGATCCACATGCCATTCCCGGCAATAAATGTCGCTGCCAAGCCCCGGCGTATCCTGCACTGAAATGGGCGCAAAGCGCGACGCGTCCCGGATTCCCTCCCAGTTGTCACAGGGCTGCGGCGCGCGCCAGCGGTTTTCTCCCACAGGAGGCGCTGCGAAAGGAATCCCTTTAAATGCGGTAATTCTGGGATCGGCCGCCTCTATGCCCCTCACCCATCCGTTTTCTGTTTTTGCTGTCCTGATCATGTTCTGCTCCTTCCCTGTCTTATGTTAAATATGCATTTCGATTTTACATACCTTTACACGCAGTAAGGGGACGGCACCGCCGCCCCCTGTTATAAATCATCCTGCCTGCTTTATATTACATAAAAACGTCTTACTGCGCTGCTTTTCTTGCATCGATAACGGGCTGATATTTCTCGGTATCAAATGCAACCAGATCGTTCCATCCAAAGCCCTCAAGCTGTGTAACCATATCATCCCACAGAGCATCGAACGCTGCTTCATCTGCTGCAAAGACAGCCTTCCAGGAAGTGTCGCAGACGATGGTCTTACACTGGCTGCGGATCAGGCCGATATCAGTGGTATCAATCGCCAGGGACATGTTGATGCTGGGAACAGGATTCATCATGCCGTTATTCTTCAGATATTCCACTTCGTTCTGCGCGCCGTACTTTTCTCTCCACTCCTTCGTGGTCTTGGTATTGTTCTTCTCAAGATAGGAAGCCCACAGGTCGCTGCCGTAAGTTTCACCGGTCACAGGATTCATTTCCACGCCGGCTACAATCCACTGGTTCACCTGGTTATTGCCGTCTGTCCAGTTGCCGCCGCCCTGATCCTCAGGAATCAGAATTTCAGAAGTGAATCTGTTATAGCCGTCCTCGGTCAGAGTATAGGTGCCGTCTTCATTAACTGTATAGATGATGCCTTCGGTGCCGATATGCTGCACTGTCGCGCCTTCGGGAGAAGCCAGCCAGTCAAGGAATTCCATAATGCGCGCCTTTTTCTCAGCATCCACCTGAGAGCCGATGCCGAACACGCGGCCGCTGCCGTAATAGGTGTCCGAAGTCTGGAATACTGTCATATCAGCGATCGGCATGCCCATGTAGTTAGCGCCCTTTTCACCGATTTCAGGGGAGTTAGTAAAGCCCTGCATCCAGTTGTTCCATACCAGATAGGTTCTCTTGGTCTTCATCTTGTCACATGCGGAGTTCCAGTCCTGGGTTGCGGAGTCGGGATCGATCAGTCCCATCTGGTTTGCCTTGAAGAAAAACTTCAGCATCTTATAGTACGCGCCTTCCTTATCCGTCAAAGGAGCGATCGTGTTGTCAGAGCCGATCAGAACGGAACCGTTCACTTCCTGGCCGTACCATTTGGTCAGCTGGTTTACGTTCTCAATAGAGGTTCCGTCCCAGTCTTTCCACATTGTCATGCCATAAGCTTTGTCGCCTGCTTCATTTGTCGGGTGTGCCGCCACCATATCGGAAAGCACCTGAAGCAAATCGTCCAGTGTATTTAAGTCGGGCTTGCCCAGCTCACTGTAGAAATCCCACGGGATTCTCGGCATGGAGGAAACTGTTTCCGCCATATATGCGGTGGGACCGTTGGAGTTCATCTCTGTGGGGATCGCCCAGATTCCATCGCCGATGCCCGCATTGAATTTTTCAATCTGCTCCCAGTATTTCATCAGATTCGGATAATTCTGGATTTCGCCGCTCATGTCAGCAATCAGTCCTACCTCAACGCATTCCAGCATATCCGCATTGTCTAACAGCACGATATCTCCCAGATTACCCGCTGCACTTCTGGTCTGATACAGCGCGTCCCCATCGCCCGATACCTGAGGAGCGATGATGTTGAGCACGATATTGAATTTATCTTTCAGGATCTTGCCGTACCATCCGGTCTGAAGCCCCTGATAGTTTGCTGCTACGTCATATACCTCCAGTGTCAGTTCCTCATCATGGGAAACTGCAGGTGCAGCCGCCGCTTCTTCGGTGGATGCCTCCGCTGCAGAAGTATCTGCTGCAGGCTCTGCTGCCGCTTCACTTGCAGGTGCAGCAGGCGCCTGTGTCTGTGTGCTGTTTCCGCAGCCGCTAAGAACAGCGGTCGCTACCATCGCGGTTGTGAGTAACATGGATAAAAAACGCTTTTTCATGGATTTACCTCCTAAAAAATTTTATATAACAGGCCGCGTACTTGCGCCCATCATTTCATAACAATTAAAACAGAACTGTTATACAACAACTCAGCCCTTTACCGCACCGATCATAATTCCCTTTACAAAATATTTCTGGAAGAAGGGATATACCATCATGATCGGCAGCACCACGATAACCGTAATGGTCATCCGGATGCTGGTCGCAGTCTGTGTGGTGGCCGCAGCAGCCGCCAGAGAGCTGGAGCTGCTGGTATTGACCAGCGCGGAGAGAGAACTCGCCTGATTTAGGTACTGGTACAACACGAACTGCAGCGGATACAGCTTGGTGTCCGTCACCAAAAGCAGCGTATCCTGGAACGCGTTCCACTGGTTTACCGCCGCAAAGATCGCAACCGTTGCCATGATCGGCTTGATGACCGGAATCATGATCTTAAAAAACACCGTCATAATGCCCGCTCCATCAATTTCCGCCGCCTCCTGCAGCTCCTTGGGCACCGATTCCACAAAGGTCTTGGTCAGGACAATGTGGAAGGGCGAAACGATCGCCGGAAGGATATAGCCCCAGAAGTTGTTGGTCAGATGCAGGTTTTTCATAATCAGAAACCAGGGAATGATGCCCGCGTTAAAGTACATGGTCGCTATGATCAGACGGTACCAGAGCTTTCTGTGCCACATCTTATTCTGACTGAACATAAACCCCAGAAAGGCGGATGCGCTCACTGTGCCCACCGTGCCGAGAACGGTACGCATGACGGAAATCTTCGCCGCCTGGAACAACCCGTCGATCCCCAGCGCGCTGCTGTAGTTTTTCAGGTGTATCCCCTGGGGCCAGAACATGATCGCGCCCCGGGCGCTCAGGTCATTGGCACTGATCGTATTGATGAATATGTAATAAAACGGATAGACGCATACGATGGCGCATAAGGAAAAAATAATATAGCAAACCACACTGATCATCTGATCCCCAAAGCTCTGTTTTATTTTGTTCTTCTTTACTGCTTCTTTTTTGCTCATAAAGCCCTCCTTCTTTTGTTCCTACAGGAAGCTTTCGCCGCGGGTCGCCTTGGAAACCGCATTTGCGATGACCAGAAGGATCACACTGACAACGCTCTTAAGCATACTGATCGCAACGGATACGGAATAACTGCCGCTTCCCATCGCCAGGTTGTACACATACAGATCCAGCACCTGGATGTATTCTTTGTTGAATGCATTCTGGAAAACGTAATACTGCTCCATGCCGTTTGAGAGGAAATTACCGATATTCATCATTAACAGCACGAAAAATGTGGGCAGCAGGCTGGGAATCGTGATATAGCGGATCATCTGCATTCTGGTCGCTCCATCCACCTTCGCCGCCTGGAACAGTTCATCGTCGATGCTGGAAATCGCCGCAATGTACATGATTGCCGCCCAGCCCAGATTCTTCCAGGTCAGCCACAGCCACTGGGTGAGCCAGACATGCTCGGAGGACTGAAGGAACAGGATCGGCTCTTCAATCAGCCCCAGATTGATCAGCAGCGTATTCATCATTCCCGTGCTGTTGAATAAGCTGAACGCCACGGAATAAACGAGCACCCAGCTGATAAAGTTGGGCAGCGTTGTGACGGTCTGCACAAATTTCCGGAAGGGAACCCATCTGATCTCATTCAAAAACACCGCGAAAAACATCGGCAGCCAAGAAGTTCCAAGCGTGATCCCGCTCATGACAAAGGTGTTCTTCAATACCTGCCACAGCTGGGCAACCTTAATCGGATTCTCAACCAGGGACTTAAACCACTTGAACCCTACAAATTCCGCATCCGAAAACGGCCTCGGCGGCCTGTAATCATAGAATGCATACAGCCAGCCGTAGAGCGGATAGTAGGAAAACAGAAGCACCAGCGCGATGAACGGCAGCACATAAAGAAACAGTTTAAAGGAATACCATTTCTTTTTATTTATTTTACTGAACATGTGCCTTCCTCCTTATTTAGGTTTATCGTTAAATCTCTTTTGACTGTATTGTATGTCTTTTTTAATTCTCTTGTCAATATAATTTGTTATTTTTTATGTTTTTAACAAAATTAAACGGCCGTATTTGTTTATAATTTACAAATACGGCCGTTGGTATATTGTTTTACTTATTTTTTGTTTCCCCAGCGTCCACAGAGCGCTTTCATCGGGCAAATTCCCGCATTTTCAACGTCATTTCCCCTCATTTCGCTTTTTTTCAATTAATCGTTAAACCAGCCTTTTCTTTCCGCCGGTTACTTGATCCGAAACATCATCACGCTGCAGGCAGGAATTGTAAAACGGATTCCCCTGTCCGTCATTTCATAATCCCCAAAAGGCTCTTCCGTCACCTGTGCGGGCGCATCAAAGGTGTTGTGGGCGTTCATCTTGCCATGCACCAGGAATCCTTCCACCCAGGAGGGCTGCGTCTGTGTCAGCACAATTTCCACCATCCTGTCCTCATCGAGGGAAAGATTGTTCAGGGTGACTGTCAATATGCCGTCCTGATCCACGGAAACGGATTCCTGCACATCCACCACACGGCTTTTTCCCATTCCGATTTCCTGTGCCCCATCCAGAAAGCTTTCCACCAGATCGGCATCCTGGTGATAGCGGTACATATGGAATACATGATAGGTGGGCGTCAGAATCATCCTGTCCCCCTCTGTCAGGATCACCGACTGAAGCACGTTCACGATCTGCGCGATACAGGCCATCTTCACCCTGTCGCAGTGCTTGTTGAAAATATTCAGCGTCACCCCTGCGGTCAGCGCATCCCTCATGGTGTTCTGCTGATACAGAAAACCCGGATTCGTCCCTTTTTCCACATCATGCCAGCAGCCCCATTCATCCACCATCATGCCGATTTTCTTTTCCGGATCATACTGATCCATTATCGCACTGTGTTTTGAAATGAGCGTATCCATTTCCAACGCCTTTTGAAGAGTTGCGTACCAAGTCTCACCGTCAAAATCCACAGCATCACCCTTATGCTCCCCTTTTTCCACTCCCACATAAAAGTGCAGCGACAATCCATCCATAAACCCATGCGCCTGCGCCGGGGCAGGGTTTCTGAAACACTCCTGCAGCACGGTCTTCGTCCATTCGTAATCGTCCCCGTTTGCACCGCCGCAGATTTTGAAAATAGGCGCACTTTTATCGTAATTGCGCACGAACGTCTGATATCTGCGGTACAGATGGGCGTAATAATCCGGCGTCATATTTCCTCCGCAGCCCCAGTTTTCATTTCCCACGCCGAAATAATCCACCTTCCAGGGCAGTTCGTGCCCGTTTTCCTTCCTCAGATCAGCCATAGGAGATGTTCCGTCCAGCGTCATATACTCCACCCATTCGCTCATTTCCTGAACCGTCCCGCTGCCTACGTTTCCATTTACATAAGTTTTGCAGCCAAGCTGGCGGCACAGTTCAAAATACTCATGGGTACCGAAGCTGTTATCCTCAATCACGCCGCCCCAATGGGTATTCACCATCTTTTTGCGGCCCTCCTTCGGACCGATTCCGTCCTTCCAGTGATATTCATCCGCAAAACAGCCGCCCGGCCAGCGCAGCACCGGCACCTTCATTTCACGCAGGGCATCCACCACATCACAGCGCATGCCGTTCACATTCGGAATCCCGGAATCCTCCCTCACATATAAACCTTCATAGATGCACCTCCCCAGATGCTCGCTGAAATGTCCGTAAATTTCCGGATTGATATGCCCCTTCCTGTTCTTTTCGTTGATGTAAAGCTTCATTTCCATCACCTTCTCCTTTTTGTTTATCGTTAAACTATATGAGTAAATTATAAGGCCATACGTCCTGTCACGCATAGCCCTTACTCCCTTCCCGGCTATTCAGGCTTACTTTCCTGCTGCATTCTTTTATTTCAGCCTCTTTACGGAATTTCTGACCACAAGCCCGCAGGGAACTTCAAAGCCTGTCTTTGCGCTTTCTTCCGCCTTTTTTGAATCCATTTTTTCAAAGAGAATTTCCGCTGAACGGCGCCCGATCTCGCCCAGCGGCAGCGCCATTGTGGTCAGGGCAGGCCGGAAAAACTCCGCAATATCCTGATTGTCAAACCCTGTCACGGAAATATCCTCTCCCGCCCTGAGGTTATGTTCCTCTAGATAGTCATAGACGCCCCCCGCCATGCGGTCCGCCATACAGTATATTGCCGTGACCCCCGCCTCCACAAGAGGCCCTGCCTGCCTGTATCCGGACTGTCTCTGCCAGTCACCGTAACGTACCAGACCCGGATTAAACAGGATATGCGACTCATAAAGGGCGTTCTGATACCCCAGCAATCGTTTCTGGGTGTGGATATTGTCCGCCCGCCCGCCGATCACGCCGATGCGCTCGTGCCCCATGGAAATCAGATATTTCACCAGATCATAGCTGCTTTTCTCCTCGCTGACCACCACCGAAGGAACGTTCATGGAATCGCTGTAGGCATAGGCCATCACTGCCGGAATTGCAAAATCCTCCGGAATACACCGGATGATCCTGGCATGACCTGCCACATAGATTACACCGTCCGCCTTAATGGAAAGCAGTTCCTGCAGCGCCGGGTCCACGATGGAATGAAGCTGCTGCTCCTTGTCATACCAGGTATCCTTCCACCGGGCATACATGCGCAGATTGTATACGGTTGTCCGATAGCCCATCTCCTCGCAGCAGGCCATGATTCCCTCAATGATTGCCGGCGTTGAGAATTGCGCAATGTCCTCCGCAACAATCCCGATCATCCGGGTTCTCTGCGTCCTCAGCCCCTGAGCGATATAATTCGGGCGGTATCCGGTCTCCTTCACCTTCTCAAGCACCATCTTTTTCGTTTCTTCGCTCGCCTTCGCTTTTCCGTTCAGAATATTGGAAACCGTGGTGGCGGATACGTTGCACTCCCGTGCGATCTCTTTTAGCGTAACCATTTTTCAGATACCTCCCCATCAGAAAAATATAGCATTTTGCGGCCTTCCCTTTCTTTCATGCGCCTGCAAGAAAAGTCAGCCAATGAATCTGACATGAAATTCTTTCTTCCGCCAGCTTCGGTCACCTTCTGTTTTCCACTCCACATCCCGCCTGCAATCTTTATAGGAAAATGCTGTCACGCAGTAATCGCCCCGCTCATAGCCATAGCCGTCCCCGGCATCCTCGTACAGTTCAAAGGCGCCGTCCGCCCCTGTGTATACCCGCAGTTCGATCTCCTCTTCCTCCATGTCAGCCGTGCAGGCCAGCGGCTCTCTCACCGGAAGGATCGATCCCGCTTTCACATACACAGGAATCCTTTCGATGCAGACTTCTGTTTCGATCTCCTGTCCGCCTGCATATCTCTGCCCTGTATAAAAATCATACCAGTCCGCTCCGGCCGGGAGATAAACCGTCTTTTCCTTTTTCGGATTCACCGCCGCGCCATTGCCGCTCTGACAGAGCAGCGGCTCCATGACCGGACACACCATGAGAGCAGGGCCGAACATATACTGCTGCCAGATTCCGGCTGCCCTTTTATCCTCCGGGAAATCATAGAGCAGCGGCCTCATCATGAGCGCATCATCTTTCCATACCGCTCCCGCCAGGGAATAAATATACGGCATCAGCCGGTAGCGGGTGCGGCAGGCATTTTGCAGCGCATCGTAAAAGGGCTCTCCCGCTTTTCCGAAATTCCATGGTTCCCGGGGGCAGTCCGTCCCATGGCTTCTGAATACGGGCAGAAAAGCGCCGTACTGGAACCACCTCACATACAGTTCCCGGTAGCCCATATCCGCAAGGCCTTCCGAAAACCCGCCGTTCCAGAACCACTGTGTGCCCTTTTTCACAAAGAAGGCACCGATATCCAGCGTCCAATACGGCAATCCACAGGAGCAAAACTGCAGTCCCGCCACGATCTGCCGTCTCAAAGTCTCCCATCCCGCGCAAATATCACCCGACCAGAGTATGGTTCCGTATTTCTGGCTCCCGGTATATCCGTTGCGGGTCAGATTCACCACCCGCTTTTCATCCGTTCTCCCCCGCTGCCCTTCATAGACCGCCCTGGCATGATAGAGCCCATAAGCGTTTATTTTCTCAACAGGCATCAGCCTGGAGGCTTCCGCCACAAAATTTTGGTACATCTCTCCCGCCGGAGGCTTTTTGATCCGCTCCCACTCCGGTGTCACAGGCTCGCTGGAATCACACCACCAGGAATCCACGCCGTGCCGGAATAATCCCCGTTCCATCTGCTGCCAGTACAGCGTCCTTCCTTCCTCTAAAAAAGCATTGTAAACATTACTGTTTGGCAGCAGCAGTCCCGCCGCCTTAAACTCTCTGTAATTTTCGCACTTTTCATTCATGTTCGGCCAGATGGACATCATGAAATGAACGCCCATCTCATGAAGCGACTCCACCATTTCCGCCGGTTTGGGAAAACGCCGCGCGTCAAAGCTTTTCTGTCCCCAGAGATCTCCTTCCCAGGACATCCAGTCCAGCACAATGGCATCCAGACCAAATCCTGTCTCCCTGAATTTTCCGGCAGTCTCAATGAGCTCCTGCGCCGATTCATAGCGTTCCTTAGACTGAATATACCCAAACATCCATCTCGGCAGCATGGCCGCACGCCCCGTCAAACGCCGGTAGGCCCTGACAATCTGCGCCGGATTGCCCGCCAGGAAAAAATAGTCCAGATATTCATCCGCCTCCGTATACAGATAAGAACCATACTGCGTATCATCAAAAATCGCTGCGCCCTGCGTGGAAAGTAAAATTGCGTAGCCTTCACTTGATAAAAGCATGGGAATTGCAATTTTCAAATTGGCCTGATGAAGATACTGCGTGGTATGCCGCAGGTTCCACACCCCTTCCTCCGCCTGTCCCAGTCCGAAAAGGATCTCCTCCGGCTGAAAACAGAAAGAGGTTTTCGTATGGTACAGTTTTCTGTCAAACTCCCTTTGCGCCTCCCGGATTCTGCGCTTTATGCCGTCCGGCGTCCGGATCTGCTCTATTTTGGCAAACTCACTCTCCACCGTCCGGTACGCGTCAAACTCCTCCACAGCCTTGCTTTCCTGCGGATTCTCCCGTAAAAGCAGCCTGCCGTCCCTTTCTTCATACCGGATGCTTCCCGCAGCGCGGTCCACTCTGACTGTAAGTAAATCCGTAAACATGCGGATTTCCCGTTCGTCCTCCTCATACTCCCACCTGCAGCTGCCGGACAGATCCGCAAACTCTACCCCCTGCTGCCGGGAAAAGCAGCCGTTTTCCGTATAGGAAACCCGGATAATGGCCGCATCCTCTGCGATCAGCCGGATAAGCCCGGCCTCCTGCTCCAGAAAGAGCGCATGTCCGTCCCGGTATATTCTTTTTACCTTCCTGCCTTTTCCTTCCGTCACCTGCATCATCCGAACTGTACCGCCGTTGGTTTATCGTTTTACCTCTGTAAACATTATAATTCCCACCCGCATACAAGTCAATACCAAAATCATTTTTCAAAACTGTTCCTGTTACGGTTCAGCGACGCAAAACTGCAGCCCTTTCCAGCCGCTTTCCGACCGCTTCCACCGCCGGGCCCAAAAGAAACGCCATCGCCAGAGTCACCGCCGCAAAGGGCGCGCCGAACAGATACCCCAGACAGACTGCCGCAAGATCGTAAACAATCCGCACCGTCTTAAAAGAAAACCGGTTTAACCGGTGCCAGATGATAAAGGGAAGCGCGTCAAAGGGCGCCATTCCCAGATCCATGTCCATATACACGGCCGCTGCCAGCACGAACACGAAGAGAGCCAAAACCGCGATCGCAATCCGGACGGGCAGGCTGTCAAACAGCCCTGCCGGAAGCACCATATCCCAGATCCAGGTAAAGAAATCACAGCTGTACCCCACAAGCAGCATGTTCGCAACGGTTCCGATCCCGATGTTTTCCCTTTCCATCGCGATCACGATGATAAAAAGCACAATATTTAAAATTGCCTGCCAGTTTCCGAAGGATATTCCAAGCCGTGAAGAAATCGCCAGGTTCATTGCAGTATATCCGTCCGTCCCGAAGTTACAGGGCACCAGCCAGGAAATGCCAAACCCCATCATCACCACCGCTGCCAGAACGCCGATCACTCTTTTTAAAGTAATATTTTTCATACACTCAAACCGGCCATCTGCACCAGTCCCAAAACTGCCGCAGATGGCCATCCTTTCCCTTAGTCAATTTTTATTTTAAATACGACCGGCGCATCGCTCCGGTAAGAGGTGGAAAGCTTAAGCCCTTCCGCATCCCTGCTAAAGGAGGGTTTCTCCTGCGCCCCCAGCACCTCCACCGAGCGGATAATGCCGTGGAAGTGCGCCTGTCTGGAAGCATCCTGCACGCCCAGTGATCTGATGCAATAGTTTCCGTCCTCACTGCATTTTAACGCGGTTGCGTATAAATATCCCTTTCCGCTCGTAAACCGGAAATCGGATGAGGTGAAATTCTTCTTTATGCCGTCGGAGAACTGCCCCTCCACGATCTGCGTGGGACCTTCCCCGTATTTGCGCCATACCGTCGTATTGTAAATCGCTTCGCCGTTGACCGAAAGCCAGTCTCCGATTCCCTCCAGCACCGCCCGGTCCTCATCGGAGATTGTTCCGTCCGCCTTCGGACCCACGTTTAAGAGCAGCGTGCCGTTTTTGCTGACGATGTCCACCAGATCACACAGAATATCCTGATAGGGCCTGAACTCATTATTTTCGGTATAACACCAGGAATTTAAGGCGATCGCCGTGTCCGTCTGCCAGAAATAAGGCTTCACATCCGCGAACTGCCCCCTTTCCACATCCGGCACGGCACAGCCGAACAAAAAGGCGTCGTGTTTATAGTTGATCGCGACTTCAATCCCCCATTCCGCCGCACGGTTATAGTAATAGGCCGCCAGCTTTTTCAAATAGGGCTTCACTGCGCTGTGCTGAATCCACCAGTCAAAGTACAGAACCTTCGGCCGGTAACGGTCAATGATCTCACAGGTGCGGACCAGCCAGTCCTGTAAAAATTCCTCCGTAGGATCAGGTTTACTGAAAATATCATGGAAATCCCCGGGATCCGGCATTGCGGGCCAGTAGAAATCGCCCCTCTGCAGAGGCTCCTTTATATCGCTGTCAAACTCCTTTCCGCGCCCCATGAAAAACCAGTGTTCCACGCGATGCGTGGAGGCTCCCGTTTCCATTCCTCTTTCCCGGCAGCTCTTTGTCAGTTCTCCCAGAACATCCCTCTTCGGCCCCATCTCGAAAGCGTTCCAGTGGGAAATTTCGCTTTGGTACATCTGAAAGCCGTCGTGGTGCTCCGCCACCGGAACCACATATTTCGCCCCTGCCCTTTCAAACAGCTCGGCCCACTTATTTGCATCAAATTTTTCCGCCCGAAACATCGGAATGAAATCCTTATATCCGAACTCAGAATGCTTTCCGTAGGTTTTTAAATGGTGCTCATATGCCCTGGACCCCTGAATATACATATTTCTGGAATACCACTCGCTGTCATAGGCAGGCACGCTGTAAACGCCCCAGTGAATGAAAATTCCGAACTTCGCATTCCGGTACCATTGGGGCACGCGATAGCCGGACAGGGATTCCCAGCTGTCCTCAAACGGCCCCCGCGCAATCACTTCATCAATCGTTTTCAGATAATCTGTCATATCATACATGGCTCAATACCCCTTTCTGCTTTCCGCCCGGCCGCCTCTCTTTTCCGGCACTGAAACGGATCTCTATATGCACCATTTTATCAGATTGTCCGGGAAGTATAAGAGCAATATCTGTCACTTTTTTATAATATATGTCGTGTTTTTAAATTTTCTGTGTTATGATAAAGCATATCCTTTGTGTACGCCAAAGGCGTGAAAAATTCTGCCAAAAAGGAGGTACCCGCCATGCAGACCGGCTACGCCGACATCAACATTTCCTTTACCCTGGAGGGCATCCCTATCCAGGCCACAAATTTCAAACTGGAACGTTTTTCCCAATCTGTTCCCTCCCACAGCCACGGCGCAGGCTGCTATGAAGTTCACTATATTCCTCAGGGCTATGGCACGCTGCATGCCGACGGCAGGACATATGAAATCACGCCAAACACCCTGTTTGTCACCGGCCCCCATGTGGAGCATTCACAGATTCCCATGCACTCAAATCCCATGCAGGAATACTGCGTCTATTTCCGTTTTCAAAAGTCCTCCCGGACGGACACTGCTTCCCCGGTCGCAGACACCTTCGGGCGCACCGCCTTCTGGTTCGGACAGGACCGCTGCAGGATTCTTCCTCTGCTTCAACAGCTGTTTGAAGAACTTGAGCAGCGCAATACCGGATATCTGCTTTCTGCCAGACTCCTGCTCTCCATGCTCATCCTTTCCCTGGTGCGCAATTACGAGCCCGCTCCCGGCACCGAATCCCCCGGCACTTTCGTCGTCCAGCCTGACAAAAGGTCCGTCATCATCGAAGAATGCTTCCTGTTCGAATATCAGTCGATCACGCTTCCAAAGCTGGCCGACCGCCTCAGCCTAAGCCCCCGTCAGACACAGCGGCTGCTTAAAAATTATTATGGAAAAAATTTTCAGCAAAAAAAAGCGGAGGCACAAATGTCTGCCGCCGCCATATTGCTCAAGGATAAGGAAAAAAGCGTCACTTTTATTTCGGATCAGCTGGGGTTTTCTTCTCCGGAATACTTCTCCACCGCATTTCGGAAATACTACGGAACAAGTCCCGGCAAGTTCCGCAGGCAGCTGTGAGCCCTTCAACATTTTAACAGATTCCGATAAATCGCCAGATCCTTATCCGTAAAGACGTTAAAAATCACCTGGCGGATCGAACTGTCGGTTTTTAGGAAATCAGAAACCGTCTCTACCGCGATCTGCGCCGCCTTCTCCTGCGGGAAAGCAAATACTCCTGTGGAGATACAGCAGAAGGCGATGGACTTTAAGCCATTTGCCGCCGCAAGCTCCAGGCAGGACCGATAGCAGCCCGCCAGCAATTCGCAGTCCTTCTTTCTTAAATAGCCTACAGTCCAATTCCCCTGCAGGGAATTGGACTCCCGCGGCAGTCGCAAAACGGACGTGCGGGCGCGTCCGCCCGGCTCGTTGCCCGCGGAAATGATCGGCCCCACCGTATGCAGCACATATCTGGCGGGCAGGTTATAGCCCGGCGTGATCTTTGCCTTTCCGGTCTCCTCCTCATGCCCCTGAGCCTGCATGATCTCATTGCATCTGATCCGAAGCTGCACGCCGGAAAGCGTATGAATGATGTTGTCGATACAGGAATGACAGGGCTGCCAGCATCCCAGGAGGGCACTGTTGGCTGCGTTTACGATGGCATCACAGGCAAGAGTCGTGATGTCCCCCTGCCAGAGAAAAATTCGGTTATCCGCTTTCACAGGGGCAAGGCAAGCGCTGTCCACAATGCCCCGCAGCCTGATCTTTTCTGACAAATATTCGTCCTGCACCCGCAAAAAGTCTGCGGACGCCGCCTTTGGCGGACGCACATTGAAAAGGGAACGCAAAAGCTGCCATTGTTCCTCTTCATCCTCCGGAATCCGCATATTCCCATATTGGGGCATTTCCTTTAACAGTTCCCGAATCAAATAAACCTGCCTTTCAGATTGATTCATCATCCCTGACCTCCTTAAGCAAATCCAGAATGCTCTTTTCCATATCCGCATTAATGCCCACCGCGCGGCTGCCAAATTCCGCCGGGACCACCGCCTCGTCCAGATTCAGGCGGATCAGCGTCAGATTTTTATGCTCCCGCATCAGCTTTTCAAAGGGGAAACGAATGATGGCGGGGGTATTAAAACCCACACCCAGCTCCAACAGCACAGTCCGTTTTCCTTTACATTCGCTTAAAAATTTCCCGAACCGCTGTGCTGCTTCATGCCATTCTGCATCCTCCACAAAATACTGGTCACTTCGCAGATTCATCTCCATAGGGCCGCCGCACACCGGGCATTTGGGTACCATATAGGACGGCACCAGACAGTCCTTTCTCGCCTGATCCATCTGCCGAAACAGCTTCACCGCATCGTAGGTTTTGGGATGACACCCCTTCTGACACTGGATCAGTCCGTAATCACCCTGGGTTGCGAACACCTTTTTCTCATCAAAGCCGGAAAGGAAAAACTGATGGTCCACATTGGTGGTGAGGACAAAATAACACTTTTTTTCCACCAGTTCAAATACTTTTTCATAGAGGGGAAGTCCACCCGGAAGAACGCGGTTTACCATGCCGCTTTTTGACCAGTAGCCCCATTTGGCCTCTTCTGTGGGAAACGGATAAAATCCCGCGCTGTACATATCCTGCATGTAAGGACCGCCGTATTTTTCGATAAACTCCCTAAAATTTTCCGTAAACCTCCGGCCGCCCATAGTAAGCCCCGCCGCCGTTGACAACCCCGCTCCCGCTCCGATCAGAACATAATCCGCTTCTTTCAAAAGCTTTCCCGCCTGCAGGATCTGCTCTTCATACGGTGTCTGCTGAAAAATATAATCCCTTGCCGGGAGGCCACCCAAAAATTCTTTAAAATGCTTTCTCATTTTTAAAATTTGTCCTCCTCGATTTCATTTCTGTAATAGGCTTTGAGTTTCTCCGTGAAAGCTGTGCACCGCTTCCTTTGTTGTAACTACAGTATAACGGGGGACATCTCTTTTGAAAATGACCGAAAAATTGTGTTGGATACAATTTGAAGTTGTGATAATATAAAGCATGACAGCGAAGCAATTTATCGAATATGTTCTCGATCATGTATAATTAAAAAGACAAACCGGATGGATATAATTTTTACCCCTCCGGTTTCTCCCAAACCATCATTTCCAATTATAAACACGGCACGTGCAGGTTTCGGTCTATTTACAGTGTCCCTGCTCATGCCCGTGATGCCCGCAGCCCTCCTTCTCTCCGTCATGATGAGCGCATTCATGATGCTCTCCGTCATGATGACTGCAGCTATGCTGCGCTCCATCGTGATGGCTGCAGCGAACTTCCGGATCATAGGACAGCTTTCCGCCAAGCAGGGCCGCCACCGCTTCATCCGCAGCACCCGATGCACCGCCGTACAGCTGAATGCCGTTGGCCTCTAAGGCTGCGCGTGCTCCGCCGCCAATGCCGCCGCAGATCAGCACATCCACATTCAGCGCCTTCAATACGCCTGCCAGCGCACCGTGTCCCTGACCGTTAGTGTCCACCACCCTTGCGCCAGCAACCTTTCCATCCTCCACATCGTAGACCTTAAACTGCTCCGTATGGCCAAAGTGCTGGAAAATCTGACCGTTTTCAAAAGTAACTGCAATTCTCATTGATAATTCCCCTTTCTGTTTTATACTCTGTTTTCATCATTCCGGCTCCGCCGTATACTTCCCGCCCTCATGCCAGACGATCCGCAGCGGCGCCAGCTCATATTCCGTAACCTGATACCCTTTTTCGGTGAGTGACACCGTAAACTCGGCCATGCCTCCCCTGACACAGCTTTTTTCCGGCTGTGCGCTCAAAAAATTGCCGATGGAATAATAGACGAGCATCTGATGTCCATCATCACCCTTCAGGACCTCCATAGGCTGAAGCACATGGGGATGCGTTCCCACGACCACATCCGCCTTTCCCTCCAGAAACACCTGCGCCCACTTTCTTTGAAAATCATCCACCCGCTCAGTGTTTTCTCTGCCCCAATGGACAAAGACGAGCACAAGATCCGCCTCTGCTTTGGCATCTTCCAGATCCTTTCGGATTTTGACCTCATCATCCAGCAGGTGCACCATACCGGAAGCACCGTTTGGGAGTGTAATGCCATTCGTTCCATAAGTATAATTAAACAGGGCGAAGCGTACTCCCTTTCTGGTAAGGATTTCATAAGTCCTATCCTCCTGCGCTTCCCCGTCCTGTATGCCGAGACAAAGCACGCCCTTCTCCTCGAAGAAGCGCTTCGTAAAGCGGACACCCTCTGCGCCCTGATCCAACGCGTGATTCGTAGCACAGGTCACCGCGTCAAAGCCTGCGTCCGCAATCGCCTGCCCCACCTGGACAGGCGTGCCGAATCTGGGATAATCACTGTATTTTAACGAATCATCCGTCAGCGGGGTTTCCTGATTGATTAGCGTCACATCCTTCTGCTTCAAAATATCCTTAACGTTTTCAAACAGGAAACCAAAGCTCTCATCCTGCAAAAGGCCGTAGCGGTAAATGGGCTCGTGGGCAATCAGATCTCCGCAGACAGCAAAGGAAACCTCCGTGTCCTCCTTTGAAAACCCCCAGAAATCCCACTTCCAGCTGCTCACCGCCCCGTCCCTGTCCGTCAGCCACAGGCGCGTCTGCGGCGCTTCCTTTCCGTTCTGTGCCATATGCACTACGTCCTGCCCGATATAGGAGGACATCCATTTCGGTCTGATCTCATCCCCGTCATATTCATAGACGAAAATATGCTGCGACCATTTATTTTCATCCCGCTCCACCCAGAAGGGCTTATGGCTGCCGTAGCGTCCCACCTTCCAGCACAGCAAAATCAACTCGTCCTGATTGTCATGATCTATATCGCAGGTCAGCGCCCCCTGTACCTTTACGCCATCCGGGGATGACCAGACCTCACGGCCCTGCCGGGAAATTTCAACCGTCCTGTTTTTCAGCCAAATCCGGTATTCTTCCGACTGATCATACATCCTGCAGCTTTCCCACTCGATCCACCGCGGCAGAAATACTCCGTTCTTCCACACAATGTACAACAATGCCGCAATCCCCGCCGCCGCTGCCAACACAGCCAGCAGCAGGCGCATCCTCCTTTCCGGTCTCTCACTCCCACTCATACCGATACCGGTAGCTGTCCGTCCATTCCGGCTGGTCAAACGTATTCTCATAGTTGTAATTACCGTCTTCATCCGCCTGCAGGCCCATCATCTGACGCCATCTGCCATCCGTCAGCCGGTCGTCCATCGGCCATGGGAACTGATAGAAAGCATAGACGCTTCCTCTGGCAAGCTTTATTTTGCCGTCCACCTTCACTGCCACATAGATGGCAGAAGGATTGCCGGTCGCCGCCTCCAGCACGGTGCCGTTGGGATCCGTCGCAATATCTGCAACGATTGCCGCAGGGAACTCCCGGCTGCTGATTTCCTCATCTGTCCCCGCTGCAGCCTTTGCCGCTTCATACCAGAAATGCTCGATATAACCGCCGTAGCTTCTGATAAACTCATACTCCTCCTGAGTGAGAGTCTCCTCCACCAGTTCCTTATGAGAAATGGTCAAAAGCTGCTGCGCAATCGCAGTCAGGCGTGACAGATTCTCTTCATCCGCCTCCGAAAGCATCCCAAACTGCGAAAGCCCCTGCGCCGTCTGTCCGGAAAGCGCTGCAAACCTTTCATAGACGAGAGGTTCCGGCTGCACATAGCCCCTGTCATCGATCTGCTCATCATAGCCGCCTCCCATTTCCGCCATGACCTGCTTGGAATAGAGAATGGTATCATGTTTTAATTCGGTAAAGCTTCCCGCAAAGCACTCCAGATCCTTTTTCAGCCATTCTGCATTCTGCATGAACACAGGATATCCCTCTCCCTTTTCTGTAAGCAGCGGGCGAAGCGTATTGAGCCAGCCCGAATATAAGCTTGCAGACCAGAGAGCGGCATTTTCCTGTGCCAGCCCCTGCCGCAGCCACTCCATATTTTCTGCATAGCCCACATAATCCATCGCCCCGTTTTCTTCCAGAATCTGCAAGGCTATATCGCTGCCCAGCGCTGCCGGAACATCCAGCACATCAGGGAGCATGCGCTTCTCACCCCTGCTGTTTTCTTCCACATTGCTGTAAATCAGCTGCTGCATGACAGCCGCATCGATGGTGAACCGCTGCCCCATGAACCGAAAGCCCGGAATCGTATTATCCTCACCGTCATGAATCGGAATGGAATTGATCTTCGGCGCAGGCAGCTGGGCTGTCAGCTCATGGAACCTTGCAAAAGCTGTTTCGTTTCCGGCCAGATCTTTGACGGCGATGTCCCTGCCATAGACCTCCTCCATAAGCGGCGCATATTCACACACACCCCTGTCATCGCTTGCACCGGCAAAAAATGATGTCACGGCGTAAACGCCTTCCCACAGCGCAAGAGCTTCTTCATCGTCAGCCAGTGCCTTCGTGATCAGCAGCGCGCTTCTGTCCTGATCTTCCTCCTTCTGGATAAAATGAATTCTGCCGTACCACATCATGGCCCTGAAGTAGCGCTCCAGCTTCTCATCTCCCTCATAATAACCTCTGGGAATATACTGAGTATAGTCCTCCTCATCCCCGGTGATTTCAGACAGATCAATTCCTTTCCCATTCTGTATTTTCTCAAGTTCGGCCGAAACGATCCGCTCCACCCGTCCGTCTGCTTCAACGCTGTCATCCAAAAGCTTCGCCCCGACTGTGAAAAATGCGATGTTACGCTTTGCCGCGCTCTCCCACTCGCTGCCCGACAGCTGTTCATATTGGGCACAGCTGTCCTCCAGCATCCGCCTGCTCAGAAGCAGAAGCTTACCGGACAAATAATCCTGTTCGATATTCTTCAACAGATATGCAAAGTACAGGTGATAGGTGTGCATAAGCGAATCCACTGTCACGAAGTTTGGAATCTGGGCGTAACGGTTCGTTTCATAAATCTCATAAAACTCGCCTCCCGCACTCCCCTCCACAACAAATCCATTCTGTGACAGCTTCGCCGCCATGCCGTCCTGCAAATAAAACTGCCCCAGGTTTTCCACATTGCCAAGATCCGGCGCGACCGTATAGGCTTCCACACATGGAGTCACATCACTCTCACCGCTCTGCGTCTGCGCGATGAGCAGCGGTCTTAGGCCCTCATAGAGCCGTTCTGCCGGCGATGTTCCTGCCTGCTGCCCGGCAGAACCATCTGCAGTTTCCTGCTCCCGCCCAGCCGTTTCTGCCCGGTCCGCCTGCTGCTCTCCTGCAGCGGTGCCCGGCTCCATTTCCCGGCTCTCAAAAGCCCCTTCCTGTTCGATCTGCAATGTCTCCTGCGTCGTTCCTGCGGCGCCCGGTGCGGCACAGCCGCCCAGCATGGCCATGCATACCGCCAACGCAGCCATTTTTTTAAACCGTTTTACCTGCATCATTCTTCCCTCCCTGGCTTTCCTCCATCCCTGCCGGACACCGTCTCCTGCACCGCCAACTTTCCGCATACTGCTACAGACAGCGCCTTCAGCCTCTTTTTCCTCTTTCTTTTTTCCTGATACATATTTTCATCCGCAATGCGCATTAAAATATGATAATCCTGCCCATCCATCGGATAAAACGCATATCCCACGGAAAATTCCACAGACACAGCTATACCGGAATCATCCTCCATAAATTTTTCACTCCGCCGGGACTCCAGTTCAACAATCGCTTCCTTCATCCGCTGCCTGGAATCATTTCCATACAGGAACAAAACAAATTCGTCTCCGCCGATCCTCGCGCAGACCGCATTCGCCTTTGCAGCAGTCTCAAGGATTTTTCCGATCTTTATCAGATATTCATCCCCCGCCTCATGTCCGTAAACATCATTAACCCTTTTTAATCCGTCCGCATCCACCATGATCATAACCGCATAATCCATATCCTGCGGATGCAAAAACAGCTCATCCATCCTATCGGTAAACCCTCTGCGGTTATACAGCCCCGTCAAACTGTCCTGGCTGCTCTGTTCTCTGAGCACATTCAACTCATTCCACCACAAAGTCATATCCGTGACACAGTAAGTGACGCTCTGCTCATCCATAAATTTCTCGATGCGGAGATATTTGGTTTCATCGTTTCTGTTGTACTCAAATATCTGCTCCGACTGCTTAACACACCGCATCTGCGCCTCTTCCAGCTTCTTTTTCACAATCTGCGCCATTTCAGACTGAGGAAGGTTCTCCTGGTCCCCAATCCCCAGAATCTCAAACAGGCGTTCATTGATGAACTCTTTTTTATAAAACAGGTCACTTTCATAAATTCCGATCGGTATCTGTCCCCTGTCAAGCACATTCGACAGCCTGTACCAGTTCAGTCTGATGCTTTTCAAAAGCTGATTAATATAAAAAATCAATTCATCAAACTCTTTAATTCCGGTATTGATCGTGATATTATCCAGATTGCCTTTTTCGATTTTCTTCAGGTCATTTACGATATATGTCAGATTATTGGACAGCTTTTCATTCACGTACCATACAATAATACTGATAACAGCGACCGCCACAAGCACCATATACAACAGAACAAATATCGTGGACTCAATCGAGCTTCGCAGAGAATACTCTGACAGATATGTTCTGATCAGCAGGTAACCGCCATAGGACTTCAGGTAGGCACAGTACTTTTTCCCGCCAAAATTATAATGAAGCATTGTTACACCTTCACTCTTTTTTCCGGTTCCTGTCTCCCCGCTCACATCCCGGCCGATCAGGTTCTCTGCGGTTGAAGCGATGATTCTGCCCGCTTCTATATCAACCACGCTCAGATACCCCTGCCAGTCCATGGGAAATGCGGAAATGATGTTTCTCAGGCTCTTTTCCCGGATTTCCTGCTGCAGACGTCTCGGTTCCATTCCGATCTGAACAATTCCGCTGCCATCCTCCATCCAGACGGCAGCATACTGCATTTCCTTTCCTTCGGCCGTATTCGGCGTAATTTCCTGACAGAGCTCCAAAGACCGGTCCTCCAGCATGGGGAGGAAGAACATCATCTGCTCTCCGGAATAAAAGGTATATCCGTAATATTCCGGATGGGTGCCCGCATAGATTTCCCCTTCCTTTGTAAAAAAATGAACTTCATCCACATTCAGCTTTTCCGCCAGCTCTCTCGACTGTTCCAGGCTTGACGTGACCGAAGGATAATACTGTACAAAATATGCTGCCATCCTGGCCGACTGAATACATTTCTCTGAAAAATCCTCTTTTGCCTGCTCCAGATCGGCCGCATTGCTCTCGATCAGCTGCTCCAGCTGACTAAATATTTCCTCTGAGCTTTTCTTCTGACTCTGATGCTGTAAATGCAACTGCAGCAAAACATTGGCCGGAAGAATCAATATGATTAACATCAGCGTCATCAGCTTTGCCAGTCTCGGTAAAGTTCTCTTTATACTGTTATTTTGCATGCCTGCCCTTTCTCTGAATTTATCAGAAATACTTAACAGGAGATTATTTTAATCATACCATACCCGCTTTTTTCTTACAATAGTTTGCCCTTTGTTCACTGAGGGCAAAGATTATTCAGCCTGCGTATAACAAAAAAAGCACCGCTCCCAAAAACGGTACTTTCTTTGTTCAACCTTATTTCATCAATATTGCCGGCGTTTTATTCCGGCAGTTTTCTCCGCTTTTTTCTCTTCAGAAGCAGGACAATGAGAAGCACCGCTGCAGCGGCCGCAACGACCGCGATTTCCCATGGAATACGGTATGCTTCCAGCAGGAAAGTGACCTCTTCTCCTTCATTTTTCAAAAGAAGGTAGTCCCCGTCCGTTTCATAATCGCGTTTCTCCCATCCGTCCTGAGCAAGCACCCAGAGCCGGTAGCGCTTTCCTTCTTCCGGCAGCTTATAGTGTACGGTATAGGAAACTTCCTCCAAAACCGGGTCCTTCACCCGCACCGTTACCGCAGTTCCCGTATGCTCTCTTCCTTTTACATCTGCAAAGGTCAGCTCCTGTGTCTGTTCTTCGATCGCAGCCTCACTGCTGAAGCTTCCGTCCACCAGCAGATTGGGAATCTCCCCGCCTGCTGAAAGAGCGGACTCATAGGCGGTATATTCTGCTTCCACCGTCTGGCTGAAGGTCAGGCAGGAATAATCCAGATCGGGCCATTTTGCCGAATATCCTTCCTTTGCCGGAATTTCGGGCAGGCTCTTAATCCCCTTGCCATACTGGAACTTCACCACCGATACCACTTCTTCATCCGCCATAAAGGTCAGTTCAAATTCCTTAAACTTCTCCGGCGCATTGCTGCCGGAAAGAAGCACATCATACTGCACAGGCTCCGCCTGACCGGCGTAGGTGATGCCGTCCACCGCGGCCAGACTGGTGTGAACATAGGTATTGCCTGAAAGCTCGCCCTCTTCCTCCATTTTTCCCGCAATAGTTCCCGAAAAGGCGCTGCTTTCCATGATCTCCACCAGGGAATGGCAGTTTGTAATCGTTGTTCCCAGACCGGCAATGCCGCCCACATAATCCGTGCCGGACAGCGCACATTTTGCCCAGCTGTCACGGATTGCAGCATAAGAAGCTCCGGCGATGCCGCCCACGTAATTGCCTGCACTGCTTTTTACCGCACCGTAGCTTTCACAACCGCTCACCTTCCCCATGTCCATGCGCCCCACAATGCCGCCCGCGCAGTCCTTTTTCGCTGTGATCTCACCCACGTTCCTACAGCCCGACAGCACCGCGCTTGTCAGCCAGGAAAATTTCGTCGATTTCTCGCCCGCTTTTATCAGATCATCCTCCGGATCAAAATCGTACTCGATCGCCATGGAACCGACGATTCCGGCCACATTTACGTCGCCGTTTATCCTGCCTTCGTTCACGGAGCCGGATACACAGCCATCCGACTGCTCCCGGATCTCCTCCTCGTCGGAAACATCCACAATGCGTTCCTCCAGGTTCTCATCCTCCTCCTCGCTGCTCTGCTTCAGCACGCTGATGATCACACCGAATTGCCGGTTGATCGCCTCCATATCCTCCAGCATCACATCGGAGGCCACAGTCATTGTACTGTTCAGCTGATCGATCCGGGCAGTCATATCGTCCATCGCAATATCCAGCGCATCCTTTTGTGCTGTGATTCTGGAATCCAGCGGTGTAAACCGGATCGCCGGCTGCTGAGCCAGTCCGGACAGCGTATCCCGGATTTCTGCTGTTGCCAAAGCCAGAGAGCCAAAGCCGTCCTTCATTTTGGAGGAAGCCTTTGAAAGGTTTCCGACCGCATTTATCCCATGACTGCCGATCTCTGCCAGGTCTCCCAGACAGTCCTCGATGATCTCCATGGAATTGTACAGACTTTCAAAGGCCTGATTCAAAGCCGTATTGGCTTCATCCCAGTCCTTCCGGACATCCTCAAGGACCTCACTCCAGTCCACCTGACCGCTTTCAGTTGTGTCCTCTGTGCTTTCCGCCTCTCCGCCATCGACAGCCGTCACACTTTCCTTTGCAAAGTATACACCGGCATCCTCATTTTCGGTCTCAGCACCCCCGGCGTTATCGGTCCCGGACTCTACTTCGGACTCGCCGCTGTCTTCACTTCCGTTGGCGGTTCCAGCTTTTCCTGCGCCTTCGCTTTCTGCATCAGCTACGCTCTCTCCCGCGCCTTCGCTTTCTGCATCAGCCGCTCTCTCTCCCGCGCCTTCGCTTTCTGCATCAGCCGCTCTCTCTTCCGCGCTTTCGCTTTCTGCATCAGCCGCGCTCTCTTCCGCGCCTTCGCTTTCTGCATCAGCCGCGCTCTCTCCCGCGCCTTCGCTTTCTGCTCCTGTTTCGCTTTCACGTTCTTCTCCGTTTTCCGCATCGCCGAAAGCTTCATCGCCAGACTCTTCTTCTTTGGATGGTGCTGTGTTCAACCGCTCTCTCAGTTCTTCTGCCGTCTGCGTAATCTTTGCGAGCTGCTCCCGCGCCGCTTCTATGGCCTCCGTCAGGCTGTTGCCCGCGCCCTCTTTGCGGGCGGACTCTTCCAGTTCATCCAGCGCCCCTGAAACGTCCTGAGCGCTCCCCTGCAGAAGGTTCAGCTTTTCCAGAAGTGCATCCTTTGCCGCATCTGCTTCGTCTGACTCTTCTGCTTTTTCCCACTCGTCAAACAGTGCCGATACCTCATCGAGCATTTCCCCCAGTTCAGTCATTTTCCGCTGAACCTGCGCATAATCATCCTGCACCTTCGCGCTGCTTCCATTTTCTTCCGCCTCAAGACTGCCCGCTGCAGCCCCGCCCGCTATCTGAAGCTCCCTTCCGGCTTTTGCCACACTGTCCGCAGCCTCTTCCAGACCGTCTGCACCGGTCAAAATGCCGTTTTCCACCGCGGCCCCTTCCAGAAGCTTCCCGAGCCTTTGTAAAGCGCCGCCAAGCGATCCGCAGGCATCAGCAACATTCTCCAGGCGTGCCTTATGTTCCTCGCTGATTCCATCGGTATCCGCAATATCCCTGATTGCGGGCGCCACATCCTCTTCCAGAGATCTCCCCAGCTCTTTTAAGCTGCTCCCCAGCTCATGTATCATCTCCTGCGTTTCTACGTCGTCCCCCAGCGCCTTTCCGAGCTTTTCCAACACGCTGTTGATCTTCTTTGCTGCTTCTCCCGCCGCGCTGACCGCGGTTTTCAGTTCTTTCAGGGCACCCGCCGCCCCTGCTGCAGCATCGCTTCCGGCTCCCATCATGAGCTTTCCGTCATTTAACGCATCCGCAAGCAAGCCTGCCGCATCTTTCATGGAATCCATGGAATCCGACATGGCATCCGCCGCCGGAACCATCTGATCGATTGCCCAGGAAAGGCGCGCCGAAAAGTCATTGATCGCCTCCAGATTTTCATCCGCCCAACCAATCATGCTGTCAGACAGCCCCTGCGTCGCGGACTTCACATTTTTGGTACTGTCAGACAGCCCCTGCATGCTGCCCGATACCGAGGAGGACACTCCCTTTGCATCCTGGACCGTCGCATCAATCAGCCCCTGAAGCACCTCCAGCTCTGTATAAAGATCCTCCAGCATGTCCGGCTCAAACTGCAGCGTCACCTCCGGCTCGAACTGCCCCACAATACCGCCCACATCCTTGCGGCCATTGACCGTCCCTCTGTTGGTACAGCCATCCAGATAGCCGGACTGCCGCCCGACAATGCCTCCCACATTATAGCCTGTATGGGGATAGCCCACCTCGCCCTCATTTTCACAGCTCTGCAGAATGCCGCTGGAAACGCCCGCGATTCCGCCTATGTCCGTGCTGGCGGGCACATTGCTCAACGAGTTCAGCTGTCCGAGCGATTCCAGGCCGAAATCGCTGACCTGAGTGGACGCCTTCACCTCCGTGATATTGACAGTGCCAAGATTTTTACAGCGGACCACACTTCCCAGATTTTCGCCCACAATTCCTCCGGCATAGTGTTCGCCCGTCACATCGCCCTCAAAGCTGCAGTTGTAAATCTGCCCCTGCGCCTCATTGATGCCGACAATGCCGCCTGCCCGGTTCTTTCCCTTTACCGTCCCCGAAAATTTGCAGCCGCTCAGCGTGCCCTTATTATTTCCTGCCAGTCCTCCGGTCACATCCCGATGGCCGTCCGGCGCGACCTTGCCTGAAACGGTGAGATTTCTTACCGCCGCTCCCTCCTGCACATAGCGGAAAAATCCGTTCACATCCCCGCTTTTCGTCATGGAAAAACCGGATATGGTATGTCCGTTTCCTTCAAAAGTCCCGCCAAAGGTAGGAATCCCGCCAAAATCACTGTCGGACAGATCAAGATCAGCCTCCAGGACCACATATTTTCCCACTGACCACTGATCCAGGGAACACTGGCGCGCCAGAGCTTCCAGGTCCTCCACCGACAAAAGCTTAATAATATCTTCCTGGGCGATGGATTCCCCCGCCCCCACGTCCTCCTTCCAGGACTGTGTCTCTTTTCCTGTTTCCTCCGCATATACCGTTGCTGCGCAGAGCGGCCCGTTCAAAGCACAGACGAGGGCTGTTGTCAGCGCGGCTATCTGAAATCCGTATTTCCTCTTCCTCATATCCGTCCTCCTTCTTCCTTCTGACCGGGCGCCTCCTGCTGCCCTGCTGTCTCGCCGCAATCCGACGCCTGCGGCATTTCCCGCCGATCTGCTGCCTCGCCGCAATCCGACGCCTGCGGCACTTCCTGCTGCCCTGTGATCCCGCCGCAATCCGGCTGTCCGTTTCTTTCCGGCGCCTCCGATACCGTACCGATATCCATCATCGCCGAAACCTCCCCGTGAATCACGCCATACATATTCGCATCCACAACGCCGGAAATCTTTCCCCGCACGCGGCCGTTTACAAACATGGTTCCTACATTTTTCTCCGTCCTGACCAGCTCCGGTGTTTTGATGGAAAACCGCGTTTTTTCCACAAGCGCATCCCCCAGCACCAAAAGCTGCGGCAGAATCAGCATGACCATGACCATCGAGATCACGGTACCCCTGCCCACACAGACGCCCAGAACAGAAATGACCGGCTCTGTCGTGATCATTCCGATCAAAAGACCCGCAGATGCCATGATCGTTCCCGAAGTCATGACCGTAGGAAAGGACAGATTCAGCGTCTGCGTAATCGCCTGCTTTTTGGGCATCTTATCCTTCAGCTCCGCATACCAGGTGGAGATGACGATCGCATAGTCGATGTTTGCACCCATCTGGATCGCCGTCACGATCAGATACCCCATAAAAAACAGCGGTGTATCGGTCAGCGCCGGAACGGAAAAGTTCATCCAGATGCTGCCCTGGATCACCAGAATCAAAAGCACCGGAAGCCCCACCGACCGGAAAGTGACCAAAAGCACGATGATGACGAATACGATGGAGAGCACGCTCACCAGAATATTGTCCCGCTCAAAGGATTTTTCCAGATCATAGGCGCTGGTGGAATTGCCCATCAGATAAACCTGATCCGCTTCATAATATCTTTCCGCCTCCCGGTGGATCGTGTCCAGAAAGGCGAAGGTTTCTTCGCTGTCCTCCGGCAGATCCAGATATACGACAAGACAGGAATAATTTTCTCCCTGCATCTGCTTCTTTGCGCTTATGAGCTGGCTGCACATTTCATCCAGCTCCTCCGCCATGTCTCCTTCCAGCGTCACTACGCCTTCCTGGATCTGATCATATACAAATAAAAACATGTCGATCAGCGGAACCCCGTAATTATCCAGATTCCCAAGGATCTTCCCATAGGCCTCCTCACGGACCGCATAAGCGGCATAAATGAGCTCCACCATTTCATAATCCATATCCGTCATTTCGGAAAACTGCCGCGGCGTGAGCTTATCCGTCAGCGTATAGCCGTCCATAGCCTCAATGCTGGCAAGCCCCATGGCAGAGGTCACCTCATCATAGGTCTCCAGTTGCGCAATCAGCGCCTTTTCGCTCTCATAATCCCCCTTCGGCACCAGCACTGCCGTCATATTCTGGGCCCCGAACAGCTCCTCGATCTTTTTCCGGGCGATTTGGCTGTCGTTCATCCGGGCTGTCACCGTGCTGTTATAGCTGTAGGCGAAGGGACATTTCTGGGACAAATAGCAGCCTCCCACTACAAGTACGAGGAATATGCATACGCCGATATGGCGCGTCCTGTATACAAAATTACCCCATGCGTCAATTTTGGGAATAAAGCTTCTGTGCTTTGTCTTTTCAATGGCATTGGCAAACAGCATCAAAAGCCCGGGCATCAGCGTAAAAACGGAAAGCAGGCTTAAGAAAATCGCCTTGATCAGCACGATTCCCAGATCATAACCGATCTTAAACTGCATGAAGGTCATCGCCAGCAGACCGGAAATCGTAGTCAGACTGCTGGAGGAAATAGCGGGAATCGCATTCGCCAGCGCGATGATACAGGCTTCCCGCGTATCATGCGTCGCCTTTTCTTCTATATAACGGTGCAGCAGGATGATCGCGTAGTCAATGGCCAGCGCAAGCTGCAATACCACCGCCACGGAATTGGACACAAAGGAAATTTCCCCAAACCAGTAGTTCGTTCCCATATTCAGGATCGCCGCCGCGCCGAAGGTCATCAAAAGCACGGGCAGCTCCGCATAGGACCGTGAGGTCAGAAGCAGCACGAAAAAGATGATGATCACCGCCACGATCAGAATGACCAGCATCTCGGTCGCCACCGTGTCCACCAGGGAGTATCCGACTTCACTGTTTGTGTAGGCCGTGTAGGGCTCCAAAAGAGCCTTCATTTCGTTCATCGCCTCTTCGCTGATTTCATCCGTTGTCTCTCCTGCGAAGGTGACATCAAAAAGCGCGCTGGATTCCTTAAAATGCTCCTGCGTCCTGTCAAAGGTCACACTGCTGACCCCTTCAATCTCCCCGATCTGCTCAGCCAGGTCCTCTCCGATGTCCGCTGTAATGTTGGACACCATGACTCTGGCCGTGCCGTACATGGTCAGCTCCTCCTGAACGATCTTCAATCCCTTCTTGGTCTCCGTTTCATCGGACAGATAAGCCGTGATGTCGTTGCACACACTGACCCATCCGGTGGCAATCACACAGAAAATCACCGCCACAATGTAAAGAAAAAAGAACAGATTTCTTTTGTCCACGATAAAGGTGGCAAGCTTCTCAAAAAAGTTTTTTCCTTCCGGCGCCCTGCTCAACGCTGTTCCCTCGCTTTCCTGCTCTTAAAAATATACACTTGTCTATTTTCAGACTCTGTTATAGTATAAATATTGTCAGGAAACAGGGCAATACCCAATTTTTCTTCACCTGTTCAAAAATGAACACATGTGCATTTTTATGTTGAGATTTTTTAAAAATTTTAGAATCTGAAACCGGACATGATATTTCCAAAAGACGGGATAAATTATTGAGAAAAAGGAGACCCAAATGGAAGAAAAAAAAGGCAACCGCAGTGTGCAGAGAACCTGCGCGCTGCTCAAGCAGGGACTGGCGGAGCTGATGCAGCAAAAGCCCCCCAGCAAGATCACGGTCAAGGAGCTGACCGATCATGTAAATCTCAACCGCGGCACCTTCTATCTTCACTACAGGGACATCAACGATCTGCTCGACCAGATGGAGGATGAAACCCTTTCCAGCCTGCAGATGATTCTGGATTCCCACAAGGTACAGGAAATTACCGCGTCTCCCTTCTTTCTGATCCGGGATGTGTTCCGGCTTCTGTCTGAAAACGCGGACTTATGCATGGTGCTGCTGACCGATAACACTCACGATCCCTTCATGCGCAAGATCCAGAACCTCGTCCGCAACAAGTGCCTCACCGACTGGGAAAAGGCTCTGAATGTAAAAAATGCGGAGCATTTCGATCTGTTCTATTCCTTTGCGATTTCCGGCATTATCGGCATACTGGAGCACTGGTTTTTTAACGGCATGCAGCAGTCCGTGGATGAAATTGCATCGCTGACGGAACACTTCATCCTGCACGGAATGGATGCGCTGTAGCAGGTCTGCTTTGGCTTTCCATTCCCTTTCCCCGGGATCTGCTCAGATTTCATTTGCCGGCGGCAGGCACGTTCCCCGGCGGCAAATATAATACGTAGTCCTGTCATTTTTCAGCGGGTATTCCTCTGTTGGCCCCTCCAGGACGGATACAACCGCTCCCGGCGAAATCCTGCGGGACAGATCTGCAGGTCTATTCCCATCCTTTGGCACAACGATAATCTTTTCCGGAGGATCGGCAAAATCAGCCAGTGCGATGAGAAACATGGCATGAGCCGCCGGATTTTCCCGTGCCTCCACACTCATGAACCCAAGCTGTTTCTGTGCCAGTTCTTCATACATTTTCTCACCGGTCATCCAATACAGCCTCACCAGATTGTACGCCATGGCGGAATTTCCGGAAAAAACCGCCCCGTCATAGGTTTCCTTCGGCCGCAGGATCAGCTGTTCACTTTCCCTTCCATATAAAAAGAAACCACCCCGCTTTTCATCCGCAAACTCTGTAACCGCCCTGCTGACAAACAGCCGCGCCCTTTCCAGATAGGTCTTTTCCAAAGAAGCCCCGTAAAGTTCCAGCAGCGCAAAGATTTCAAAAGCATAGTCATCCAGAAAGCCTTTTTCACCGCGTTTCCCCTCCCGCCAGCTGACATGCAGGATATCCTTCCTGCAGAGATTGTTTTGAATAAAATCCTCTGCCTTTTTCGCCGCCTTCAGATACGCTTCTTCTCCAGAAACACGGTATAAATGGCACAGCGCCGCAATCATCAGACCGTTCCATGCGGTCAGTATCTTATCATCCAGATGCAGAGAATGCCGCTTTTTCCGATATTCATAAACAGCCTGCAGGCAATCGTCCATATTTTCCTCTGTGCCG
>Ga0129308_1001032_pt1 | contig 33138 bp, 18 predicted proteins | sample L827metagenome_FD_94440 | JGI IMG/M metagenome (GOLD analysis project Ga0129308, IMG submission 94440) | Ring-tailed lemur group fecal microbial communities from Wisconsin, USA - L827 metagenome | ecosystem: Host-associated > Mammals > Digestive system > Large intestine > Fecal | place: USA...
CCCACGACATTGTCGCAGATCTGCGCGATGTCGCCGACGGAAGTGGCGATGATGGCCTTGATGGAGGCGCCGTTCAGGCGGTATTCCAGGTCGTGTTCCTTCAGCATGAAGGTTGCGGGAACCATGACGGCACCCAGCTTGGCGAGTGCGGTGGCAACGAACCAGAACTGGTAATGGCGTCGCAGGACGACCATGACGAAGTCTCCCTTGCCCACGCCGTTTTCCGCCAGATAGTTGGCGGTCTTATCGGACCATTTCTTCATGTCGGCAAAGGTGAATACGTGCTCTTCGCCTTCGGGGTTGCACCAGATCATGGCGCGGCGGTCCGGGTCGTTCATGGCGATGTCGTCGACCACGTCGTATCCGAAATTGAAGTTGGCGGGTACGTGGGGGTTGAAGGACGTGAGCATGCCTTCGGCGTTGTATTCTTCGGTTACGAAACGGAGATTGATGTTCCTCATGTTGGTTATATCCTCTTACTTGTTTGAGAGCGCAGTAAAACAACTGCACCAGAACTGATACAGGCTTCTTGGGGTTTTAGGCGCTGTCAGATGCTCGTCGAGCTTCGATTCCTAGGCGATGCGATCCGGCAACGCCTAGATAATGCTCTGTTCAGGGGACATGACGAATGCGAGGATTTTGCACGGCTTGCCGTCGAGTGCCACCATGCCGTGGCCGCGGCCGGAGTCGTACATGATCAGGTCGCCGGCTTCCAGGATCTCTTCGTGATCCTCGTACTGGAAGCGCATGCGTCCTTCCAGGATATAGTCGATTTCCTGGCCTTCGTGGCGGGAAAGATGCAGGGGGCCCTTGGCGTCTTCTTCGGTTTCCATGGGGGTTTCGACCAGGAAGGGTTCCGCGAAGCGGTTCTTGAAGAAGGGCGCCTTGTGCAGGTACTGGAAGCTTTCGCGCCTGTGGATTTGAAGGCCGTCGTTTGCGCGGGTGAGGGAATAGCCCGTCAGATGGGGTGCCTCGCCGGTGAGCAGTTCGACGACGTCTACGCCGAAACGCCTTGCGCACAGGTGCAGGAAAGTGAAGGAGGGGTCGGTTTCACCGGATTCCTGGGCTGCGTATTCAGCAACGGTGCGTCCGGTTGCCTCTGCCATTTCCTGCATGGTGATATCCATGTCTTCGCGGAGCGTGCGAATGCGTCCGCATACTTCTTTATAGTCCGGCTCGAACATGGTTGCCTCCCGATAATTGAAGTACGTGCTGATTCTGGCAATTTTCTTGTAACTTGCACATTCTACACCATTGCGGGGTCGTTTGACCTCGGTGAACAGCCCTTTGGGTTCCGTAAGCGGTGCGGTGGACGCTCCGCTTCCCGCCTGGGACGGCGTCTGCCGCCCCCGGATGGCCAGTCGGTCCGTTTTTCACCATCCGTCTGCCTGTCCAGCGGTTATTCTGCCGGCTTCTGGTGCCCGAGGAAAGCGGTTGGCGGTATTCTGATGAATCACGCAGAATCCTTCGATTTGCCGAATGTCCGAGTATTCGCGTGCTGATTCGAAGAGGGTTGCGCCAGCGCGCGAAGGTTTGGCGATCGGGGGAAGGAAGGCGGGGCGTTTCCCCGCCAGTTTTTCCGATACCTTAGAAAGGTGGACCATCACATGAGCACAGAAATGAAACTCAGCCAGAAGATCAAGACCCTGCGCGAGGCGCACAACCTGTCCGTCGCAGAGCTGGCCGAGCGCTGCGCATGCGATGTCTCCGTAATCGAAGGCCTGGAAGAGGGCACCCTGCCTGCCAGCCTGGCACCGTTGATCAAGATCACCCGCGCTTTGGGCTTGCGCTTGGGAACCCTGATGGATGATGACGAGAACCTGGGTCCCGTCTATATCGACGCAGGCCAGATGGAAGAAGTAAATCGGGTGAAGTCCCTCGCCACCAGCTCCGATGCCGGTGACCTGAGCTATTTCAGCCTGGCGGCAGGCCGTCCCAGCCGTCATATGGACCCCTTCGTCATCACCGTCACCCCTTCCGGTGAAACCGATCACAAGCTGGTCAGCCATGAGGGCGAGGAATGGCTCTACGGCATGGAGGGTTGCATCGAGATCGAATACGGCAAGGACATCTACGTGCTGCATCCCGGCGAGAGCATCTATTACGACTCCATCGTGCCCCATCAGGTGCGCGCACACGACAACCAGAAGGCGAAGTTCCTGGCGGTCGTATACACCCCTATGTAGGATAGCCCTCCAGGCTGCCGCGTTGCGCCGGCGAGCTTTCCCGCAAGCGAACCCGAAAGGGTGAATGGAGCCCGTTTGGGCCGTAGCTTTCGATCTATGGCCCTTATATTCCCGAATTGGAGCAAATCCCTATGGACTTCGAAAAAGACAATATCGAGCTGTTCGACATCGAGGGCCAACCCAATGTCAAGCGCGATTGCTTCGGTCGTCAGTACATCATGGATTTCGAGGCACCCGAGATCAAGGCACTCGAAGGCGAGCAGAATTATCCCATGCATTCCGAAAAGACCATCGGTGCGTACTTCCGCGACATGGTCTCGGTCGATCCCGACCATGAGTTCGTGATCTATCCCGACCGCGGCCTGCGCTGGACCTACCGCGATTTCGACCAGCGTACCGACGATCTGGCCCGCGGCCTTCTGGCCATCGGCTTCGAGCCGGGCGATCACCTGGGCGTTTGGGCACGTAATATCCCCGACTGGCTGACCTTCATGTACGCCACCGCCAAGATCGGCGTCGTGCTGGTTACCGTGAATCCCGTGTACAAGGGCCATGAGGTGGGCTATGTGCTGGAACAGTCGGATATGAAGGCCCTGTGCATCATCGACCGCTACCGCGATGTCGACTATCTGGATATCGTGCATGAGCTGGTTCCCGAAATGCTCACGTCCCCCCGAGGGCATTTCCACTCCGAGCGTTTCCCGCATCTGAAGCACATCATCTACATGGGCCCCGAAAAGCATCGCGGCTGCTATAGCGTGCCCGAGCTCATCCTGTTGGGCCAGCATATCCCCGAAGAGCGCCTGTACGAGGTGGAGAAGGACTTCTGCAACACCGACACCGTGATGATGCAGTACACGAGCGGTACCACCGGCAGCCCCAAGGGCGTCATGCTGACGCATCGCAACATCCTGAATGACGGCTTCTACATCGGCGAGGGCATGAAGTACAGCGCCTTCGACCGCGTGACCCTGCCGGTTCCGTTCTTCCATTGCTTCGGTTGCGTGCTGGGCGTCATGGCATGCCTGACGCATCGCACCACCATGATCATCGTGGAGGATTTCGATGCGGGTTTGGTTCTGCAGGCGATTCACAAGGAGCGCGCGACTTCGGTGTACGGTGTTCCCACCATGTACATCAACGAGCTGAACCACCCCGACTTCGACCGCTTCGATCTGACCAGCCTGCGTACCGGCATCATGGCAGGCAGCTCCTGCCCGCCCGTGCTGATGCGCGAGGTTGTCGAGAAGATGTACATGAAGGACATCACCATCTGCTATGGCCTGACCGAAACCAGCCCGGTGTTCACCCAGACCAGCGCTGACGACGATATCCCGCACAAGTGCGAGACCGTGGGCAAGAAGCATCCTCCCGTCCTGGTGCGCGTGGTCGACCCCAATGACGGTCATGTATGCAAGCCCTACGAATACGGCGAGCTGTGCTGCAAGGGCTATAACGTCATGAAGGGTTATTACAAGATGCCCGAGGCAACCGCGGAAGCCATCGATAAGGACGGCTATCTGCATTCCGGTGACGTGGGCTATGTGGATGACGAGGGCTACTATCGCGTGACCGGCCGCATCAAGGACATGATCATCCGCGGCGGCGAGAATATCTATCCGCTGGAGATCGAGGACTTCCTGCTTACCATGCCGGGCGTGCTCGATGCGCAGGTTGTGGGTATTCCCGATGAGAAATACGGTGAGATCGTAGGCGCTTTCGTGCGCACCCGTCCCGGTTACGAGGATATGACCGAAGCGGATGTGCGTGAGTTCGCCATTCCCCGTATCGCCCGCTATAAGGTGCCCAAGCGCGTCTGGTTCATCGACGAGTTCCCCATGACCCCGTCCATGAAGATCCAGAAGTTCAAGCTGCGCGAAATGGCTGCCGAAAACGTGAAGAACGGCCTGTAATCGCAGGCGGTTTGTAGAATAATCCCTATTGGATGAGAGTTTCCGCCCTATCCGAATCCGGATAGGGCGGTTTCGTATGGGGTTTGCCCCGAATGCAGGGAAGGGGATGCCGTGGGCAGTAGGAAGGGTTCGGCGAAGGCCAAGCAGATTGCGCAGTTCAAGGCGGGTCTGGGCGGAATGGACGATCTATTCGCCAAGGAAGAGGCCCTGCGCGACAAGCGTGCGCAGGAAAAGGATGCGGCGCTGCGCAGGAAAGCCTGCGAGTCGAAGAATCGTTACTCTTCGCGCATGGAAGCGGAAGATGCAATCCGTTCGTGCGAGGAATATGGGAGACGTGGCTTGCGTTGTTACAAATGCCCGCATTGCAATGGTTGGCATCTCACCTCGAAAGGGGAGTTGTAGGATTGCGTATTTCGACACCAGGGCCCGCGAGGGGAAATAGATCTTCTCGTGGTTCTTTGCGTCGGAAGCGAATGCGAAATCGGCCCCTGATGAAGAGCGGCTGGTTTCGTATCGGAGCGGGAAGGTTCTGCTACAGCGGTGCGAAATACTTATATGCAAAAGGGCCGCCTGGCTGGGCGGCCCTTCGTATCGTCAACCCCTGTGGTGCGGTGATGGTTCGTTTCGGTCGTAGCGATGCTTCGTTGATGTTGCGTGCGTGGTGCGTTTCCGCTTTTCGGGCAGGATTTTGCAGCCATGCCCGATGCGTGGTGCGTTTATGCTGCGTCTTCAGGGCTGATTACTTCTTCAGGCTGGTCTTTGCCAGATCCTTGGGTCGTGCGAGCACCTCGCGCGCACTGCTTTTCACGCGATGCCTGATCTTGCCGTATCCTGCCTCCACCCCGCGGGCATCCAACCCCATGGAGCGGGCGCACATGATGGCGCGGGGCAGATGGAATGGCTGCGATGCGATGAGGATGCATCCTCCCGGCCAGTTGCGCTTGGCGAATTCCATACTCGAATAGGTATCGAAACCTCTTTCGTCGCAGATGATCGCTTCTTTGGGGATGCCGCGTCGCAGTGCATAGTCGCGCATGCGGTCGGTTTCCCAATTGCTGTCTTCGGTATTCGAGCCGCTCATGACCAGGGTGCTCGATGCGCCTGCATGATAGGCGGCGATAGCTACATCGAGGCGTCGGGCGAGCATCTTCGAGCAGTTGCCGTTCTGGTATACGCGTGCGCCTAGTACCAGAATGCAGTCGAATTTCCCGTGTTCGTACATTTCCAGGGCAAGGCCCTTCAGGTCGCGCGGGAACATGCGGGAATGGGTGGAGCCGATAACGTACGCGTTGGGAATCGCTACTGACGCGAGGGCAACGGCGGTCGCCCCAGCAGCGATTAACGGCGCGCTGAGTCTTCTTTTGCCTTTCTTCATCGTAGGTCCTTTCGTTTCGTTATCTTGACGGTGTTGCGAGGGCGATACGGGATCCGCCCCTGCAACACCAGGCTATCGCAGCTTTACGGATCTTTCGATTTCTGCATAATCACGCTGCAAAATGTCTGCCGTCTCTTCAAAGCGAAACTATTTCCTCGACAGAAGAAACCCAAAAGGACTCCATATCCTGAGGCGATTGCGTTTCGGCATTTGGAGTACACCCTGGAGGAAAAGAAAAAGCCCCGGTAGGTTAACCAGGGCGAAAAAAGAGCCTGCCGCAACGGGTGCTGCGGCAGGCTTTGCGTTTCTGATATTAGGAAAGCAGCCTTTTCAGGTCGTCCAGGGAATTGCCGCTGTCCAGGAAGGAATCTACCAGGCGACGGGCTTCCTGTTCGCGCTGCTGCTTTTCGGCGGCATCCTGCAGGTTTGCCTTTTCCTTTTCCAGGTTCTTGATGGTGCGGGTGACTGCACGCAGGCTTGCCTTCTGCTCGGAGAGGATGCTTGCGGTCTGTGCGATCTGATCTTCAAGTTCGACAACCTGCGCTGCGTAGTTTTCGACCTCGCGGTCGATTTCGACGATGCGGGCGCTTGCGTCGATTACCTTAGGCTTGTTCTTGCTTCCTTTGGGGCGTCCCATGGGAATCTCCTAACCTGTTTTTGCTCCTTATTACGACTGCGTTGTTTGGTCTGGAGCATGGTTCTTGTCGCTTTCTTTCCAACAGAACGTTTGAAAAGGCGAAAGATAATCCAGGATATCTTTAACGCAATCGCACTGTTCCTTGCGCTTATAAATGGTAATTCGTTAATAGAAGATCGCGATATATCGTTTTTCGATATGACAAAAAATTCAATAAATCTTCTTAAAGCTGAAAGTGCGATAAATGGATTGGGAGGAGATGAAAGAAGTGGATGGGTTTTATCTCCCTAATACTCTTTTCGGGGATATTTTGGAAATGCAACCTGTGGAATAAGCAGGCAATATCAGCAGGTCTTCGACGCGCATATGGAAATGGGATCAAGAAGAGCGGGTATTCCGGGTTTCGTGAAAGCTGCCGAACAACGTCGAGAGCCCAGGCGGATCCGGTTCGAGTATCGGGCAATGGGGCGATCGATGCTCATCTGCCGTCATGTTCGTGGGCGGCGCTTTCGCTACGCGCGCAAATCGATGCCTGGTTCTCAGGAGCGCAGAGCGCATGCGTGCCAGTGCGTCTTATGTTGTGCGCAAATTGACACGCTTGGGAAATGCGCGATAATTGGAAAGGCTAGGCTGGTGCAACCAGCGAGCGGGAACTGTTTTTCATCCTGGGAGGGCGAAAGGCCCCTTGCGCATAGGGGCGCGCATGTCCCGGGCTTGCATCCTGGAGCATGCTCCAGCAGATGGGAGGATTACGATGACGCTGATCGATTGTCCTGAGTGCACGCATAGGGTTTCTCACCTGGCAAAGGCTTGTCCTTCATGCGGTTTCCCTGTTGCAGACCACGTTCGAGGCGAGAGCATGGGCATCGGCGACAAAGTGGAGTTCGGTCCCTATTCCTGGATCGTGCTGGAAAAGCGCGAAGGCAAGGCGCTTATCATCGCCGAGGATGTCCTGAGGCGCAACGGTGGTATCGAGTTTATCCCATACCATTCCGGTTATGAAGCCGTTACCTGGGAGGATTGTTCCTTGCGCAAGTGGCTCAACTCTTCTTTCTTGGAGCGTTTCAGCGCCGAGGAGCGCGGCCGAATCGCCTTGAGTTCTTTGAAGAACGACGACAATCCCAGCTTTGGCACCGAAGGCGGCGCGGATACCGAAGACAGGGTTTTCTGCCTTTCTATCGCCGAAGCGCACAACTTCATGAACGTAACCCAGCGCGGTGCTTCCGATTACTGGTGGCTCCGTTCTCCCGGCAGGTTCACCACCTTGGGAGCCGACGTTTACTCCGATGGTGGCGTGAACGAGAGCGGTTGGAGCGTTATCAGCGACGAATTGGGCGTTCGCCCTGCCTTGTGGCTGACCCTTCGATAGGGATCTTCCAAGAAACCAAGCGGATTTTCCCGCTGCAAGCTTTATATAAGCCTGCAGCGGGTTTTCTTTTTCTGCAGGCGATCCGTCTTCAACGGGTGCCCCGCCTTATCGTCCGTTGCGATTTCGATTGCTATCCGCGTTCGTTTACCCGTCGTTCCCGAAAGCTTCGCCCCTTGCAGTCTGCAGTCGACCGGATAGGCGCTCGCACGGTGGCATATGCGTCCAACGGATGGGCGAAGCATCGTTGGATTGGCATCTTACGGAGATGAAAGGCCTTTAACGGCGCCGGGCTATCGGGAATGGCTGCTCAGGCACTATACTGATTCAATCTGGTAATACTTGCGACGAAAGGGCAGGCGTCTCCAATGAAATCCTTGGTTGAGCTTCTGCAGAGCAATCCGTATCCTGGCCGCGGTATCGTGGTCGGCAAGAACAGCGTCTACTACTTCATCATGGGACGCAGCGAGAATAGCCGCAACCGTATCTTCTCGGTGACCGAAGACGGCATCCGCACCGAGGCCCATGATCCCGCAAAGCTGAGCGATCCCAGCTTGATCATCTACCATCCCGTCCGCCAGACCGAAGATGCCCTGATTGTCACCAACGGCGATCAGACCGATACCATCTGGAAGATGGGCGATTTCCGCGCTGCTCTGGCTACCCGCGAATACGAGCCCGATGAGCCTAACTTCACCCCGCGTATTTCCGCGATCCTGTACAAGGATGGCTCCTTCGAGATGTCCATTCTGAAGCATCGCGATGGCCGTTGCATCCGCGAATTCTTCAACTTCGAGGGCGTCGATGAGGGCAAGGCCTACTTCATCAGCACCTACCAGGGCGATGGCAATCCGCTGCCCACTTTCGCCGGCGAACCCATCGAAGTGGATATGCCCGCAGTCGAAGAGGTTTGGGCTGCACTGAACCAGGACAACAAGGTTTCCCTGTACTCCAACGTGAACGGGGAAGTGAAGATCTTCAACAAGAACCTCGGCGACTAAGGAGGGTCCAATGCAGGAATTCGAACTGAAATACGGCTGTAATCCTAACCAGAAGCCTTCCCGCATCTACATGCGCGATGGGTCCGATCTGCCTATCACCGTGCTGAACGGGCGCCCCGGCTACATCAATTTCCTGGATGCGCTGAACTCCTGGCAGCTGGTCAAGGAGCTGAAGGAAGCAACCGGCCTGCCTGCAGCAGCAAGCTTCAAGCATGTTTCCCCCGCAGGCGTTGCCTTGGGTAAGCCGCTGACCGATCTGGAAAAGCAGATCTACTTCGTCGAGCCCGACCAGGAGCTCACCCCCGTTGCCTGCGCATATATCCGCGCTCGCGGTGCCGACCGCCTGTGCTCCTATGGCGACTGGGCTGCGGTAAGCGATATCTGCGATGCTGCAACCGCCCAGTATCTGAAGGCAGAGGTCTCCGACGGCATCATCGCCCCCGGCTACACCGATGAGGCCCTCGAGATCCTGAAGACCAAGAAGAAGGGCAATTACAACGTCGTCCAGATCGACCCCGACTATGTTCCCGCCGATCAGGAATACAAGGACGTGTTCGGCATCACCTTCGAACAGGGCCACAACTTCTTCGAAATCAACGAGGCGCTGCTGGACAATATCGTGTCCCAGAACAAGGACCTGTCCCAGGACGCCAAGCATGACCTGCTGATTTCCCTGATCACCCTGAAGTACACCCAGTCCAATTCCGTGTGCTACGTCAAGGACGGCATGACCATCGGTGTCGGTGCGGGCCAGCAGAGCCGTATCCATTGCACCCGCCTGGCGGGCGACAAGGCCAATAACTGGTGGATGCGCCAGCACCCGAAGGTTCTGGGCCTGCAGTTCGTCGACGATATCCGTCGTCCCGCGCGCGACAACGCCATCGACGTGTACACCTCCGACGAGTATGAGGACGTGCTGGCAGAGGGCGCATGGCAGCAGACCTTCAAGGTCAAGCCCGAAGTGCTGACCGCAGAGGAAAAGAAGGAATGGATTGCCAAGATGGACAACGTTTCCGTGGGCTCCGATGCCTTCTTCCCCTTCGGCGACAACATCGAGCGCGCCCGCAAGTCCGGTGTTCGCTATGTCGCAGAGCCCGGCGGATCCATCCGCGACGACAATGTCATCGAGACCGCCGACAAGTACGACATGGTGCTGTGCTTCACCGGCATGCGCCTGTTCCATCACTAAGCCTGCCGCGCCTGAAGGGTGCGGAACAAGCTGGATTCTTACGCGGAAATCGGCTTGAGAGAACTTGCAAATGCCCCGGCCCTTCGGTCGGGGCATTTTGGCATTTTGGCGTGGATCTGATGTGCTATGATAAATGCATGCAAAATGCATGCATTATGAGAACGAGGAGAAAACCATGCCTGCATTGCAAGTGAGAGACATGCCCTCCGATCTGTACGATCAGATAAAAGTGGTTGCAAAACGGAATAGGCGCAGCATTTCGCAGCAAACAATCGAGCTTTTGGAAATCGCCCTGAATTGTGAAAGCGGGAATGCGGATTCTGGCTACACGAATGGTTTTTCCGAGTACGGTCACGATGCAGTTTCCTTGCTGTCGAGGGAAAAGTTGTTTCCAAGTGAGGCGGTGCTGCGCGAGCGTGCACGTGCGCGCAAGGCTCTTTTCGACTGGATTGAGAAGAATCCTCTTCCCGCTCCTCCAGGTTTTGATGATTCTGCGGCTTTTGTGAGGGAATGCCGAAACGAAAGGGAGCGTGAGCTCGATGATCGTGCTTGATTGCAGCGCTGCGATAGAGATAGTGCGTGATACTGCCATCGGAAAGACATTTTGCCGGCTTATAAAACCTGATGAATTGGTTGTTGCGCCAGCTTTGCTGAACGCAGAGTTTATCCATGCGATAGGAAAGTACGTTCGTGCGGGAACAGTGGGTATGAAAGAGGCAACCCAATATATTGGGAAGATTCCTCTTCTCGTCGATGAATTCGTCGACGATAGGCATTTAGCTGTGGAAGCTTTTCGAGAGTCTATGCATCTGGGTTTATCGTCATACGATGTCCTTTACTTCGTCTTGGCAAGGCGATTAGGGGCAACGCTGCTTTCCTTGGACAAACGACTGATAAACGCTTGCCTGGAAAGTGGTGTGGATTGCATTGTTCCCACGAGTCTTTGATCGATTAGAAGGCGCGGTTGTTCATCCGCATTAGAACAGCTGGATGATGCTGATGAACTGGAGCACGCTGCCGGCGAGCACGAACAGGTGCCAGATGAAATGCATGTAGGGTTTCTTGCCTCCTGCGGCATAGAACGCGATGCCGACCGTGTATGCGATGCCTCCCGCGAGCAGCCAGAGCAGGCTCGAGGCGTCGACGCTGGCGATGAGCGGCTTGATGCTGATGATGACCATCCAGCCCATGACAACGTACAGGGCCATGCTGATGCGCTTCACGGCTTTGGAACGCATATTCCAGATGTTCAGGCCGATGCCTATGGCCGCGATCGCCCATTGCAGGATCAAGATAACCAGGCCGAGGGGCGTGTCGTTGAGTGCCAACAGGCAGAAGGGGGTGTAGCACCCCGCGATGAGCACGAAGATGGTGCTGTGGTCGAAGATGCGCATGACCCGTTTGGCGCGGCCGGGGTGGGTGAAGTGGTACGACGCGCTGAGCGAATAGAGCACGATAAGCGAGATACCGTAGATGAGGGCTGCGGCGATGCCTGCTCCCGAATGGTGGGATACGGCCTTGACCAGGCAGATCACGAGTGCGGCAATGCCAAGCGCCGCCCCCAGGATATGGGACCAGGCATTCAGCTGCTCTTCCAGGCGCGAGTATTCCGGGTCTGCGGGTGGCGTCGCTTTAAGTTTCTTGGGGGATTTGCGGGTATTGGCAGAAAGTCCTTGGACGCCTTGGGTGTTTGCCGCGAAGGAGATCTGCTCTGAAGACGATGCTGTTCGGTTCATGTCTGTGCCTGCCCATCTATGCTTCGTGTGCCTGGACGGTTTATAATCGCGAGTGACAGAATACAGCATAACTTACAAACGGTTTATGAAAAACCGATAATCGGATTATGTTTACGGAGTGTTATGAATCGAATGGAGATATCCCAGTTCAGCCTTCCCCGATATCGTCAGATTCCCGACATCGGCCTGCTGCTAGAGCAGACGGTACGCCTGATCAACGGGTACCTGGAGCCCTTGGGGGGTGTCTTGCTCACTTCTTCCATGGTGAGCAATTACGTGAAGCATGGCATTATCGACCGTGCCGTGAAGAAGCAATACGGACGCAATCAGCTGGCCTACCTGGTGTTCATCGCCATCGCGAAGACCGTGTTGAACTTGGATGACATCGCCCATCTGATCGAGCTGCAGCGCGGTTATTGCGATTTGGAGATAGCCTACGATCGTTTCTGCGAGGAATTCGAGTCCGCCTTACGGGGTCGTCCCGTTTGCGATCCCGAAAGCCCGGCAAGCCGTTCGGGGGAAATCGAAGATAGGGGAGGTGCCTTCGCTGCCGAAGACCCCCGCTTGCGAGAGGTGCTTTGCGATATCGCCGCCGTCTCCAGTATGAGCATCCTGTTACGCATGAAGCTCGAGCAGCTGGCGTAAGGAGGGGCTTGGTTTCGTATTCCGGTGCTTGTTGTTTGTCTTGCAGGCGAGCTTGGTTTGCTTGGGGCAAACGGCGCGGTAAGACCACGCTTATGCGCATGCTTTGCAATATTCTGTGTCCTACGAGCGGTCACATCTTGCTGGTGGTAAGCGTGCCAATTGCCATAAGGGCTTTCAGGCGCCAACAGATGGCGTAGCGCGGTTTGGGTTGAAGCGAAGACGCGGAGGCATTGCAGCCCGGGACGCTTATCGTTCCGGGCTGTTTTATGCGCGGGATGGGTTGGTATCGTGCTATGAGGTGCCGTCTGCGCAATCGGCAAGGGCATCGAGCTTGATTGTGTAATACGTTCTTCGTCCGACTTTGCTTTGCATTATGATTCCGAGTTCCTTCAATGGTTCAATGCGTGAATATACCGTCTGTCTGGTTACGCCGAATAACTCTCCGAGTTGATAAGGCGAGCTTCCGTATGTTGAGAACATGGTGGCGCTTGCGATCTCGTTTGCCATCATGGTGAGATGCGAGTCCTTGCTTGCAAGGGTGGTTCGCAAGAAGGTTTCCGCATCCAGAAGCCGCTTTTGTCTTTCTGCGAGCGAATCGCGTATTGTTTTCATTGCCTGAATCGCGATTTTGCAGAATTCGATTACGAAGGGGGTTAGGTCCCCGCGATTCAAGGGGTTTTCGGAGCTTGTATATGCCTTGTAGTATTTCCCGATATTTCTTTGTATCGCGGATGAGAGGCAGAGTCCGACAATCGGCTCGAAGTCCTTTGCGATCACGTAGCTGCTGATGAACCTATTCAATCTGCCGTTTCCATCATAGAACGGGTGGATATATCCGAACAGGAAGTGGAAGAGCGCAACTCGTACCAAGGTTTCGATACTTGGCCTGTTCAGGACTGTAAGCGACTTTTCCAGCAGTTCTACAATCCGCTTTTCAGGGTAGACTCCGGAGTGAATCGCCTTCCCACCGCCGTCGTAGATATTGACTTTTCCTGCGCGGAATATTCGCCCGTCGGGGCGGTTCCCTGTCTTTTCTCTTGCAACCTCATCGAGAACGAGTTCGTCATATAAGGCCCGTATGTCCTCGCAAGTACTCAGCGGGATCTCTTGTTGGCTGGAGAGCATGGTGTACTTTCGTACCAGGCCAAGGAACCTGCCTTTGCCACAGTTGCGTTTGAGGGATTCCATGACCTCGTAGATTTCTTTGCGCGTGGAATAGATGCCTTCGATGTCGTTGGTGAGCACGATTTCATCGATGAGCAGGCTTTCTCGGTATTGTTGGAGGGCGCGCTGGGAAAGCGATCTGGTCAGTACCGCTATTTCCTTATCGAGTCTTGCTGCCTCCAGGAGGAGCTGGTAAACATCGCTTGCCATCGTGAAGAATAGCTCGTCTTCTTCGAGTGCGAAGCCGAGCGGTATCGTTTCAGGGAGCGCGAGGCGGCGTGCGAGCTCATCTTCAAGAGGAACCTTTCTCTCATGGAAGATGCTCTTCATTGTCCGGTATGCCATTGCCTGCTCGCTTTCGGCGTTTCAGAGGCGCAAATGAGTCAAAATTATGTCAATATTTTAACTCAAAAGAAAATGAAGGCAGAGGTTGCGGATATTCGGAATCTTCTTCTAGAGCTTTTCCAGGAAGCTTTCGATCTGCGTATTCACGAAATCAGGGTTGTCGATGTTGGAATTGTGGCCCGCGCCTGGCACCCAGATAAGCGGCAAGTCATCTCCTTCGGTCCATTTGCGGTTGAACTTGCGCGTATCGCCTGCTTGGTCGTGCTCTCCGCACAGCAGCAGGGCAGGGCAGTCGACCTGGTAAGGGCGGTCGGCTTCGATTGCGTTTGCGAGCATTTCGTATCCGTGGGCGGCAAGTTCGCAGTATTCGCGCTTTTCGAAGCTTTCCATGATCTGGCGCATGTTCGCCCGTCCCTGCGGCGTGCGTGCAACGCCGATCGAGCCCCATGCCAGAAGCAGTTTCCAGGGGATGGACAGGTACATGGCCTTCGTGTGATGCAGGAAGGCTACTTCCCAGCTGGGGTAGTAGCGGCGCTTGAGCGGCGCCGAGTTGATGGAGATGAAGCCGCGGGTTTCGCCGGGGAACAGGTCCATGAATGCTTGGGACACGTATCCGCCGAGCGACTGGCCCACGAGCACGGGGCGGGTGATGCCTTCGCGTTCCAGGATGCCATGCAGGATGCGGGCGTAATCGTCGAGGGTGAAGCAGAGCGGGTAGGGGCGCGAAAGGCCATGCGCAGGTGCGTCCCAGGTTAGGCAATTGGCCTTTCCGCAGAAATGCCTCATTTGGGAATCGAAGAGGGTATGGTCGGCGGTAAGCCCTGGCAAGAAGATCAGCCAGGAGGCATTGGATCCGGCGTTTCGGTCCGTCCAATAGCGTACGCTTCCCTGTTCGGTTTCGTATTGCCTGCTTTCCATGGTGCTTGCCTTTCCAATCGTGCGTGGGGTTTCTGTGCTTCTCTATCGTCCAAGTAGGAATAGCTTGGGTGCTTTCGAAGATTAGAGGAGCATTATCCGCTAGGCAGGTTACCTTGCCCAAGCCTGCTTCGAAATCGCTGATGCATCTGCTTCGTGGGGTGGAGGTTCGACCCTTGTAATGATTTGGGGCTCAACTCCGGATTTTCAAGGGCCTTTTTGCAATCTGCGAAAGCCCCTTGGTTGTGCGGGATGCGTGCCTCGCTTGCCTCGTCGCCGACCAGCGCGAAATCCTTCTGCGTTTTCGGCAAGTCGGTGGGGTATCCGGCTTGCTACCATATATGCGGGGTAAGGCGCCATTTCACGCGCTGCTTGTAATCCGCGTAGCCTTCAAGCTCCCGGGTAAGCACTTCCTCTTCGTTTTTGATGCGGATGTTGATGATAGGGATGTAGAGAAGCATGATCAGCGTTCCGAAGGGCGACCCTAAAGTGATGGGCATGGCCAAAAACAGCGGGAAGAGCGCTGCGTACATGGGATGCCTTACGATGCCGTACATCCCCGTATCGACGACCTTCTGGCCTTCCTGCACTTCCACCGTGCGTGAGAGAAAGGCGTTTTCCCGCATGACTTGGGCGATGAGCAGGTAGGAAGCGAGGAAGATCGCGGCGCCGACCCAGCACAACCAGTCGGGGAAGGCCGGCCATCCGTAGCGGAAGCCCTGCGCTGCGGCCACGAATGACGCGCAGAACATGACTGCGGACAGGATGATGGCCAGTTTCTGCTGCGATTCTTGCTCCTTGGTGTTCAGGCGTTTGCGCAGCAGGTCGGGAGCCTTCAAAAGCATTACGATGCCAGCGATGATCATGGGGATGAAGAGGACGCCCAAAAGCAGCCAAGCCTGCCACCAGTGGATGGTTCCTGCGGGGCCGAAGAGCAGAAGCGCCATGACGATAAAGCCGGATGCGGCCTTCAGGAGGGCTTGTGCGAGCAGCTTGGTATCCATGGCAACTCCTTGGTTTGGGGAGGGGGTCAGGTCGGGGCGCTTGTTCGCCTCGAAGCGTGTCACGTTGCATTATACGACTAGGTAACCGATAGGTCACCTATTGTGAGCGGCTCTGTGCCTGGGTCCGTGAAGCGGGTGGCCTGATGGGCTTTTCGTGCGATGCGTTACGGGCGAGGGCTCGGCGTTGAAGGGGGTTTTGCTTCCGGTTTGGCGGGGAGGGCATATGAAGGGGCGTCCGTGTATGCTCGAGTGATTTCTTCGGATTCCAGAGCAAATGAAAGCCGCCGGCAGATCCGTTGGGATGCTTCCGGCGGCTGCTTTCGTTCGCAGGGGCCTTGCTGCCTTGGCTGAGCCTCGACGAGCCTCATGGTCGCTTGCTTGCGGTTAGCCTTCCACGACGTTGACGGTGTCGTGTGCGACTGGCTCGGTGGTCCTAGCGATGGCACGCATTCGCTAGGGCCGGAACCTTAGGCGAGTGGGCTTTCGGGCGATTTCCAGCGCTTGCGAGCTGCGGCGAGGAGCGTTGCCAGTGCTGCTGCCGCCAGTGCGCCCAGCCCTGCCAGCAGGCCGCCCAAACCGTCTCCGGTCTTGGCCAGGCCGCCCAGGGCTTTCTTCAGGGCAGATCCGCTGTCTTCGGGCTCGTTGGCGACATTGCCGTCCTTGTGCAGGGCGTTGCTGACCTTCAGCTGATAGACTGCTGCTTCTTCCGCGGAGTTCTCGCCAAGCTTCAGGGTCTTGCCGTGCAAATCGTCGGAGTCGATTTCGAAGCTTGCCGTGTAGGCCTTATTCGCGTCGAACTTATAGCCGCTTGACGCCTGGGTTTCCTGGATGCGGTAGCTGCCCTTTTCGTTGACGGTGAAGCTGACGTAGCCGTTGCTGTTGGTGGCAAGCGAGCTTCCCACGGGGACGGTCGTGCCGTTGGCCTTCACCTGGTACAGGGTGAACTGCACGCCGGGGATGGCCTTGCCGGTTTCGCTATCGACCTTTTTCAGGCTGATGCTGCTGCTGAAGCCCTTGTTATCCGCGTCCACCAGCACGGTGGTGCCATGGACGGATTCGTCGATGGCGAAGCGGATGGGGTCGCTATTGAGCACGGCCTCGCTGGGAGCTTCGGTTTCCTGGAAGTAGTAGCTGCCTTCGGGCAGGTTTTCTACTGCGATTTGGCCTTCATTGTCGGTAACCAAGCCCGCCTTCAACGGATTGTCTGCGCCTTCCTCGTACAGGTCGAATACCGCACCAGGCAGCGGGGTTTCTCCGTCAAGGGTCTTAGTCAGCTGCACGTCTGCGCGGATTTCGATATTCGCCAGGGTCAGGGTCAGGCCGTCTTCGGAAACGCTTGCCAGTTCGGTGCCGGCGAAGCTTGCGTTCTGGGTGATCTGGATCTGGCCCAGCTCATCGAGCGTGAATACCACAGGATTGGGCAGTGCCGCATAACCGGAGCTTCGCGTAGGTTCGGAGAGCGTGTATTCCTCGCCGACGATCAGCTTGCCCGTGAGGCTTTCGGGGTCCATGCCGCTGGTCCATGCCATTTCGGTCTCATCGGTGCCGGCAAAGTTGCCGCTCAATTTCAGCTGCGCGCCTTCCAGGGGTTCACCGGACTGGTCGACCTTGGCGATGGAGATCTGGGTCTTCGGGTTGTCCATGGTAAGTTCAACCGTCTGGCGATGCTGTCCTTCGGTGATATCGAAGTACTGCGGCTGGGGATTCAGGATTGCGCCGGGGATGGTGGCGGTTTCCTGGAAGTAGTAGCTGCCTTCGGGCAGGAATCCTACCGTGATCATGCCGTTTTCGTTGGTGACCAGGTTGGTTGCCAAGGGTTCTTCGATGCCGTCTTTGTACAGGCTGAAAGTGACGCCTTCAATGGGATCTTCTCCGGCCAGGGTCTTGGTCAGCTGCACGGAGCTGCGAACCTTCACGTTTGCCAAGGATAAGGCAAGGTTGCCGTCTTCGAGGGTAGCCAGGTCCTCGCCGTCGAGCTGGGCATTGCGCGTGATCTTGATGGTGCCGTCTTCCTGGACCTTGAACCTTACGGGGTCCTTGATGGGCAGGTAGCCGTCGACGCGATCGACCTCGGTGAGCGTGTACTCTTCACCGACTACCAGTTCGCGGACGAATTCCTTCGGGTTCTGATCGCTTGTGGACCACTCGATGGTGCTTTCCTGCTCGTCGTCGGCGAAACGGCCGGTCAGCTGCAGTGTCGCACCGGGCAGGGGATCGCCGTCTGCCAGCTGGGTTTCGTCTTCGCCATCATCTTCGTCGCCTTCAATGGCACCCTCGTCGTCAGCAGGGGCGTCTTCGGCGGATTCATCGGCGTCGAGGCTTGCTGCATCGTCGGCGGGCTTGCCGGTGTTGATGTCGACATCTTCGAAGTCGTTGCCCGTTTCAGGGGCGTTCTCTTCTGCTTCGGCTGCGTTGTCGCGGTTGACCTTCAGGATAGAGATCCTGGTGCTCTCGTTGTCGGCGGATGCCTTCACGATCTTGCCGTGATCGCCTTCGGTGATCTGGAAGCTTACGGGCTGGGTGTTCAGGATCGCACCTTCGATAGTAGCGGTCTCCTGGAAATGGTATTCGCCTTCAGCCAGGCCGTTGACGACGATCTTGCCGTCTTCGTCGGTTGCAAGACCGGTCTGGATAGGTTTGCTCTGGCCTTCCTCGTACAGATCGAAGACCGCGCCCTCCAAGGGCTCGTCGCCGTCTATGGTCTTGGTCAGCTCCACGCTGCCGCGGACCTTCACGTTGGCGAGCTCGAGCATCAGCTTGTCGCCGCTGACGGTTGCCAAACCGGTTTCGTCTTCGGCGATCCGGATCCTGCCGTCGCCATCGAGCTCGAAGGTGACCGTGCCGGGCAGGGTGACGTAGCCGTCAACGCGGCCGTTCTCTGCCAGGGTGTATTTTTCGCCCACAATCAGGCCGCGCATGAACTGCTCGGCATCTTCGGTGGAATCCCACGTGCGGGTGGTGGTTTCCTTCTGTTCCGCGAAATGGCCGGTGAGCGTCAGCTGGGCGCCGGGCAGGGGAGCGCCATCGGCAAGCTCGCCCTCTCCGGGAGCGCTGTCGCTGTTCACCTTCAGGATGCCCATGCTGGTGCTTGCGTTATCCGCGTCGATTTCCACGGTTCCCTTATGGTTTTCCGGGGTGATGCCGAATTTCACGATGTCCTTGCTTAGGATGGCTCCTTCGATGGTGGCGGTTTCCTTGAAGAAGTACTTGCCTTCGGGCAGGTCCTTGACCTCGATGACGCCGCTTTCGTCGGTGGACAATCCGGTAGCGATGGGCTTTTCCACGCCTTCCTTGTACAGGTCGAAGACCGCGCCCTCCAAAGGCTCGTCGCCGTCGATGGTCTTGGCCAGCTCCACGCTGCCGCGGACCTTCACGTTGGAGAGCGTCAGGCCTAGGGCGTTGTTGGTGATGGCTGCGAGTTCCTTGTCGTCGAAGCTTGTGTTCTGGGTGATGGAGATACTTCCGTCGGTTAGGATGACGAACTTCACGGATCCGGTAATCGCGTTGTAACCGTCGACGCGGTTTAGTTCGGTAAGTTCGTACTCTTCGCCGACGACAAGCTGGCGCAGGAACTGATTCGCTTCTTCTGCGGAAGTCCATTCCACGCTGCTTACGCCAGGCTTATTCGCGAAGTGGCCGGTGAGCTTCAGGCTCGCACCCGCAAGCGGATCGCCGTCGGCAAGCTCGCCCTCACCGGCTGCGCTGTCGCGGTTGACCTTCAGGATGGAGATATCCGTGCTCTTGTTGTCTGGGTTTACGTAGACCGTCTTGGCATGGTGGCCTTCGGCGATCTGGAAGGTGACCGGGTCGGGATTGAGGATTGCACCTTCTACGGTGGCGGTCTCCTGGAAGTGGTATTCGCCTTCCGCCAGGTTGCTTACCTTGATCTTGCCTTCACTGTCGGTGGTCAATCCGGTGGCGATGGGTTTCTCCAGGCCTTCCTTGTACAGGTCGAAGACCGCGCCTTCCAGGGGCTCGTCTCTGTCGATGGTCTTGGCCAGCTCCACGCTGCCGCGCACCTTAACGTTTGCCAGGGTCAGGTTCAGGGCATCCTTATCGACGGATGCCAGGGCGTCGTTTCCGACTTTGGCGTTCTGGATAATCTCGATAGTGCCCTTTTCAGTGACCTGGAAAATGATGGGGTTGGGCAGCGAAACGTATCCGGGGACGCGTTCCGGTTCGGTGATGGTGTACTGTTCGCCTGCGATCAGCTTGCGCGAGAACTGCTCGGCATCTTCAGCAGAAGTCCACTCGTAGGTGCTAAGCTCCTCGTCTCCCGCAAAGCGTCCGGTGATCAGCAGCTTCGCGCCTGCGAGCGGGGCCTTGTCTGCCAGCTCGCCTTCGCCGGGCTCAGGATCGCTGTTCACCTTCAGGATAGAGATCTTGGTGCTCTCGTTGTCGGCGGAAGCCTTCACGACCTTGCCGTGGTCGCGTTCGGCGATTTCGAACTCCACGGGCTGGGTGTTCAGGATCGCGCCCTCGATAGTGGCGGTTTCTTTGAAGAAATAGCTGCCTTCGGGCAGGTTGTCCACGACGATTTTGCCATCGGCATCAGTAGAAAGGCCGGTTTGCAAGGGCTTATCGGCGCCCTTTGCATACAGGTCGAACTGAGCTCCCTCTAGGGGTTCGTTGTCGTCGATGGTCTTGGTCAGCTCGACGCTGCCGCGCACCTTCACGTTGTTCAAGGTCAGACCGCAGGAGTCTTCGGTGAGTTCTGCCCGTACGTTTCCTAAATGAGAGTTTTTGATAATGGAGATCGTTCCATCATCTCGTACCCAGATCTTTACTGAGCCATTCCATCTGGTGTAGCCGTCGACACGCCCGATTTCGGTGAGTGTGTAGGTTTCACCTACGATCAGCTCGCCGTCAAGCACTTCGGGTTCCTCGCCGGAAATCCAGGTGATGCTGTCTTCCGTGGTTTTGGCGAACTTACCCGTCAGCTGCATCTTTGCTCCGGGCAGGGGGTCCCCATCACCCAGCTCGCCTTCGCCGGGCTCAGGATCGCTGTTCACCTTCAGGAAGCTGATCTTGGTGGTCTCGTTGATTGCTTTCGCGGCGACAACTTTGCCGTGGTCGTTTTCGGTGATCTCGAAGTGGATGGGGTCCTCGTGTACGATGACGCCATTAACGGTCCTTGTTTCCTCGAAGCGATACTTACCTTCGGGCAGGTTGTCCACGACGATCTTGCCGTTAGCATCGGTGATCAGGTTTCGTTCGATTATTATGCCGATCATTCCATCGTCAGATGTTGCGACCAGGTCGAAGACCGCGCCTTTCAGAGGCTGCTTGTCATCGTTGAGGGTCTTGGTCAGCTCGACGCTGCCGCGCACCTTCACGTTGGCGAGTTTGAGCGTAAGCTTGTCATCGCCTACAGTCGCCAGACCGGTTTCGTCGTCGATGATCTGGATCTTGCCTGCATCGTCCAGCTTGAAGGTGACTGTGCCTGGCAGGGTGACATAGTCGTCTACACGGCCCTTTTCTGAGAGCGTGTATTCTTCACCGACGATCAGCTTGCCTGCGAATTGCTCTGCCTGCTTGCCGGAAGTCCACTCGATGGTCTTGCTTTCGGTCTCGCCTGCGAAACGGCCGGTCAGCTGCAGCTGCGCGCCTTCAAGGGTGGCTCCGTCAGCGAGGTCTCCGTTCCAGGGATTCTTGTCACTGTTCACCTTCAGGATGCCGATGCTCGTGCTGGTGTTGTCGGCCTTCACTTCGACGGTTTTGCCGAAGTCGTCCTTGCCGATGGCGAATTCCACGGTGTTCGTGTTCAGGATAGCGCCTTCGACGGTAGCGGTTTCCTTGAAGAAGTATTCGCCTTCTGCCAGGTCGTCGACCCTGATCTTGCCGTCCTCGTTGGTGGTGAGGCCGGTCTGCAGGGGCTGCTCGGCATCTTTCTGGTACAGGTCGAAGACCGCGCCCTCCAAGGGTTCGCTTTCATCGATAGTCTTGGTCAGTTCCACGCTGCCGCGGATCTTCGCATTGCTGAAGTTCAGGCCCAAGCCGCCGTTGGTGACGCTTGCCAAATCCTTACCGTCGAAGCTGGCGTTCTTGGTGATTTCAATTGTCCCGTCTTCGAGCACCTTGAACTGAACGGAGCCGGCAGCCTGCACATATCCTGCGGGACGGTTGGTCTCGGTGAGGGTGTAGGTTTCGCCTACGATCAGCTCGCCGACAAGTTCCTTCGGAGTGTTTCTGGAAGTCCAGGAAATGGTGTCGCTTGCGGTCTTCGCGAACTTGCCGGTCAATTCCAGCTTGGCACCGGGCAGCGGGTCGCCGTCGGCAGGATCGCCTTCGCCTGCTGCGCTATCGCGCACCAGTTTGGCGATGGAGACCTTAGTGGTCTGGTTGTCTGCGGCCTTCTCTACCACGGTGCCGTCAAGGTCTTCGGTGATTTCGAAGTCGATGCGGCTTTCATCCAGGATGGCTCCGTCGATGGTTGCCGTCTCTACGAAGTAGTACTTGCCTTCTGCCAGGTTTTCGACCTTGACTACGCCATTCTTGTCTGTAACTAGGTCCTCTTCGATGAGGGTGTCGCCGTTATCGCCCTTCTGATACACACTGAAGGTAGCGCCTTCCAGTTTGCCTGTGCCGTCGAGGGTCTTGCTCAGCTGGGCGCTCGCGCGGATTTCGGGGTTGGACAGGGTCAGTTCCAAGCCGCTTTCGGAGACGCGCGCCAGTTCAGCACCCTTGTATTCGGCATTCGTGATGATGCTGATGGTACCTTCCGCGGTTACCTCGAAGGTTATGGGGTTGGGAAGGGTCACATGGCCCGCAACGCGTCCGGTCTCGGAAAGGGTGTAGGGTTCGCCCACGATCAGGCTGCCCTTGAACTGTTTGGCGGTATCGGCCGAAGTCCAATTAACGGTAGTAGCTTCCGCATTGCCTGCGAATCGGCCGGTCAGTTGCAGCTCGGCATCTGCCAAGGTTTTGCCGCGGTTGTCTGTCTTGAGGATGGAGACGTTAGTGCTGCGGTTGTCCATGCCCACGTTGATGAGTTTGCCGTGATCCTTTTCCTCGATGGTGAAGGGTAGCTTGGCGGTATCCAGGATGGCGCCTTCAACGGTGGCGGTTTCTTGGAAGTGGTAGCTTCCTTCGGGCAGGTTCTCGACCAGGATTATGCCGGCTTCGTTGGTGACCAGGCCTTCCTGCAGGGGAGCGCTTTCGCCTTCCTTGTACAGGTTAAAGGTGACGCCTTCCAGGCCGCCCTCCCCGTCGATGGTCTTAGCCAGCTGGACATGGGCGAAGATCTTGGAGTTGGTCAGGTTGAGCTGGAGGCCGTTGCCGCTGACGGATGCTAGCGCGCCTTCGCCCTGGTAGTTGGTGTTCTGCGTGATCTTGATGGTGCCGTCGCTCTGAATACGGAACTTCACGGTTCCGGGCAGCGTGCGATAGCCGTCGACGCGGCCTTCTTCGGAAAGCTCGTATTCCTGGCCCACGATCAGTTTGCGGGTGAACTGCTCGGGGGTATCGCCCGAGGTCCAAGAGAGCGCGGTCTGGCTGGTATCGGCGAACTTGCCGGTGAGCGTTAGCTTGGCGCCTGCAAGGGCCTTGCCCTCATCGTCAACCTTGGCGATGGAAAGGTCGGTGCTCTTGTTGTCGAGGCTCACATATACGGTTTGCGCATGCTGCTGCTCGGTGATGCTGAACTTCACCTTTTCAGTGCTCAGGATGGCGCCGTCGATGGTCTTGGTTTCCTTGAAGTAATAATTACCCTCTTCAAGCTTGTCGACTGCGATGATGCCTTCGCTGTCGGTTGCAAGATTGGTCTTGATGGGGGTGCTGTAGCCTTCGCGGTACAGGTCGAACCTGACGTCGCGGGCGAGCGGATTGTCAGGGCCGTCGATGGTCTTGGTCAGCTGCACGCCGCCTAGGATGCGTTTGTTGGTGAGGGTCAGCTTCATACCGCTGTTGTCGACGGAAGCCAGGTCCTGGCCGTCGATCTGCACGTTCTGTGTGATGGTGATGGTGCCGTCGTCGTTCATGATGAAGCTCACGCTGCCGGGCAGGGTGCGGAATCCGTAGGTGCGTTCGGCCTCGCTGAGGGTGTAGGTTTCGCCAACCACCATCTTGGCGGTGATGTTCTTGGGAGTATTGCCGGAAGTCCAGGTGATGGAGCTTTCCTTATTCGACCCTGCGAAGCGGCCGGTCAGCTTCAGCTTGGCGCCCGAAACCGCCTTGCCCTCGTCGTCGACCTTGGCGAACTGGATATCGGTCGCCTTGTTTTCGAAGCTGCCCAGGTTGATGTTCTGCTTGCAGTTCTGGGCGTTGATGGTGAAGGTCTTGGTGTAGTTGTTGCTGCCGACGAAGGGCAGGAAGCCCAGCGCATTATCGCACTTGTCGAACCAGTAGCCTTCAGGCGATTCGATTTCGGTGACGGTGTAGTCGCCCCACTTCAGATCGGTGAGGGTCACCTTGCCGTTTGCATCGGTGGTGAGGGTTTCGGTGGTGCCATCGGGATGGGTCAGCTTGAACTTCGCCCCGGCGAGCAGCTTGCCGTCGGTGCTTTTCTTGGTGAAGGTGACGCTGCCCAATGCCTGCGTGTTGAGTACGTCCAGCTTGCCGGATTTATAGCTGATGTTATAGCCGTCAACGGGAGACTCCTCGACGGTGTAGGTGTATTTCTGGCCTGCCTTGTCGTACATGGGAAGCACGTCTTCTTCGTACTGGTATTCCCAGGTGCCCGTGTCGGTCTTGGTCCAGGTGTATTCGGGCTGAACGGGGACCTTCGACTTCTGACCGCCGGGGGTGTTCCAATACAGGGTCAGCTTGACCGCCGAGGGGTCGGGGATAACGCCGTCCTGGAAGGTCTTCCATTCCTTGGTGCCGCTCACGTTGGTGGTGATCATCTCGTTGGTGAGCTCTACGGCGAAGGAGGGGTTGTCCTCGCCGGGATCCTGGATGAAGGAGTATTTGTAATGGTCGGGGTCGTTGGTGTCGATCTCATAATACGCTCCCAGATCTTCTTCAACCACGCGGTACTGGTAGGTGTTGCCCGCCGCATCGTAACGGGGCAGGTATTCGAAGGTGGTTTCCTTGTCCTTGCTATTGTCGCCGCTGATGGTGACGGTAACGGTTTCGGTGGTACCGGCTTTCTGCACGTCCGTCCAATTGACGCCGTCGGTGCTGCGCTGGAGCGTGAGGGTGATGGTCCACACGTTTCCGTTGCCGGGGCGGGTTCCGAAGGCGTTGGAAAGGTCCCTATCCCAGATCTTCGTTGCTGCCAGCACCAGGCTGTCAACCATAGTGTTGGTGATAGTGGTCGTAGAGCTGGTCTTCGTGCTGTTGGTGGTGCTGGAGGGCTTGTAGTTCAGGTTCACGCTGCCTTCGGCAAAGGTGTAGCTGCCATCATCGTTGACGGTGGCATCGAACTGCTGGTCGCCCAGTCCGGTTTCGACGACGCGATACGAAAGCATGACGACGTTACCGTCAACTTTGCGTGCGGGAGGCAGGTTCTTGAAGGTGTGGGACCAGCGGTTGCTTGAAGAGAGCACGATGTCGCTCAGGTCGGATTCGATACCCGTTCCGAGTGCATCTGCAGCATCCTGCCACGTGCCGCCTTCTTCTTTCACCTGCAGTTTCACGGTAACGGAAGTGGGGCGCAGACCGTAGATGTCGTCGTCGTTGGGACCGTCGCCCTTCCACTGCTTGTTCACGGAAGCCTGCATGTCGAACTTGTTGGTGATTTCGTTCAGAACGACATCACCCGTCTTGCCTGCAGTTTTCCAACCGGTGGATTGGTCTTCGGTGCCGTAGAAGCCGTCGGGGTCTGATTCCGCGGCAATCTCTACAACCTGGTACTGCCACGCTTTGCCGTTGGGTGCATAGCGGTCCAGATTCTCGAAGGTGTAGGTCCAGGTTTCGGCGGTGGGGTCGTTATCCCAGGTGGGTTCAAGCGGGTTGCCGTCTGCGCCTAGGACCACCTCGTCTTCGATGGCATTGCCATAGCCGCTTGCGGCAGGTGCCTTGCGATGCAGTTCGACCTTGATGTTTTCGGGGCGGATGCCGAAGGCATTGTTGTAGTCGTTCCAAAGCTTGGTGCCCGTGACGTTCACCTGGCCCGGTTCGTAGCTGTTCTTGAAGGAGACGGTATCGTCCTTGCTTGCCTTGAGCACGTCGCTGTTGGCGACGATGGTGTTGCCTTCGGTGGAAGGTTCAGCGGTTCCCGATCCCACGCAAGTGGCATAGCCGTCGATGGACTTTTCGGTGACGGTATAGATGTAGGGTTTTCCGTTGGGGGCGAAGCGCAGCAAGTCGGTGAATTCGACGCGGCTGTGTTCACCTCCGCGAGCGGCATCGTCAGGCGAAAGCGTTTTGCTCAAGCTGAAGTAGTCGTCTTTCACCAGGGTGCCCTCGGTGTCGCTTTCGTAGGCACGGGTGAGTACGAAGGTGGTGGCGGGATAGGGCAGGCTCTGATCTTCAAGATGGGAGCGGTCCCAGTACTTGTCCACCATGATGCCGCCCAGGGTGTTTATCTTGTCCTTTTCGGAGACGAAGGTATTCGAGACGCTGAAGGCGTTGATCTTCGGGTCGGCTTCGTAGGCGATGTCGAAACCTTCTTCGGTCTTTTTGTTGAAGGTTTCTTTCACCTGGTATTCGTACAGCGCGCCGTTTTCGTCGTAGTAGGGAACGGGTTGCCCGTCTTTCGTCTGGGCGATGGTGAACTTGCATTCATAACCGCCGCTTGCCCATTCAGTCAGCGAATTGTCGCTTTCCACGCTTGCGATTTCGGTCCAGGCGTCCTCGGCTGTTCCGCGCTGATGCTGCTCAAGATGGATGGTGACGATTGGCAGGTCGTTCTTGATGAAACCCTTGGGAACATTCTCCCATTGCTTGGTGCCGGTGACGGTGATGTTCTTCTCGCAGCCGTTGGTGAAGGTGCCTCCATCCGGCAGCAGCATGGCTCCGTTGTTGGCTACTATCGGTTCGCTCGAGTAGGAAACCTTCGTGTAGTCGAAGCGGGTTGCATCGACGACGGTATGCTCGCTTGCGTAGTATTCGATGATCTCGCCGTTTTCGTCGTACTTCGGCAGGTCGGGGAAGATGCAGCTTTCGTTGTAGGCGGGGTTGACCTTGTCTTTGGTCCACTCGCGCGGCTTGTAGTCGGTGAGCACGGGTGCGTCGTCGGTGCTGGTTTTTTGCCACAGATCGAGGTAGATGTCGGGCCTGTGACCCAGGCTATTCTGATAGGCGTCGTTCCAATGCTTGTGGAATATCGCCTGTGTGGTGGCATGGACGGTATTCTCGAAGTCCAGAGTCTGATCGTCTTGGTCGGTGGACTGTCCGTGCGGGGAATAGCTTTCGGCGACCAATTCCGATTCGTACTTGTCGCTGCCTTCGGGGGATTCGCCCAATTGCTCGGTTACGGTGTAGTGGATGACCCTGCCGTTGATGTCGTATTTCGGCAGTTTCTCGAAGGTATAGGAAGATTCCTGGTTGACCTTGTCAACCTCGAACTGGGTGGCAAGGGTGACGCTTTCGTCTTCAGGCAGGTTGGGGATTTTCACGCTTCCTTGGGCGCTGTCCGTGGAAAGGGTAACCGCTTCGGGGTATTCCTCGCATTCCAGGGAAAGCATGGCATCGGGGCGTGCTTCGGCTTCGGTTGCGTCAGGGTCGACCCAAGTCTTGTTCACGGTGATATCGACCGTGCCCACACGGCGGTTGGTAACGGTATAGCGGGGGATTCCCAGCACGGTAGTGGGCGGCTCGTAGGTGATCACGTAGGTGTTACGGTCCGTTTCCACATACGAGGTTTCATCGAAGGGGCCATCTTCTTCGTTGGCGGTGATAACGGGGAAGTCGCCTACCGACACTTCGCGGATGTAATAATTGTTGGCGGGATCGTTGGGGTTGTCTTTGACTTCCACCTTTTCCCACCAGGCTTCGCTTTCATCGAGGGTGATGGTCTTTTCGGGTTCGGTGGTGCTCTTGCCCCCGTTGAAGATCGCAATGGTTACGGGGTAGCGATGAGCTTCGTCGCCATCGTCTCTCCATTGCTTGTTCACCATGATGTAGTAATGCGGGCCTTTTCCATATGTGTTGGTAACGACTATTCCATCGAAGCCATCGCCTCTCTTCAGGAACCTGTATTCATAGTCGGTCGACCAGTTCTTTTCCTCGTCTTTGGGGTCTAATCCCTTTTCTTCGGCGAAATAGGTAAGGCGATGGCCTTCGTCATCGAATTTTGGCAGGTTGTTGATAGTGACGGTCCAGCCTTCATCATCGAAGGTTTCGCCCTTGACCGAGGTTCCGGGCGTAGTGCTCGGATCTCCATCGATGCGATAGGATGCGTAGTGCTGCTCGTCGCAATTCAGGTCGACTATGAGGGAGACCCCTTTGGGAGCGTCGACTGGATTGCCCTTATCGTTTTCCCATTTCTTGATGATCTTGTAGGACGTGGTTCCTACCAGCTTGTTGATGACCGCTCCGTTTTCGTCGACGGAGGATTCGAACTGATAGGGGCTGTCGATGTCGTCTTCGGTGGTTTTAAGCTGGAATGTGGATGCGCCTGTCTCGGGGTCGGGGTTGAGTTCGATTACCTGACCGTCTTTTTCGACCTTTGTTTCGACCCAGCGATATTGGATTGCGCGGCCCTGTTCGTCGAATTCGGGAACCGTGACCTTCTGGGTCCTGGTCATGAGCTCTGCGCAGAAGCCGTCAAGGACTACGGTCTTATCGGCCCATTCCCAGCTGCTGCTGTCGGAGTATTTCTTCTGAAGCTCGAGCGTGACCTTGACGTCGCCCAGTTTGTTCTGCAGTGCTGCGGCAACCCAGGTTTTCTTTGCTGTGATCTCTATCGTGCCGGTGACTCTGTTGGAAAGGGTTCCGCCATTGAAAACGATGCCGTTGGTCATGATGCCCGTGGAGCCGTTCGACTGTTCTCCGTTTTCGCTTCCGTTGCTTTCGCCCGCGGCTTCGCCTCCTTCTTCGGATAGAGCGGAGGGGGTGTTCGCTTCATTTACCTTAATGGCGCCGGAAACCTGCTCGTAGGAATCGTTGCCTTCCGCGGGGAACAGTTTCTCGCGCAGGAAGTACACATACTTATAACCTTCGGGGTCGTATTTAGGCAGATTGTTGAAGCCCTCGAGGGTTTGGATGTCTTTCCAAACATCCAAATCGATGCTGACCGCGTTGTGGTTCGAATCGTAAACCTGGTAGGCGGTTTTGGGATCGTTCGACTTCTCGCTGTAGCGCCACATGTACAGGGTTGCCTTGGGGCGTTTTTCCTTCTTCTCTTCGGGGGAAGAGCATTCATCGACCCACTGCTTGGTTGCGCTGAAGCTGGTGGTACCTTCCAAGCGCAGGGTGGTCGTTCCGCCCTGGTAGCAGGCATCGGTCTTCGTGCCGAAGTTGGGAACAGCGGTGTTGTCGTAAACCGCTACGTATTTGGTTCCGTCCGGGCCCGGCTGGATGAATTCCGCCTTCAGGGCATAGATGATCGCCAGATTGGTTTCGGGCTTTTCCACGTCGTAGAGGGGGACGTTGGAAAGGGTGATGGCGCCGGTGGTTTCGGGAACGTCGAGGTCTACGTCGCCATCGAAGGCCTCGAGCCCCTTGTCGGTCATCCTCATGACCATGGGCTGGGGGATGGGTGCGTCTCCTCTATTCGCTCCATCGCCGTTCATATAGACCACGTTGAAGGTGCAGGTGGTCGCCTTCACCCAATAGGTATCGCCTTTGCTGTTGGTTTGTTTCAGGTATCCGGCGTATTCAGCGGGTTCCTGCAGGGTATAGCTCACGGCCTTGCCGCCGATGGTTTCGACGGGCAGTCCGCTGCATTCATAAGTGGTGACGTTGGTGCCTTCGTTGCTTGCGGTGATTGCGGGTACTTCGGACAGACCGAGTTGGCGAAGATATTCTGAGGCGGGTTTGGTGACCCCGTCGATCGTCGCTGTCAAGACCATCTGGTTGGCGAACGCCTCGCGACCGGCGATATCGTAGTTGTCCAGCCACTTCACCTGAAGGCTGGCAGTGGTGGTTTCGTCGGTGGTGCGGCCGCTTTCCAGGTCGGCTCGTGCTTCTTCGGCTGCCACCGACAGCGCTTGGTCTTCGTCTTTGCCCTTATCTTTTTCCGCGTCTTGTTTGTCGGTCTTTTCCTCGTCCTTCTTATCGCTCTCTGCTTCTTCGTCCTTGGGCGCCGCGGGAAGGGTCAGGTTCGCGGTCGCGCCTTCGTAGCCTGCGATGGTCAGGTCGATGGGGTCTTCGCCTAGGGCGTCTGTATTCAGGTTAACGGGGATGAAGAGTGTGTAGGCGATTTCGTCTTCGGACTCGGCGCCTGCGCCCAGAGTGGCGACGATGCCGTAGGCCTGCGTTTCGTAGGATGCGATCACGTCGTCGCCTGCGGGCATGCGTGCGCCATCTATGGAAAGGAAGGGTTCGGGAAGGCCGATGGAGAAGGTGTCGCCCTCAACGCACTGGTCTGCTTTCAGGGTGATGGTGTACTGCAGCAGCAGGTCGTATACGGTTTCGGGGTTAAGGTCAGTGGCATCGGCGCTACCTGTGGAAAGGTCGCGCTGGAAGACCTCGCCATCCTGGGTGAATTCGAACATCACGGGGCGAACCGAGATGCAGGCTGCATCCTCGGAGATATCACGGGGGTCGCGCTTCTCTTCCTCGTCTTCGGACTCTTCCTGGTCCGCATCCTCTTCGTCGCCTTCTTCGGCTTCGGATTCGCCTTCGTCTTCAGCGGGCTGGTCGGGGTCGATGGTGGGCTGCTGGGGCTCTTCGGCGGGGGGAATATCCTCCCCAGCGGGGGAATCGCCGCTGGTGTCGTCCGGAATTACGGGGTCGGTTGCCTCCGGCTCCTGGGTGCCTTCAGTTTCCTGTTCGATGGGGGCTCCGTTGCCTGTTGCTTCGTCTGCCCATGCGGAAATGGTTTCCGTGGGGATGCCGCAGCAGGTGAAGACCATCACGAACGCGATGAATACCGAGCCTATTCGGGATGCGAGGGAACGTTCCATTTATCACCCTTCCTTTTGAAAATGGACGTAAAACACCTGATTATGCACAGTATCCGAATAATAACATCGTGTTGGTGGCGATACAGGGAGTCGGGGGGGGGGGTATTTTCGGAAAAGAGGGGAATCTCCAATTGCCGCTGGGGAGGATAGAGAGAAAGCCATCCGTTGAGCTGGGAATATTGACGTGCGTAAGATGATGCTGATGTTTTCTCTCCGAAGCTTGCTTTTCATCTGCTTGGGCGATTTCAGCCTTAATGTGCATTCCCGACGCGAATCCTACTCTGGCTTTGACGCAAATCCGACAAGATGTCTTGATGACGGCGAAACAGACCGATAAGCCGGGTGTTTCAAAGGCCCCAACCGGCAAGGATGGTGCGCTTTGCCCTGGTTTTAGGCTCATCACTGCGGGTATACTTACTCGTTAGGCCAAACGACCTGCAAGGAGGGAAGATGAAGCTCCTCGAAGAGCGCATCCGCAAGGACGGAAGAGTAAAAGAAGGCAATGTCCTGAAGGTGGACAGTTTTCTGAACCACCAGATGGATATGGAGCTGTTCGAAGAGATGGCAAAGCAGTGGAAGGCGGATTTCGCCGACTGCCCCATCAACAAGATCCTGACTATCGAGGCGAGCGGCATCGCCATCGCTGCCATCGTGGGGCGCGTGTTCAATGCGCCGGTGCTTTTCGCCAAGAAAAGCCGCAGCGTGAACATCGATGGCTCGGTGTACTGCGTGGAAGTGGAATCCTTCACCCATAAGAACACGTCCAAGGTGATCGTGTCCAAGAAGTTCATCGGACCTGAAGACCACGTGCTCATCGTGGACGACTTCATGGCCAACGGCTGCGCATGCGCGAGTTTGATCCAAATCTGCGAAACCGCGGGTGCGACCGTCGAAGGAGTGGGCATCGCCATCGAAAAGGGCTTCCAGCCCGGCGGTGACGCTCTGCGTGCGAAGGGTTATCGCGTGGATTCCCTGGCTATCGTGGACTCCATGGATCCCGAAACCGGCGAAATCGTATTCCGCAGCTAGGGTGGGCGCCGTGACGGAGAAAGAAGAACTGATCGACGAAACCGTCCAGGCACCCGCAAAGGGTGCGGCGGAAGCAGCGGAGGCGCCGTCCCAGTATGGGCAGGGTGCCTCGCTCAACGACCGCCTGCGCGACTTCTTCGGCAAGGTGCCCGTTGCAAGCGCCTTCCCCTATGGCGTGCAGCATGTGCTCGCCCTGTTCGTGGCGAACCTTGCCCCCATCACTATCATCTGCGCGGCTGCGGGCTTCGATGCCGGCATGACCGCGACGCTTATCCAGAACGCGCTCATCGTGGCGGGCATCGGCACCCTGGTGCAGCTGTACGGCATCTGGCGCGTGGGTGCGCGCCTGCCCATCGTCATGGGCGTGAGTTTCACCTTCGTGACGGTACTCTGCGGTATCGCGGCCAAGTACGGTTATCCCACGGCGGTGGGTGCGGTTATCGCCGGTGGCCTGATAGAGGGCACCCTGGGCCTGTTCGCCAAGTACTGGAGGCGCTTCATCACGCCGGTGGTTTCTGCGGTGGTGGTAACCTCCATCGGCTTCTCGCTTTTGGGAACGGGTGCGCAGACCTTCGCGGGCGGTGCGGGTGCCCCTGATTTCGCATCCTTGACCAATCTGGCGCTGGGCTTGGTATCCCTGGTGGCTTGCCTGGTATTCCAGTGCTTTTCCAAGGGATTTGCCAAGCAGCTTTCCGTCCTATTCGGTCTGGGCGTGGGCTATGTGCTGGCTCTGTGCCTGGGCAAGGTGGACTTCAGCGGCTTTGCGGGCATTTCGCCTGTGGCCCTGCCGCACATCATGCCCTTCATGCCCGAATTCAATGCGGGCGCCATCGTGACCGTGGTGCTGCTGTACTTGGTGAGCATGGCCGAAACCCTGGGCGACTCCGCGGTGGTTTCGTCGCTCACCTTCGGACGCAATCCTTCCGAGCGCGAGCTTTCCGGCGCGGTTGCGGCGGATGGTTTCACGAGCGTGCTCGCGGGCTGCTTCGGTTGCTCGCCCCTGACCTCCTTCGCGCAGAACATCGGGCTCATCGCCATGACGAAGGTCGTCAACAGGCGCGCGATCGCCTGCGGTGCGGGCATCCTCATCCTGGCGGGTTTCGTGCCTGCGGTGGGCGAGGCCTTCGGGTCGGTTCCCAGCGCGGTTCTGGGCGGCTGCACCATCATGATGTTCGGCATGATCTGCGTGAGCGGCTTGCAGATGATCGCGCGTGCGGGCTTTACACAGCGCAACATGACCATCGTGGCCATCTCGCTTGCGGTGGGTATCGGCTTTTCCCAGGTGGCAGACGTGTTCGTGAATTTCCCTGAGCTTCTGCAGAACATGCTGGTAGACAACAGCATCGCGCTGACCTTCATCACCGCGCTGGTGCTGAGCGCCCTTCTTCCCAAGGAAGGGGCTGATGCCGAAGCGGCCGAACCTAAGACGGAAGCCGCATAAACCATGACATCATGCATCCCCCTGCAGCACCGGAGCCCAGCACGTCCGGCATGCGCGCGGGGGTGATGCCGCCGATAGCGAAGACGGGTATTCGTACGGCTCGGCAGGTTCGAGACAAGAAGTCCAGGCCGGCACCTTGCTTGCCCGGTTTGCAATCGGTTTCGAAGATGGTCCCCAACACGATGGATGTGGCTCCCAGATCGCAGGCTAGGCGCGCTTCGGCCGCGCTGTGGCACGA
>Ga0129308_1001033_pt1 | contig 33118 bp, 37 predicted proteins | sample L827metagenome_FD_94440 | JGI IMG/M metagenome (GOLD analysis project Ga0129308, IMG submission 94440) | Ring-tailed lemur group fecal microbial communities from Wisconsin, USA - L827 metagenome | ecosystem: Host-associated > Mammals > Digestive system > Large intestine > Fecal | place: USA...
GCTTACTACGATCTGGCGGAGCAGGTCAGCCAGCGGAAGGATGAACGGGAGGATGCCATCAATCAGGTGGTGGAAAAAATCCGCAAAGCGCTGGAAGATATGGATGGTCTGGAATTCGATATTTACGGTCGTTCCAAACATTTTTACAGCATCTACCGCAAAATGAAATATCAGCATAAAAGTCTGGATGAAATCTTTGATCTGATGGCAGTCCGCGTCATCGTAGAATCGGTTCGCGACTGCTACGCTGTGCTGGGCATGGTGCACACCATGTGGACGCCGATTCCGGGCCGGTTCAAGGACTATATTGCAATGCCGAAGCCGAACATGTATCAGTCTCTGCATACGACGGTAATGGGCGATACCGGCAGACCATTTGAAATTCAGATCAGAACGTATGAAATGCATCGAATCGCGGAATATGGTATCGCGGCACACTGGAAATACAAAGAAGGGATCAAAGCAGATGCCGAGGAGGTGAAGCTGTCCTGGCTGCGTCAGGCGCTGGAATGGCAGAAAGACATCAACGAACCGACGGAATTCATGGAAACCCTGAAGATGGATCTGTTCTCCAATCAGGTATTCGTATTCACGCCGAACGGGGACGTCATCGAACTGCCGGCAGGAGCAACGCCGCTGGACTTTGCCTTTAAAATTCATTCGGATGTCGGCTGCAAATGCGTCGGTGCAAAGGTAAACGGCAAAATGGTAACCATCGATCATGAACTGGACAATGGCGATATCATCGAAATCGTTACCTCCCAGAATTCAGCGGGACCGAGCATCGACTGGCTGAAGATTGCCAAAAGCAGTTCCGCGCGCAATAAGATCAGACAATGGCTGAAAAAAGAAAATAAAAGCGATAATGTCGATAAGGGGAAAGATAATCTGGATCGATACATCCGCAAGAAAGGCGCCGATCCGAAAACTTTACTGAAAAATACTTATGTAAACAGAGCGATCAAAGAGCTCGGTTTCCGGGACAGCGATGAGCTCTATACGCAGCTCAGCAATGGCGGGACCATTCAGAGCAAGGTCATGAACCTGCTGCAGAAATACGAAGACGAACATCAGCAGGCGGAAGCAGAGAAAGAGAAGACTCTGCTGGAAAACCTCAACGAAATCAGCGAAAAAACGGAAAAACGAACACAGCATCAGCGCAGACGTGCTGCCGATGAAAAATCGGGTGTTGTCGTAGAAGGGCTGGACAATCTAATGATTCGTATGGCGCGGTGCTGCAATCCGGTTCCCGGTGATGATATTGTCGGATTTATCACCAAAGGCAGGGGGATTTCCGTCCATAGAACGGATTGCGATAATCTGAAGGCGCTGCCTGCAAAGGAACGGGCGAGAACCATTGCGGTACAGTGGGATCCGGAGCTGCTGGATCAGTCCTTCAATGCAGAGATCCGTCTGATCGCCATGGATCAGAAAGGAATGCTCTCCAATATCTCGAAGATCTGCGAGGATATGGATGTGCATATTTCCGGACTTCATGCGAGCGCGAAAAAGGATGAAACCATTGAGATCGATTTGACTTTGTCAATTCAGGACAAGTCTCAGATCGAAAAGATCTGCCGTTCTCTCAAGAGCGTGCAGGGAATCTTGGAGGCATACAGGGCAAAATCATGAGGGCAGTTGTACAGAGAGTCAAAAAGAGCAGCGTCACCGTTGACGGCGCCGTTAGCGGTCAGATTTCGGAAGGACTGATGGTTCTCATCGGTGTGGAAGATGGTGACGGCGAAAAAGATGTTCATTACATTGCAGACAAGATTTGCGGTCTGCGGATTTTCGAAGATGAAGAAGAGAAGATGAATTTGTCGGTTGCCGACATCGGCGGACAGGTTCTGGCTGTTTCACAGTTTACACTGCTGGGAGATGCCAGAAAAGGCAAACGCCCCAGCTTTACAAAAGCTGCACGGCCGGAGGAAGCCAATGCGCTGTACCGTCAGGTTGTAGCGCGCATCAAGGCCAATGGAATCCCGGTCGAGGAAGGCATTTTTCAGACCCATATGCTGGTAGAAATCCACAATGATGGACCGGTTACGATTCTGCTGGACAGCAGGAAACTGTTCTGAGGCGGCGTATGGCGCAGGCGGTTTTGCTTTGCGCGTAAGAACAATCATGAGAGATAAAGGAGAACAGACATGCAAATTACATGCTACAATACAGGTGCGCTCGGTGTAAACACGTACCTGGTAGTTGATGAAACCACAAAGAAAGGGTTTATCGTAGATCCGGGCGGCTACAGCACTGCCCTGAAAAAGCAGATTGATGAAGACGGTATTGAAATTGAATATATTCTGCTGACACATGGTCATTCCGATCACATCTGCGGTGTCAATGCACATCGCAGGGAGCTGCCGGCTGCAAAGGTGGCAGCACATGAGGCGGAAAAGGAAATGCTGTCAGATGCAGCTTTCAATATGAGTACACAATTCGGTGCGCCGGAAACCGTAGAAGCGGATCTTTTTCTGAAGGATGGCGATATCCTGCAGGTCGGCAACATGGAGCTGCAGATCATGCATACTCCCGGACATTCTCCGGGCGGCATGTGTATTTACGCACCGCAGTTTAATGTTTTATTCAGCGGAGACACGCTGTTCCGTCAGTCTGTTGGCAGGACAGATTTCCCGGGATGCGATTTCCGGGCAATGCGTGATGCCATCAAGAAAAAGCTCTTTACGCTGCCGGAGCAGACGCAGGTTTTCCCTGGACATATGGGAGCGACCGAGATTGGATTTGAAAAGGAGAACAATCCGTTTGTTATATAATTGCATGCTTCGGGGAGTCGAGCGAACAAATCCATATGAAGAACTGATCAAGGTGTTTCTGCCGCCGGAGGCGTATCGGCTGATTCCGGAGCCGGACGGAGGAAGCGGTGTGTCCGCTGTTTCCGGGGCTTTCGGGAAGACTTCCGCAGATGCAGAGCAGGAAAATCTGCGGGTGTTTACGTTTACGGGCGATAAGGATCTGCTCAAACGGCAATTGTATGAAGATTTGTCGGCTTATAGCGGCAAACGTCCGAAATGGGGGATTCTTACAGGGATACGCCCTGTAAAGCTGGCAGGCGAATTGCTGAAACAGCATGGCAGTCTTGAGCAGGTCAGACAGACTTTAAAGGATCAATACCTGCTGCATCCTCAGAAAGCGGATCTGGTCTGTGAAATTTTGCAATACCAGCGGGAGACGGTCGGTCTTCCCGGAGAAAACAGCCTCTCGCTTTATATCGGAATTCCGTTCTGTCCGACGCGCTGTTTATACTGTTCCTTTCCTTCCAACCAAAAGCCGCAGGCGGAAGTGGAACGCTATCTGGAGATACTGCTGGTCGAGCTTGCGGCGGCAGCGGAAGGTGTGAAACGGGACGGCTATAAGCTGGAATCCATTTATATCGGTGGCGGCACGCCAACCACACTGAATGAAGTGCAGCTGGAACGGCTGCTGAATCAGCTCGCGGAACAAATGCCAATGGATGGGGTTCGTGAATTCACGGTAGAAGCCGGAAGGCCGGATACCATTACGGAGGATAAACTTCGGATCATGCGGGAGCATGGGGTGACGCGCATCAGCATCAATCCACAGTCCATGAAGCAGGAAACCCTGGAGCGGATCGGCCGGGCACATACGGTGGCGGATGTTCGGCGTGCGTTTTCGATGGCAGAGCATCAGCAGATGGATCTGGTCAATGCGGATCTGATCGCAGGTCTGCCGGAGGAACGCTTTGAGGATTTCCAGACGAGTCTGCAGGAAATTCTGGAACTGGGTGCCGATAACATCACCCTGCATACGTTGGCAGTAAAGCGCGCTTCCAGGCTCAAGGATCTCGATGAGGGCTTCCATTATAAAAACGAAACCCTGCGGGAGCAGATGCTGGAGTATGCGCTGAAAACGCTGAAAGCACAAGGCTATCAGCCATATTACCTATATCGACAGAAGCATACCTCCGGAAATACGGAGAATATTGGATTCTGCCGGGGAGATACACCATCAATTTACAACATTCGGATCATGGAAGAGGCGCAGTCTATTTTAGCGCTGGGTGCAGGCGCCATCAGCAAAATCTATTTTCCGGCGGAGAACCGGCTGGAGCGTGTTCCGAATGTAACCAATTATGAAATTTACATCGAGCGGATCGATGAAATGATAGAACGAAAGAACAAAGGATTTTGGAGGTAGCACGATTATGTTGACCAATGCGCCGAAAGGCACAAAGGATATGATGCCGGAACAGGCATACAAATGGCAGTATATTGAAGAAGCCTTCGCAAAGCTCTGCCGGAATTACGGCTTTACGGAGATCAGAACACCGGTGTTTGAACATACGGAGCTGTTTCAGCGCGGTGTCGGCGATACCACGGATATCGTACAAAAGGAGATGTATTCTTTTCAGGATTATGGAAAGCGCAACATCACCTTGAAGCCGGAGGGAACCTCGCCGGTGGTTCGCGCCTATGTAGAGCATAAGCTGTACGCAGGCGTTCAGCCGACGAAATTGTATTACAACATTCCATGTTTCCGCTATGAGAAGCCGCAGTCCGGGAGGCTGCGTGAATTTCATCAGTTTGGAATCGAGACGTTTGGAACGGCAAACATGATGGCCGATGCGGAGATCATCAGTCTGGCAAGTGACTTCCTGCAGCAGATGGGAATTACCGACATTGAGCTGCGCATCAACAGCGTGGGATGTCCGCAATGCAGAAAAAAGCATCGGGAAGCGCTCAAGGAATTTTTAAAGCCGAAGTATGATCAGCTCTGCGATACCTGCAAAGATCGCTACGATAGAAATCCGATGCGGATTTTGGACTGCAAATCACCGGTTTGTCAGGAGCTGATTCAGGGGGCGCCGATGATGCTGGATTATCTCTGTGACGACTGCAGGGATGCCTTTGAAGCGTTAAAGGCAAACCTGGATGCCATGGGCATCGAATATACGGTTGATCCGGGAATTGTCCGCGGGCTGGACTATTATACGAAGACAGCCTTCGAGTTTGTGACCACGCAGATCGGCGCACAGGGTACGGTCTGTGGCGGCGGACGCTATGATCATCTGGTCGAAGAGATCGGCGGACCGGAAACACCGGGTGTCGGATTCGGTTTGGGGAAAGAGCGGCTGCTGCTGACTATGGAAGCCTGCGGTGCGACAATTCCGGAACCGGCAGGCGCCGATGTGTTTATCGCGGTAATGGGCGAGGAAGCCAAGGCGGCAGGCCTAAAGCTGATGCGTGAGCTTCGTCAAGAAGGAATCAGCGTACAGATGGATATTATGGGCAGAAATGTCAAGAATCAATTCAAGTATGCTAACAGGATTCAGGCGAAGAAAACCGTAGTCATCGGACAGGACGAGCTGGAAAACAACAGCTTCGCAATCAAGGATATGGAAACCTCACAACAAATCAACGTACCGATGGAAGAAATCATCGGGGCATTAAAATAACAAAGTAGGAGCAGAAATCATGAAATTAATGAAACGAACGCATATGTGCGGCGAACTGAGATGTGAAAACATTGGCGAAGCCGTTGTACTCAATGGCTGGATACAGAAGCGCAGGAATCTGGGCGGTCTGATTTTCTGTGATGTCAGAGATAAGACCGGTATTACGCAGGTGGTGTTCAATGATCAGATTCCGCAGGAGCTGTTTGAACGGGCGGATTCTCTGCGCAGCGAGTACGTTGTCGGCATCAGCGGCAAGGTCATGGAACGGGAATCCAAAAACAAAGACCTGCCGACCGGTGATATCGAAGTATTTGCAGATGATCTGATCATCTATTCGGAAGCGGAAACACCTCCGATTTATATCAAGGATGACGATAACGTAGATGATAACCTGCGTTTGAAATACCGTTATCTGGATCTGCGCAAGAAGAAGATGCAGGATAATCTGACCTTCCGGGCAAATCTGACAAAACTGGCCAGAGATTATTATGCGGAATGCGGATTCACAGAAGTGGAGACACCGATGCTGATCAAATCCACGCCGGAAGGCGCCAGAGATTATCTGGTGCCGAGCAGAGTCAATCCGGGACATTTCTATGCACTGCCGCAGTCTCCGCAGACCTTCAAGCAGCTTTTAATGGTTGGCGGCACCGATCGTTATATGCAGATTGTAAAGTGCTTCCGCGATGAAGACCTGCGTGCGGACAGACAGCCGGAATTCACACAGATCGATCTGGAAATGTCCTTTGTCGATGTGGATGATGTCATTGAAATTCAGGAGGGCTTTCTGAAACGCGTCTTCAAGGAGCTGAAGGGCATCGAGATACAGACGCCGTTCCCGCGGATTCCGTATGATGAAGCGATGGAACGGTACGGCAGCGATAAACCGGATACGAGATTCGGCTTCGAGCTGCAGGATATTACGGAACTGGTCAAGAACTGTGAATTCAAGGTGTTTACCGACGCGATTGCAAACGGCGGCAGCGTACGCGGCATCTGTATTGATGGAGGCGCAGCCGAATACACCAGAAAGAAGATTGACAAACTCACAGAAGCCGTAAAAAGCTATGGCGCGAAGGGCATGGTTTGGATGAAGGTGTCCGGCGGAGAGGTATCCTCTTCTGTCAACAAATTCTTTTCACAGGAACAGCTGCAGGAAATCGCTGCTGCCATGGGAGCAAAGGACGGCGATCTGATTCTGATCGTTTCCGATAAAAACAAGGTCGTATTTGACAGTCTGGGATTCCTGCGAAGACATATTGCGGAACAGATGGGGCTGCTGGACGATCATCAGTTCAACCTGTTATGGGTGGTTGACTTCCCGCTGTTTGAATACGACGAAGAGACTGATACTTTCCAGGCGATGCATCATCCGTTCACATCTCCGAAGGAGGAAGATGCAGAGCTGCTGAGAACCGATCCGACGAAAGCCAAAGCCAATGCGTACGACATCGTACTCAATGGCGTCGAGCTGGGCGGCGGCAGCATCAGAATTCATGACAGACAGATGCAGGAGGATATGTTCAAAGCGCTGAAGATGTCACAGGAAACCATTGAAGAAAAGTTCGGCTTCCTTGTAGAAGCGTTTAAATATGGAACACCGCCGCACGGCGGTCTGGCGTATGGGCTGGACAGACTGGTCATGCTGCTGACGGGTGAAAAATCCATTCGCGAAGTGATTGCATTCCCGAAAAACCAGAATGCGCAGTGTATGGTCAGTGAAGCGCCGGGTCTCGTAGAAGAAGAACAGCTGGAAGAATTGGGAATTCAGCAGATCAAAGAGAAATCAGACCTGTAAATGTTTGAAACATATTGTTTGAAGGGCATAGCAGAAGTTTTAAAACATTCGTAATAAGTGTTGTGTAATTAAAGAGTTGAGGGTAATTTTTATGAGTATTGTAAGAAAGTATACAGAAACCAGTTTGATTTTACGAATCATTATAGGACTGATTGTTGGTGCAATTCTCGGTCTGGTGATTCCAAAGATCACCGTGATCGGAATTTTGGGAGAGCTGTTCGTAAGCGCCCTGAAGGCGATTGCACCGCTTCTGGTATTCTTTATTGTCATGCACTCTCTCTGCAAGAAAACGGAAAGCAGAGAGGGCAGCAACATGAAAACCGTTATTATTTTATATCTTGTCAGCACGATTCTGGCTGCGCTGACTGCGGTAGCAGCCGGATATCTGTTCCCGACAACCATTGCACTGGCTGACAGTGCAGAGGGTGCTGCACCGGGAGGCGTTGGAGAAGTCTTGAAGACTCTGGTGATGAATATCGTATCCAATCCGATCGGCTCCATCGTTGACGCCAATTACATCGGCGTTCTGGCATGGGCTGTCATTTTCGGATTTGCACTGCGCAAGGCAAGCGAAACGACGATTAACATGCTGGGAAATATCTCCGATGCGCTGACAACAGCCATTCGCTGGATCATCAATCTGGCGCCGTTTGGAATCATGGGTCTGGTGTTCACAACTGTTTCCCAGACGGGAATCAAATCGCTGATGTCCTATGGCAGAATCATTCTGCTGCTGGTTGGTGCAATGCTGATCGTGGCATTTATCATCAATCCGATCATCGTGTTCATCAACATCAGGCAGAATCCGTACCCGCTGGTGCTGCGATGCGTCAAGGACAGCGGCATCATGGCATTCTTCACAAGAAGTTCTGCTGCCAACATTCCGGTTAACATGGAGCTGTGTGAGGATCTGGGACTGGATGAAAATCAGTATTCCATCTCTATTCCGCTGGGAGCGACCATCAATATGGCAGGCGCAGCAATTACCATCACTACTTTGACGATGGCAACGGCACAGACTCTGGGCGTTGACATTCCGTTCGGACAGGCCGTACTTCTGAGTATCGTTGCGGCGATTTCCGCTTGCGGTACTTCCGGAGTAGCCGGCGGATCGCTGCTGCTGATTCCGCTGGCCTGCAGTTTGTTTGGAATTCCAAACGATGTGGCAATGCAGGTTGTTGGCGTTGGATTCATCATCGGCGTTGTTCAGGATTCCTGCGAGACGGCTCTGAACTCTTCTTCCGACGTTGTGTTTACCGCAACTGCTGAATTCCGAAAATGGAAAAAGGAAGGCAGACCGATCGTGATCCGCAAGAAGAAGGCTGATCAGACAGCAGAATAATCATCAAATCACATTCAATAGAACTTAAACAGAAAAAGCACATGAAACGAATTGGAATATTTGGCGGCTCCTTTGACCCGGTGCATCTGGGTCATGTGAGCCTGGCAAAAGATGCTATGCAGCAAGCCGGTCTGGAACGGGTGATCTTCGTTCCGGCTCGGCTGCAACCCTTCAAACTCGACAAGAAAATGACTTCCGGGCGAGATCGCGCAGCCATGTTAAAGGCGGCGATCGATGGTATTCCCGGATTTGAACTTTCCACCTATGAGCTGGATGCCGACGGCATTTCTTATACATATCTGACGTTGGAAGCGATCCAGAAACAGATGGGCAGCAATACGAGACTGTATTTCATTACAGGCGGAGATACTTTTGTTAAAATCCACACCTGGATGAATGCAAAAGAATGGCTGGGAAAGTATTCCTATATCATCGGTACCCGGCCGGGATACAGGATGGATGTGCTGAAAGCCAGCATCCGCAGTATTGAATCAATTTATCAGACAGAAGTTCTGCACATTGAAAATACACAGCTGGATATTTCCTCGACGGAAATTCGGGAACGCGTTTTGCGTGGACAGCCGATTTCCGCGATGGTGCCGACAGCTGTGGAGAGGTACATTACAGAGCATGGAATTTATGGAAAAGAACTGGATTGAGCCGGAAGACCTGAACGAGGTGTTTCAGGACGGAAGGCGATGGAGCATTGAGCAGCACCGACAGCTGCTTCACCAATTGCAGGAGCGGCTGAAACCGTCCAGACTGCAGCATACGTATGCAGTCGCGGAGGAAGCGGTCAGGCTGGCGGCACATTACGGTGAAAGCAGGGGCAAGGCGCAGCTGGCGGCATTGTTTCACGATATCTGCCGCAATCTTCCGTTGGAAGATATGAACCGGATGGCTGCAGAGGCAGATCTTCCGATACGATACCGAAACAATCCAAACCTGGCACACAGCAAGCTGGCTGTGAAGCTGATGAAACGGGAATACGGGATTACAGATCAGGAACTGCTCGATGCAGTTTCCTATCATACGACAGGGCGGTCAGGAATGAGTCGGCTGGAGAAGATTCTGTTTCTGGCAGATGCCATCGAACCGGGGAGAAATTATCCCGGTGTTGATGAAATCAGAGCGCTGGCTTATGAAGATCTTGATCAGGCATGTATCAGTTCTCTGCAGAGAACTGTAGAATATATCCGGGAGCAGGATGCATATCTTGATCCCGATACAGAAGCAGCGAGAGATGATTTAAAGGAGAAATTAAAGTGATGATGGAACCGAAAGAAATGGCAATGAAGATCGCACGGCATCTCGATGAGAGAAAGGCGGTCGATGTAGCGGTGATCGATATATCACCGAAGGCGTCCTTTGCTGATTACTTCGTGCTGGCTTCCGGCGGAAGCGACAGACAGATGGCGGCTCTGGTAGAGCATGTCGAGGATCTTCTGGAGCCGGAAGGAATTTTTCCCAAGCACGTAGAAGGCAAAAAGCCTTCTGGCTGGATTTTGATGGACTATGGTGATGTCGTGGTCAATGTGATGACGACGGAAATGCGAGATAAATACAACATTGAAAAGGTTTGGGGCGACTGCGAAAGCCTGCAGATCAACTAAATGGAGGAAAAAGATGCAAGAAAAGTACAATTTCAGTGAAATCGAACAAAAGTGGCAGAAGAAGTGGGAATCTGAAAACGCATTCAAGGTTGTGGAGGATCCGGATAAGGAAAAGTATTATGTACTGGAAATGTTTCCATACCCGTCCGGCAAACTGCATATGGGACATGTGAGAAACTATTCCATCGGTGATGTACTGGCGCGCTTCAAGAGAATGAAGGGCTTTAACGTACTCCATCCGATGGGCTGGGATTCTTTCGGACTGCCTGCAGAAAATGCCGCCATCAAACATCAGCTGGAACCGAGCGTATGGACCTGGGAAAACATCGAAGAGATGAGAAAGCAGCTCAAGGAGCTGGGACTTTCCTACGACTGGGATCGCGAAGTGGCTACGTGTCATCCTGATTATTATAAATGGATGCAGTGGATCTTCATTCAGTTTTACAAGAAGGGTCTGGCTTATAAGAAAGAGAATCCGGTCAACTGGTGTCCGAGCTGTCAGACGGTGCTGGCCAACGAACAGGTTGTGGATGGCAAGTGCGAGCGCTGCGGCACGCTGGTAGGAAAAAAGGAGCTTTCTCAGTGGTACTTTAAGATTACGGATTATGCGGAACGGCTGCTGGACAATCTGGAAAAGCTGCCGGGCTGGCCGAACAAGGTAAAGCTGATGCAGAAGAACTGGATCGGCAAGAGCATCGGTGCAGAAGTAACATTTGAAATCGAAGGCTATGATAAGGGACTGGATATCTTTACGACGAGAGCGGATACCCTGTTCGGTGTTACCTATATGGTTATGGCACCGGAGCATCCTTTTGTCAAGGATCTGGTGTCAGGAAGCGAACAGGAAAAGGATGTGCAGGCATATCTGGAAAAGGTTCAGCATATGAGTGACATCGAGCGAACTTCCACGACCAATGAAAAGACCGGCGTATTTACGGGCAGATACTGCATCAACCCGTTGACGGGTAAAAAAGTGCCAGTTTTTATTTCCGACTACGTTCTGATGGATTATGGTACCGGGGCAATTATGGCAGTACCGGCGCACGACCAGCGCGACTTCGACTTTGCCAAGAAATTTGATCTGGAAATTATCCCGGTTGTAGATCCCGGAAATTCGGAAATCGATCTTTACAATTTACAGGAAGCGTTCGTAGCAGAAGGTACGATGATCAATTCCGGCGCGTTCAATGGACTGAACAACCAGGAGGCAATCGCCAAGATCATCGATTACCTGGAAGAAACAGGCATCGGTAAAAAGTCCATCAACTACAAGCTGAGAGACTGGTTGATTTCCAGACAGCGTTACTGGGGTACGCCGATTCCGATGATTCACTGCGATGACTGCGGCTGGGTACCGGAAAAGGAAGAAAATCTGCCGGTTCTGCTGCCAACCGATGTTGAGTTTACAGGAAAGGGAGAATCTCCGCTGACGACCAGCAAGACGTTCGTTGATACGGTCTGCCCGATCTGCGGCAAGCCTGCGAAGAGAGAGCTGGATACCATGGATACCTTCCTGGATTCCTCCTGGTATTTCCTGCGCTATTGTGACGCAAAGAACAGCGAGCAGGCATTTGATCCGGAAAAGATCAAATACTGGATGAACGTCGACCAGTATATCGGCGGTGTGGAGCATGCGATTCTGCATCTGATGTACGCGCGATTCTTCCAGATGGCACTGTACGATCTCGGTTACGTCAATACAGAAGAACCGTTTGAGAATCTGCTGACACAGGGCATGGTAATCAAAGACGGCGCCAAGATGAGCAAATCTCTGGGTAACGTTGTCAGCCCTGCTGAAATTATCGACAAATACGGTGCCGATACGGCGCGTCTGTTCATTCTGTTTGCAGCGCCGCCGGAACGTGAGCTGGACTGGTCCGATCAGGGTGTAGAAGGCAGCTTCCGCTTCATCAACCGTGTTTACAGACTTGTTTATGAATACGTGCAGAAGTATGGCAGCGCACCGGATGAATACATCGTTCGCGATGTGGACAAGACTATGAATTATGCGATGAACTATGCGATCAAGAAGGTTTCTGATGACATCGGTGAACGCTTCAACTTCAATACGGCAATCAGTACCATCATGGAAATGGTCAATGAAATGTACCGTTACAAGGATGGAGATGTAAATGAAGGTCTCTTCGGCGCAGCGATTCGAAATCTGGTTGTCATTCTGGCACCGTTCATACCGCATGTGGCAGAAGAAATGTGGGAGCATCTGGGTTATGACGGCTCCGTCCATGAACAGGCCTGGCCGGAATACGATGAAGAAGCTCTCGTCAAGGACACGGTGGAAATCGTAATACAGATCAACGGCAAAATTAAAGATAAGATGAATATTGCAGGGAACCTTTCCAGAGAAGAGATGGAACAGGCAGCGATGGAAAATGAGAAAATCAAATCATTGACAGAAGGGAAGAATGTGGTTAAGGTAATCGCAGTACCAAACAAATTAATAAACATTGTAGTAAAAGGTTAATGACCTTCTTCCTTCTGTATGACAGAAAGGAATTTTATGAGCGAAACGAAACGAACCGCGACGACAAAATCGCGGAAACCGGCAGGGCAGTCTTCCCGTGGAAAGACTGCTGCCGGTGGAAAAAAGAATGGCAACAGCGGCAACAGGGGAACGAAAACAAAAGGAACTGCTGCCGTAAAGTCAGTTGTAAAGAAAAAACCGGCTGCTTCCGGTAAAAAAGCGCAGAGCACGGCAACTCGGCGCAAGAAGCAGACTCCGCCGCCGGCAATTAAAATCATACCGCTGGGCGGACTCCACGAAATCGGAAAGAATATGACGGCATTGGAATATCAGAATGAGATTCTGATTATCGACTGCGGTCTTTCTTTCCCGGATGACGACATGTTCGGAATTGACAAGGTCATCCCTGATTTTTCCTATTTGAAGGAAAACAGCAGAAAAATAAAAGGGCTGGTCATCACACATGGCCATGAGGATCATATCGGTGCAGTGCCTTATTTGCTGAACGAACTGAATGTGCCGATTTACGGGACGAGATTCCCGTTGGGATTGATTGAGAATAAGCTGAAAGAGCACGGATTGAAAGCAAAGATGCATTATGTGGCAGCGGGAGAGACCTTCAAGGTAGGACGTCATTTCTCCATCGAGGCGCTGCGAATCACCCATTCCATCGCGGATTCCATCTGCCTCTCGATCACGACACCTGCCGGCCGTATTTTTCATACGGGAGATTTTAAGATCGATTATACGCCGGTTGACGGCAATCCGATTGATTTTGCAAGACTGGCGCAGATCGGTTCGGAAGGCGTGCTGCTGATGATGGCGGACAGCACCAATGCGCTGCGGCCCGGTTACACAAAATCGGAACGCGTGGTCGGAAGAACGCTGGAGAATATTTTCCGGGCATCCGATAAGCGGATCATCATCGCCACGTTTTCATCCAATGTGCATCGAATCCAGAAAATCATCGATATTGCCGTGATGTGCAATCGCAAGGTTGCTGTTTCAGGAAGAAGCATGGTCAATGTCGTTGAGCTGGCACAGGAGCTGGGATATATCAAAATCCCTGCCAATAAGCTGGTTGATCTGAACCAGACCAGAAATATTCCGGATAAGGAGCTGGTCGTGATTACGACCGGCAGCCAGGGAGAGCCGATGTCCGCACTGGCGCGTATGGCATCTTCGGATCACAAAGCCATCAAGATCAAGCGCGGCGACATGGTAATTTTATCATCCACACCGGTACCGGGCAATGAGCTGACAGTTTCCAATGTCGTCAATCAACTGGTGGAAAAAGGTGCGGAGGTAATTTACTCCGATATTGCGGATACTCATGTATCGGGGCATGCCTGTCAGGAAGAACTGAAACTGATGCATTCTCTGATCCGGCCGAAATTTTTCATGCCGGTTCACGGCGAGTACAGACATCTGCAGACCCATGCAGAGCTTGCCCATGCGCTGGGCATGCCAATGAAGAATATCTTTCTGCTCAGCAACGGAGACTGTCTGACGGTTTCCACGCGGGAGGCGGTTCAGACCAAGGGCGTTGCAGAAGCGGAAGGCATCATGGTAGACGGTCTGGGTGTCGGCGATGTTGGAAATATCGTACTGCGGGACAGACGGCTGCTTTCCGAATCGGGGCTGATCATTGTGGTGGCTGCCATCGACAGACACTTCAACAAGATCGCTTCCGGACCGGACATCATTTCCCGGGGATTTGTCTACGTCAGAGAGAACGAGCATCTGATCGATGAGGCCTGCCGCAAGGCAGAGGAAATTCTCGAGGATTGCCTGGCAAGCAACATGAAAGACTGGAATGGCATGAAGACGGCTGTTCGTGAAGGTCTGAGACGATATATCTACAGTAAGACAGGAAGAAGTCCGGTGATTCTGCCGATTTTCCTGGAGGTTTAATGGAATAAAACAGACGGGAGGACGAAACAATGAATGTATATGATCAGGCACATCAGCTGGCACAAGCCATCAAGGAATCTGAAGAATTCAAGCAGTTCGATTTATATAAGAAACAGGTGGATGCGAATCCGCAGATTCGGGAAGCCGTACAGGACTTCATGAAAAAACAGTTTGAAATTCAGGCGGCTCAGATGACAGGACAGGGCATGGATCAGGATATGATGCAGCAGCTGCAGCAGCTTTCTGCGATCCTCATGCAGGATCCGACCGCTGCACAGTATATGCAGTGTCAGATGCGTTTTTCCATGATGATGGCAGATGTTTATAAAATCATTGGAGAAACCGCTGATTTGGGATTCAATCCGCTGGAAGGCATGAATGGATAAGATTTGCATTGTGAGTTTGCAATGAGGTCTTGGCAATGGTAGCGGAATTTGGTATAATAAAATAGTATAATCTGATGAAGATGAATCATTTTATTTCAATTAATAAGAAAGGTCGATAGATTTATGATTTATGCAGGCGATTTTAGAAAAGGTATTACGTTTGAAATTGATGGAGATCCACATGTAGTAATCGATTTCCAGCATGTAAAGCCGGGAAAAGGCGCTGCGTTCGTGAGAACAAAGCACAAGAACATTCTGACGGGTGCAATTAAGGAAGAATCCTTCAATCCGGATGCAAAGTTCCCGAAGGCACACATCGAAACAAAGACGATGCAGTATCTGTACAACGACGGAGAATTATATTACTTCATGGATCAGGAGACATATGATCAGATTCCGTTGACATTGGATCAGGTAGAAGATGCGATGAAGTATCTGCGGGAAAATGATGAAGCAACGATTAAATTCTACAAGGGCAATGCATTCCAGGTGGAAGCACCGAATTTCGTTGATCTGAAGGTAATTGAAACAGAACCTGGTGTAAAGGGTGATACGGCAACGAATGTAACGAAAGCTGCTACTGTGGAAACAGGTGCAGTCATTCAGGTTCCAATCTTTATCGAAGAGGGTGAAGTCATTCAGATCGACACCAGATCCGGAGAATATCTTGGTCGTTCCAAATAGTAAATTTACAGAAGTTCAGACAGGGGACGAGGATTCGTCCCCTGTTTTTTCACCCGATGCAGTACAAATTACAGAAATGAGGGCAGCCATGAAATCAGGCGGTAAATTGAAAGTTGTTATTATCATTCTTGCAGCATTGGTCGTGATCTTGACCGGCGGCATCTTTTTCTACAGCAATGGAATTGGTCCGGTGGATTCTCAGAATGAGGAAACGGTTTCGGTAACGATTCCGTCCGGAAGCGGCGCATCAGCGATCGTACAGATTCTGGATGAAAACGGACTGGTGAAAAATGAATTCTGCGCGAAGGTGCATGCACGCATCGGCAGGTATGACAATCTGCAGGCCAACACGTATTTATTCAGCAAGAGCATGGGTCTGAAGGAAATCTTCAATGCCATCAACACCGGGGACTTTGATTATTTGTCCAAGGAAAAGCTGACGATACGGGAAGGGCTGACGATTCCGCAGGTCGCAGAGGCAATTGCAGCAGAACTGCCGTTCAGCAAGAAGGAGATTCTGAAAACATGGTCGAATCAAACGTATCTGAAACAGCTGATCAGCCAGTACTGGTTCCTGAGCGATGCGATTCTGTCAGAGGATGTGAAGTATCCGTTGGAAGGCTATCTGTATCCGGAGACGTATTTTATTACCGAAGAGAACCCGACCATCGAAAGCATCACGGCAATGATGCTGGATATGATGGATGAACAGCTGACTTCCCAGAAGGCTGAACTGGGAGCCAACCAATATTCTCTGCACGAGATTCTGACGCTGGCTTCAATCGTGGAGAGAGAGTCCAGCAACGTCAGCGATGCGATGCCGGAGGTTGCCGGAGTCTTTATCAACCGACTGAATAAGGGAATCGCACTCGGCAGCGATGTTACCGTAAACTATATCTATGAGAAGGACGGAGTGGAGCTGACGAAATCGCAGCTTGATTCCGATTCCAAATACAATACCCGCAAGTTCACAGGCTTCCCGCCGGGACCGATCTGTGCTGTCAACAGTACGGCGATCGACAGCGTGCTGCACTATCAGAAGACCGATAACATGTTCTTCTATGCGACACCGGAGGGGGAAATTATCTTCTCCAAGACCAATGAGGAACACAGCAAGGCGATCGAGGAGCATCCGTGGACATCGGAACAGGCAGAATAAAATGAATATAACAAATGATATTATAACCGCCTATATCGACACCCTTTACAGCAGCGAAAATGAAGCGCTGAAGGAACTTCGCAGCTTCGCGGAGGAAAACCATGTACCGATCATTTTAAAGGATACGGAGGGGCTTTTGCTGAATCTGCTGCGGGTCAAGCATCCGCAGAATCTGCTGGAGATCGGCGCGGCTGTCGGCTATTCGGCATGCTGCTTCGCAGATGGTGTCGGCTGTCAGGTAACGACCATTGAATCCGATGCGGATTCTTTCGAAATTGCATGCAGCAATGTGAAAGCCTTGGGCTTTTCGGACCGGGTTACGGTACTGCAGGGCGATGCGAGAGAAGTGATGCAGCAGCTTGCAGAGCAGCAGCGGGATTGTTTCGATGTTGTTTTCATCGATGCCGCCAAGAGTCATTACAGGGCTTTCTGGGATCTGGCGCTGCCGCTTTGCCGGGATGATGCGCTGATCATCTGCGATAATGTGCTGATGAAAGGCATGACTGCTTCGGATGAATACGACCCGAAGAAAAAATACAAGACCAGCATTCGTAAAATGCGGGAATTCATTACGTACATCAACAGTCTGCATTATGCAAAAACCTGCATTTTACCGGTGGGAGACGGTGTGTCTCTCAGCGTGATCGATAAGACGATGCTGGAATCCTGAATATCACAGAAAAATTGATTCGGCCATTTCGTAATGGTGGCACGGAACGATATCATAGAAAAGACTTATGAAAAAGATGGAACTGCTCGCCCCTGCGGGCGATTTGGAAAAACTGAAAATTGCGGTCGATTACGGCGCCGATGCGGTTTATTTCGGAGGAGAATTATTCAGCCTCCGGGCAGGTGCCGGAAATCTGACCGTTGAAGAAATCAAAGAAGGCGTGGCATATGCACATGCGCACGGTGTCAAATGTCACATGGCGATGAATATTTTCGCGCATAATGAAGACATTGAACCGCTGCAGGCTTATTTAAAGGAAATCAGGGAGATTCCGATCGATGCGTTCATCGTATCGGATCCCGGTGTGATTTCCACCATTCAGGAAACGATACCGGGTGCGGAGCTGCATCTGTCAACGCAGGCCAATATGACAAATTATGCTACGGCGGATTTCTGGTACAGACAGGGGATCAAACGTCTGGTGCTGGCCAGGGAGCTGACGCTTGCGGAAATCCGGCAGATACGGGATCGTATTCCGACAGATATGGAGCTGGAGGCTTTTGCGCATGGTGCGATGTGTATTTCTTATTCCGGGCGATGTCTGCTCAGCAATTTTATGATCGACCGGGATGCCAACCGGGGACAATGTGCGCATCCGTGCCGCTGGAAGTATCAATTGGTGGAAGAACAGCGGCCGGGCGAATATTTTCCGGTTGAAGAGGATACGCGCGGGACTTATATTCTGAATTCCAAGGATTTATGTATGCTGGAATATATTCCGCAGCTTGCGGAAGCCGGAATTTCTTCTTTGAAGATTGAGGGACGCATGAAAAGCGTTTTCTATGTGGCAACGGTCATCAGCGCTTATCGCAGAGCGTTGGACGCTTATGATCAGGATCCTGACGGTTATCAGTTCGATCCGGCATGGTTTGCCGAGATGCAGAAGGCCAGTCACAGGGAGTTTACGACCGGTTTTTACTTTGACAAACCGTCCAATGAGGATCAGAATTATCAGACCAGCGCTTATACGAGAGAGTACAGCTTTACCGGAATGGTCAAGGATTACGATCCGCAGAGCGGCATGGCGCTGGTAGAACAGAGAAATAAGATGGTCGTAGGAGATGAGATCGAATTATTCGGTCCCGACTGTGCAGGGTTCACACAGAAGCTGGAGGTTCTGCTGAATGAGGAGGGAGAGCCGATTCAATCGGCACCGCATCCGCAGCAGATATTGCAGATCAAAGTTGAACAGCCGGTTGCGAAATCTTATATGATAAGAAAAAAGAAAGTTTAATTCATTTTGTTCGTATGACAATTGTATGAAAGGAGATTTTAAATGTCATCAGATGCCGGGCCCATGTGGGGGCAAATCGTTTTATTAGTTATTTTGATCGCAGTCAACGCTTTTTTTGCTGCTGCGGAAATGGCCATTGTGTCGGTCAACAAGAACAGGATTCGAACATTGGCACAGGAGGGCAACAAGAAAGCAGAGCTGCTCGCCAAACTGATCGATGATCCGAACAAATTTCTGTCAGCGATTCAGGTTGTGATTACACTGGCGGGCTTTCTGACCAGTGCAGAGGCAGCCACCAGCTTTTCCGACGATGTCGGTATATTTCTGAGCAGGATAGGCATACCGTATGGGGACACCATTGCGGTGGTTCTGATTACGGTGATTCTGTCGTTTTTTACGCTGGTTTTCGGAGAACTGTTTCCGAAGCGTCTTGCCATGCTGCATGCAGACGGGATGGCGCTGGCGATCGTAAAACCGATTTTGTTTATTTCCACACTCTTCAAACCGTTCGTATGGCTGCTGTCCATTACGGTTACCCTGTTTTTAAAGCTGTGCAGACAGCGAACCAATGTTATGAGCGTGGAGTATTCCGAGGATGATGTTGTTTCCATGCTGGAAGCGGGGCAGGAAAGCGGTGAGCTGAAGGAAGAAGGCAAGAAGATGATCACCAGCATCTTTGCTTTCGATGATCTGCTGGCCTACGAAGTCATGACACCGCGTACAGATGTGTTTTCCATCGACATCAATGCTCCGACGGAGGAGTATATCGATGAGCTTATGGAACTGCGCTATTCGCGTATTCCGGTCTATGAAGACGACAGCGACAATATCATCGGAATCCTGTATATCAAGGACTATCTGATCAAGGCCAGAGAAGACGGGTTTGACAATGTCGATTTCCGTGAGATTCTGCGCACACCGTATTTTGTACCGGAAACCAAGAATATCGATTCGCTGTTTGTAGAACTGCAGACAACCAAGCAGCACATTGCGATCCTGATCGACGAATACGGCGGATTTTCCGGGATCGTTACGATGGAAGACATTATCGAGGAAGTCATGGGTGATATCGATGACGAATACGATGAGGAAGAACCTGAAATCCAGCAGATTTCAGAGGATACATGGCTCATCGACGGCAGCATGGATCTGGATGATATCGATGACGAACTCGGCATCAACCTGGAATCCGATAACAGCGAAACCATCGGCGGCTTTATCATCGATATTCTGGGCGAGATCCCGGATGAAGATGATGTCGGAAGGGATGTTCTGTATGAAAACTACTGTTTCCGAATCGACGGTGTTCGTGACCGGCGAATCGAACAGATTACGATGAAGATTCTGCCGGATCAGATGGAGGAGACGGGTTTGGAATCTGCCGAAGAGACGAAAGAGCAGGAACGGAATTCGTCCGGAAAATAAAGGTGCATGATGATGAGCAGACTGGATGAAGATCTGATTTACGAAATTCTGTCGGTCGTAGAAGAAATTCCGGCCGGATCTGTGGCAACTTACGGGCAAATTGCTGCCCTGATCGGTCGCCCGAAAAATTCACGGCTGGTGGGGAAAGTACTCAGCATGTCGGAATTCTACGGAGAATATCCGTGTCACCGCGTGGTGAATCACGCCGGAAGATTGGTACCCGGCTGGACAGAACAGCGCTTGCTGCTGCAGCAGGAGGGCGTCCTGTTTCAAAAAAACGGAACCGTTCATTTAAAACAATGTCAATGGAACGCCTAAAAAAGATACAAATTGGAATAAGCTGCTGGAAGGTTTATGCCTTCCAGTATTTTTTTGCGGACGAATTGTCTGCTTCCTTTTTTGAATCTGAAGTCGCCACGAAATATAACATTTTCGAATGTTTTTGTAAATTTCTGTGGGTGGACATTTCCGCGAGAACCCCTTAAAATTGTATCCATACAGAGGAAATGCGGAGGTAAGAAAAGTATGATTCATAAGAACCTGCTGAGTATGCGAAAAAAGTACGGTTATTCTCAGGAAATGGTAGCGGAAAAGATCGGTGTTTCCCGACAGACTGTTTCCAAATGGGAATCCGGAGAAAGTGTTCCTGATCTGGCCTTCAGCAACCGGTTGGCAGAGCTGTATGATGTCACGCTGGATGAACTGGTAAATTATGAAGACGACCAGCAGCACGGTATGCCGCCCAAAGGAAAATATATTTTCGGTGCGGTGAAGGTCGGAGAACGCGGGCAGATCGTGATTCCCGTCAAAGCAAGACGCATTTTTGGAATCAAACCGGGAGACAGCCTGATGGTTCTCGGTGATATTAACCAGGGACTGGCGCTGACCAGCACTGAATTTTTCCTGCAGGGCTTTGAAAAGCTGCAGGAGATGGAGGAACAGGAAACATGATAACCGAACCAAAACAGGCTTATACAATCGATCAGACTCCTGTTCTGGAAGTAAAAGAGCTGTGTAAGACTTATCCGGGATTTTATTTACAGAAGGTTTCTTTTTCTCTGCAGCCTGGCACGATTACGGGCTTCATCGGGCGTAACGGTGCCGGAAAGTCCACTGCTCTCAACGCCATTCTGAATTTGATCCATGCGGAGTCCGGAACGGTTCGCTTTCGCGGGACGGATCTCTCAAGCTCGGCTCCGCAGATCAAACAGAAGATCGGCTATGTTTCCAACGGCATGACGTATTACGACAAGAAAAAACTGCGCAAGATTACCAATATCACGAAACAGTTTTATTCATGCTGGGATGAAGCCTCCTACCGGCGATATCTGGATTGGTTTCATCTGGACGAACAGAAAACGCCATCGCAGCTGTCAGAAGGAATGAAGGTAAAGTATGCGCTGGCACTGGCACTGTCCCATCAGGCAGAGCTGCTAATCCTCGATGAGCCGACCAGCGGTCTGGATCCGGTTTCGCGGGAAGAGCTGCTGGGAATTTTGAAATCTCTGCGGGAAAAAGGCAAGACGATTCTCTTTTCCACGCATATCACCTGGGATTTGGAAAAGTGCGCCGATCGGATTCTTTATATCAGAAACGGCAGTTTAATTGCCGACGAGGGATTGGAGCAGTTCAAAAGGAAATATGGCGCGCATTTGCCGGGAGCGTCGAATCTGGAAGAGATCATGCTGCGGCTGGAACAGGAGGGAATGTAAATGGGAGTATTGTTACAGAAGGAATTTCGGCTCGCCATGCATCCGATTACTCCGGTTATGCTGGCACTCTGCACGATGGTACTGATTCCCAACTATCCTTACAGCGTGCTGTTTTTTTATCTGATGCTGGCGATTTTCTTTACCTGTCTGCTGGGACGGGAAAATAATGATATTATCTACACCATGATGCTGCCGGTGGGACGGCGCGAACTGGTTCGCGCACGCTTCGGATTTACAGTGATTATAGAACTGGTTCAGATGATGCTGGTGATTCCCTTTGCATTGCTGCGCGATTGGCTCAAGCTGGCGCCAAACGCTGCCGGGATGGAGGCCAATCCGGTGCTGTTTGCAGAAGGGTTCGCATTGTTCGGGCTGTTCAATCTGGTGTTCTATTGCAGCTATTATAAAGCTGTGAATCGAGTTGGAATCAGTTTTTTAAAAGCTTCTGCAGCAGTTTTTCTGCTGATTATGCTGGAATGCTTCAGCACTTATGCGATCCCCTTTGTACGGGATGTACTGGACACACCGGGTTTTACATTCGCTGCAGTCAAGATGGCAGCGCTGCTGATCGGAATGCTGCTGTATGTACTGCTGACGATGATTGCATACCGAAAGTCGGTGCGATCCTTTGAAAAGCAGGATCTGCAGATTTAACCAGCCGTATCCTGAGCATCATAAACAAAAGAACGATAACTGGAAAAAGAAAACTTTGGAGGGTATCTGTTTGCAGATATTTTCCGAAGTTTTTTATTTTCTATTGACAAGGATAGTTGTCAATGTTATACTTCATTATGACAAGAAAACTTGTCATAATGACAAAGATAGTTTGCAAACTTTACGACAGTGGCAGCACCATCAGCGCCGGAGCCGCTGTTCATTCAGAAAGGAGGACATCGTGCCGCTGTATAACAGACTAAAAGAATATCGGGCATCGATTTCCGTCAATCAACAGGAGATGGGACGTCTGGTCGGGGTTTCCCGTCAGACCATCAGTCAGATCGAACGTGGAGACTATTCTCCATCCGTTACGCTGGCATTGAAGATCGCGAAGGTCTTCGATGTTCCCGTAGAAGAAATATTTCGCTATGAGGAGGATGATGAACAATGACGAATACAAAGACACCGAATCAGGTTCCGCTTCAGGAGGAACTTCGCAGCATGCAGGAAGACGATCGCCTGGTAAAAGAGACGATTCGCAGGGACAACAAACGGGCCAGAAGAAACGCCGTGATCGTATTTATCGCTGCCGGAATTTCAGGCGGGATCATCGGTTTTCTGGTTTCCTTTTTTTCCGGATGGGGTGAATACAACCCGCAGGAGGCTGTCGTTCAGGCTTTGATCCGTACGGTTCCGGTGATTGCCGTATTGACATTTTTTATCTGTGTCGTACTGACGTTTCTGTATTACAAAACAGGCAGACGGCTCTATGAAAGCTGCGATGAAGACGATGAAGCTGCTTTTCTGGAAGCTGAACACAATTTTTCCAAGGGGATGTTGGTTGTATCTGTAGGAGTAATCCTGAATCTGTTCTGCCTCGGGGTGGAAATCTATGCGATGGAGGCTGATGCAAAAGGGGACGAGGGATTTCCATATTTCCATACGATCATGGTATTTGTGATCGCTTTGATTCAGTTTACCTTCCTGTTCTGCCAGCGTAAGCTGGTCGATTATATCCGATTGAAGCATCCGGAGAAAAGAGGCAGTGTCTACGATGTGCGCTTTCAGAAAATCTGGCTGGAAAGCTGCGATGAAGCCGAGAAAATGAAGATCTACCAATCCGGTTATGCTGCCTATACCTTTATCAATAAATTTCTGGTGGTCTTGTGGGCAATTGCGATGTTTCTCATCATCGGCTTTCAGACAGGACTGCTGGCGATGACCATGATTTCTGCTGCCTGGCTGGCATTGAATCTGGTTTATTCGCTCAAAGCGATGAAACTGGAATAACACATACACAAAAGGGGGTTGAAAAACCAGCTTCTATGATGGAAGCTGGTTTTTTTCTGTCATAAACGCTCGGACAAGGCATATTCTTTAGTATCAGAGTTATCAAGCACACAAAAGAGGAGGCCATATCATGGATCAGAATACGGAAAAGATCATCTGCAAGCTGCCGGAGCATCTGCAGCAGCAGATCAGAAAATTACCAGAGCACAGAATCAATCAGCTTGAGGAAATCAGAATTAAGGTGAATCAGGACACGCTTCTGATCAGCGCGGGCAAAGAGATTTCGCTGCACGACAGAGAAAAAATTACACCGGAGGTTCTGGAGGAGATTCTGAACCGGCTGCTGGATTATTCTTATTATGCATATGAAGATGAGCTTTCGAAAGGCTACATCACGATGGAAGGCGGACATCGTGTGGGAATCTGCGGACGGGTCACGCTCAGAGAGGACAAGGTACATTTGATCAAAGAAATTTCATCCTTGAATATCCGCAGAAGCCGTCAGGTCATCGGGGCATCGCAGAAAATCATCGGCTCGGTCTGTCAGGTGCCGTCCGATGCAGATTCTATCGATCTCCACAGATTTTCCAGAAAATCAAATCTCCATAACACGTTGATTATTTCACCGCCCAAATGCGGCAAAACGACGATTTTAAGAGACCTGGCGCGAAATCTCAGCAATCGCGGCTATCGCGTTGCGATCTGCGATGAGCGTTCTGAAATTGCGGGCTGTTACAACGGTACCGCCAGCTATGATCTGGGAAGCCGGACCGATATTCTCGATGGCTGTCCGAAGGCAGAGGGAATTCTCATGCTGATTCGCTCCATGTCACCGGATGTGATCATCACGGATGAAATCGGAAAACCGGAAGATGCTAAAGCCATCGAGGCTGCGCTTTGTGCCGGAGTCAAGATCATCACCTCCATTCACGGAAACTCCTACGAGGATGTTGCAGCATCCTCAATCGGCTCGCTGATTACGGAGCAGGTGTTTGAGACGCTGATTTTTCTTTCGGCAACACCGAAAACCGGAACGGTTCGCAAAGTCCTGCAGCTGTCCGGTCTGAAACGAGGTGCCTGATGATAAAACTGGCGAGCTGCCTCTGCATTGTGCTCAGCGGAGCGCTGGCAGGAGCAAGGAAGGCTTCCGCTTATCAAAGAAGACGGAAAGAGCTGGAGGCTGCACTTGAATTGCTGCAGCTAATGGAGCTGGAACTGACCTATCGTAAAGATGCTTTATATAAAATCTTTGCAGCAACGGCGATACAGAAGGCGTGTGTTTTTTCGGAACTGCTGCTGTCCTGCAGTGAACGGCTGCAGCAGCAATGTTCTCTGCAGGAAGCCTGGAAACAGGCGATGCAGCAGGTGGATACCGCTGCTTTTTCAGAACAGGATCTGCAGATTCTGCAGGATTTTACACTCGGTCTGGGGCGAAGCGATGCGCTTGGCCAGAAGGATCTGCTGCAGCCTATACAGGTCAAACTGACGGAGAGGATTCAGGAGGCAAGAGCAGAAGAACTTCAAAAAGGAAAATTATATCAGGGATTGGGATTATCAACAGGTGTTTTAATCGCAATCGTTATATTCTGACAGGGGGACGGTTATGGAAATCGATATCATCTTTAAAATTGCAGCCATCGGAATTGCAATTGCCGTGTTGAATCAGGTGCTGAACAAGGCGGGCAGAGAGGAATTAGCAACGCTGACAACGCTGTCCGGCGTCATCATTGTACTGATGCTGATCATGCAGATGATCGCTGAGTTTTTCGACACCGTGAAGACCTTTGTAGAATTTTAGGTGAGCAAATGGAATTGTTAAAAATCGTAGGACTGGCTCTGACGGGTGTGACACTTTCCGCGTTGATGAAATCGATCAATAAGGAACTTTCCATTTACATCGTAATTGCCACCGTGATCATCCTTTTTTTGACCATCCTCAATCAGTTGACCAATGTCTTCGACTTTTTGGAAAACATCTATGGAAATGTCACTTACGGAAAAACGTTCTTTCCGGTCATTTTGAAGGTTCTCGGCATTGCCTATATCACGGATTTTACAGCACAGCTGTGCCGTGATGCGGGAGAAGCTACCATCGGCTCCAAAGTGGAGCTGGCCGGAAAAATTCTGATTTTCTATCTGGCAATGCCGATTCTTTCTGCGATTCTGGAGCTGATCGGAACCTTGCTGACATAAGGATTGAGGGTATTATGGATTATGAAACAATCATTCAGGAACAATTAAAGGGCATGGATTTAGAGGCGCTGGAGCAAAATGCGCAGGAGGCGATCGAAACAGGGGGCGTATTTGATTCTCTTACCGTAGAAAAACTGGTGCAGAGCTTGTTGAATGGACAGCCGCTGTTCGATGCGGATCATATTCTGGACAATCTGAAAAACCTGTTTCTTCTGGAAATCAAAGCATCCGTAGCATTGGGCTGTGAGGTACTGGCAGTCTGCATCATCATCGGACTGCTGACGAATTTTTCAAACAGCTTCAGCAGCAAAACGGTCTCTACTCTGGGAACCGTGATCTGCAGCTGCGTGATCATTGCACTCTGTATCGGAAATTTCTATCAGACTTACACGTACTGTCAGGATACGATGGACACCCTGAGCCACACCATGGAGCTGCTGCTGCCCGTCCTGATTCCGCTGCTGATTTCCACAGGAGGAATTTCCTCCGGAAGTATTCTCAACCCGGCGATTCTCGGCGCTGTTACTGGTTTTAACTTTCTCATGCAGCACTTCGTTCTGCCGCTGGTGTTTTTGTCGGCGATCTTTGTGCTGATCAACAGCCTGACCGAAAAGGATTATGTGAAAAAGCTGTCCTCGTTTCTGCGCAAAGGTGCAATTTTTCTGACAGGGCTGGCGATCACCGTTTTTACCGGAATCACGGCAATTCAGGGGATCATGACAAAATCGGCAGATGGAATTCTCATGAATACGGCGAAGTTCTCACTGGATAATTTCGTTCCGATCGTAGGCGGCTTTGCCGCGGATTCCCTGGATATGGTGCTCAGCTGTGTGGGGCTGATCAAGAACGCCGTCGGTGTTCTGGGGATTATTATCATCCTGTCTCTGCTGGTTATGCCGATTCTCAAACTGCTGACAATCGCCGTGGTATATAAGCTGATCGCGATTGCTGCCGAGCCGATTGCCTCCAGAAATATTTCCGACAGCCTCAGTGAAATCGGAACCGCAGCGATTACCATGACCGTTGTATTGGGGATGGGTGCCATGATGTTTCTGATATTCATCACCATTCTCATGGGAATGGGAGGAGGCAGCCTGTGGACATCTTAAAAGAATGGGTAAAAAGCCTTTTCATTATCATACTGACCTTGACTTTTCTGGAAATGCTGCTGCCGGATTCGACGATGGGGAAGTATTTGAAATTTATTTTTTCGCTGGTAATCATGGCAGCAATTCTCTCACCGATTCTCTATCTGAACCGGCTTTGAATCCGCAGAGAATCGCAAATAGCAGACATATTCCACCGGAAAGAAACTATACATGTAAAGGAGGGCATAGCCTTGCTGGAAAAACTCTTTGCCAATAAAAAATGGAAGGATGGCGGCGTGAAACTGATTTTTGTTCTGATTGCAGCCGCGGTGCTCCTGCTTTCCTTCGATGTGTTCACACAGAACAAGGATGGCAGGCGGCAGATCATCGATGAGGACGGCGGCACGGAAACGGAGCTTTGCAGCATTCTCTCGGATATTGATGGCGCGGGAGCGGTCGATGTTATGCTGCAGTACGATGCAGAGGAACAGATTACCGGGGTGATCGTAACCGCCGAAGGCGCCAGCAACCCGGTTGTGAAAAACAATCTGGCAAATGCTGTAATGGCATTGTTCCACATTCAGGCGACAAGTGTAGAAGTGTTGGAAAAGAAGGCAACCGACGGACAGGAGGAAGAAATCAATGAGTAAGAAAAGAACACGTGTATTTTCGATCATAAAGGATCATAAAAAGAAGTTCGCATTGCTGACAATGCTCTGTATTTGTGCAGGTGTCTATACTGCAGTTGCCGGAATTCTTCCGGCGCAGGATGCGCTGCGGACCACCGGCGATGAAATTCCTGTTCACGATGGAGATGTATTGGTTGACAGCCTGAATGTAACAGAGGAAGAGGAAGACAATTCGAACTCCAAGCTCTCGGAATCGGAGCTGGTAACCTCCGATGATGTTGCGGAGCTGGAAAATACGGATACATATTTCCAGGAGCTTCGTGCCACGCTGGACATGGACCGCAACAAGGTCATCTCCATGCTGACGGAAACGGAAGCATCCGCCGCTACCTCGGAAGAAAAGGAAGCTGCGACGAAAGAAAAAATGCAGATTCTCAAATACATGGATCAGGAGCAGACGGTAGAAGCTCTGATTGCCAACAAAGGACTGCCGGATACCTTTGTCGTTCTCACGGACAATGGTGTCACCGCTACAGTAAACTCTAAGGAGCTCGATCAGGAAATGGTCACGAAAATCTGCGATATCATCATGCGGGAAACGGGACGCAGCGCAACGGAGATCGTCGTGCAGGACGCAGCGCACAAGTAATAAAATGCGATAATTTCATTGAATCACCATCACATATTTAGTATAATTATGTGGAGGTGATTTTTTCATGAGTATCAACACACAAGCCAGTGAAGGAACCATTAAAATATCCGATGATGTCATCGCCGTCTGTGCGGTAAATGCCACCTTGAGAACAGAGGGCGTTGCAAGTCTGGCGGGAGGCATTTCCAATGCCTTATCCCGTAATTTTCTGGGAAAGGATCTCGACACCAAGGGCATCAAGGTCAATCAAACCGAGGAAGGCGTCCAGATCGATGTGCACATCATTGTGAAATATCATGTGAAAATTCCTGCTGTTGCTTGGGATATTCAGGAAAATGTCAAAAACGAAGTGCAGTCCATGACGGATTTATCTGTATCTGCAGTCAACATACACGTACAAGGCGTAGAAATACCACCGGAGGAAGAAGTAACAAATGACGAGAAATGAAGCACGTGAACATCTGATGCAAATCATATATGAAATGGATGCCGGAAAATCCATGAATCCGGAAACGGCTGAAAAACTGACCGAGGAGCGATTGTCCGGCAATCACAAGGCTCGCGGCAGGAAGCTGCTTTGCTGGATCATCGATCATCTGGAAACAGTTGACAAGATGATTAACGACAACAGCAATTCCTGGAAAACGAGCAGGATGCCGAAGGTTGATCTGGCGATCATGCGTCTGGCGATCGGAGAACTCCATTATGGAGAACCGATACCGCAGGCAGTTGTGGTCAATGAAGCGATCAATCTGGCAAAGAAGTACAGCACAGAACGTTCATCCGGATATGTGCACGGCGTTCTGGGCGCAGTTATCAAATCAGATCAGCAGAAGGACAGAGGAAACAGCGATGCGGTACATTCTGGGGATTGATACCAGCAATTACAAAACATCTGTTGCCGTGGTCGATCAAAATCAGCATATTGTCTGCGATCTTCGCAGATTTTTAAAGGTAAAGAAGGGCGAAAAGGGATTGCGACAATCCGACGCCCTCTTTCAGCATATAAAAAGCCTTCCGGAAATGATGGAAGAAATCCGTAATTCTTTTGACGGTGTCTTTGATGGTGTCGCATATTCTGCAAAACCACGACCGGTCGAGGGTTCTTATATGCCGGTCTTTCTCGCGGGAGAAGGGGTTGCAAGAGCAGTTGCTTCAGCACTGCAGATTCCTGTGAGAGGATTTTCCCATCAGGAGGGACACATCGAAGCCATCAAGGCGTATTCTCCATGGCGTAATGAAGATGAACTTTTAGCCTGCCATTTTTCCGGCGGGACCTGCGAAATCCTGCAAGTAACCAGACAACATTGCGACAAAGCCGGGACGGATGCTGCGCCGCAGGTATTTTATTCCCTTGAGATCGTCGGAGGAAGCAAGGATATTTCCTTTGGACAGGTTCTCGATCGTATGGGCGTGCAGCTTGGCTACGACTTTCCGGCCGGAGAACGGCTGGATCAGATCGCACTGCATGCGGAAAGCGGCAGACGCCTGCTGAAACCGCTGCTGACTCCGATCAAAGTCAGGGATGCACAGCTGAATCTCTCCGGCATCGATACGCAGATCAAGAATCTGCTTCTGCAGGATTCGGGCTTCTTTGCCAAAGAACCGGGAGCGGAAGATATTCTGATTCTTGAATTCTTTGAAAAAATGACGGCGGCGATCGCCAGGATGCTGCAGCAGGCTGCCGAAAAAACAGGGCTGAATCGGATTCTGATGGCTGGCGGCGTTGCCTCCAGTCGTTATTTGCAGAACCATCTGCCGCAAATGCTGCAGCCCTGCGGAATTGAAGTCATCTTCGATCAAAACGGATTATCACAAGACAATGCGGTGGGAATTGCGCTGCTGGGAGGTGCATGCTTATGGGCTTAAAGCCTGTAACGGTATCACAACTGAATAGCTATATCAAGCGAATTCTGCAGACGGATCCGATTCTGGGCAATGTTTCTGTCGTTGGTGAAATTTCCAATTTAAAATTCCACAGCTCGGGACATGTTTATTTTTCCCTGAAAGACGAAAGCAGTAAGATCAATTGTTTTCTGGCAGCCGGAAATCTGGCAAAGCTGAGCTGTGAGCTGGAGGAAGGTATAGAAATCACCGCCAGCGGTTACTTATATCTATATGAACGCGGCGGCAGTTATTCTCTCAATATCCGTGATATTGAAGCATCCGGACAGGGAGAATTGGCAGTTGCCTTTGAACGCTTGAAGCGAAAGCTTGAAAAAGAGGGTCTTTTTGATCCGGGGTTAAAAAAAGCGATTCCTGTTTTTCCAAAACGGATTGCAGTCGTAACCTCCGGAACAGGTGCGGCGATCCGTGATATTCTCAAGATCATCCGCAATAAAAACGATTATGTGGATGTTCTGGTTTATCCGGTGCTGGTACAGGGACCACAGGCTGCCGGGGAAATCTCCGCTGCGATCGATGATCTGAATGAGAATTATGCGGATATCGATCTTATCATCACCGGCAGGGGAGGCGGCTCTATGGAAGAATTGTGGGCGTTCAACGAGGAAATCGTAGCGCGCAGTATTTTCCGTTCCAGGATCCCGGTCATTTCGGCAGTCGGACATGAAATCGATATTACGATTGCAGACTTTGTCGCAGACCTGCGGGCGGAAACGCCGACTGCTGCGGCAGAGCGGGCTGTTCCGGATACGCAGGAACTCCGGACCTATCTGTGTTCTCTGAAGGAAGAGCTGGACCGCAGTCTGCATCTGATTACAGAGACGGCTCAAAACCGGCTGGAGCGTCTGAATCCACAAAGCTTTGCAAGGGATATTCAAAGCTGTATCGTAATGGAACAGATGAAAGCCGACCATCTTCTGCAGGAAATGCAGGAGCTTTTAAAAGCCCGTATCCTGTCCTGCAGAACGCAAATCGATATTTTGAAAGAAACGCTGGAGGCATCCAATCCCGGAGCGATTCTCGCAAGAGGTTATTCCGTAGTGACGGATGAATCCGGAACGATTATAAAGAACAGCGCTGATCTTACAGCGGATCAGCGGATTCGAATCGAACTGGCGAAAGGTCAGGTCGAGGCTCAGGTCACAACGATCAGAAAGGACTGAGGACAATGGCAGAAAAAAAGAAGAGCTTTGAGGAAACATTGAAAAAACTGGAGCAGGCATCTCAAAAGCTGAAATCGGAAGAGGTTTCCTTGGAAGATGCCATCAAAAGCTATGAAGAGGGGATCCAATATTATCGGGAGTGCAGTGAGATTTTAGAAAACGCAAACCAGAAAATCGAAACATTAACCAAGTAAGGAGGTGCGCTCATGAACGATTACACGTTTGACGATTATAAAGCGCTGGTGGAACAGCATTTGATGGATTTTATTCCGGAAGTTGATCACAAAAGCATTACGCTGTATGAATCCATGAAATACAGTCTTTCGGCAGGAGGAAAACGGGTCAGACCGGTTTTGCTTCTCGCAGTTTGTGATTTCTGCGGCGGTTCTCTGACGGAAGCACTTCCTTATGCCTGTGCGATCGAATATGTGCATACCTATTCTCTGATCCACGATGATCTGCCGTGCATGGACAATGATGATCTGCGGCGCGGCATACCGACCAATCATATCATCTACGGAGATGCGATGGCAACGCTGGCCGGAGACGGTCTGCAGTCCGCAGCCTTTGAAGTGATGAACCGGGACATGCTGTTGTATTTTGATGACAGCAATGCGCTGAAAAAGAGAATTCGTGCCGCTTATGAAATCAGCCGCGGCGCCGGCTGCCGCGGCATGGTTGCCGGACAGGTCGCCGACATGGAGGCAGAGCACAAAACCTGCTCCAAGGAAATGCTGGATTATATTCATATTACGAAAACAGCAGCTTTGATCAAGGCTGCTGTTCTGGCGGGAGCACAGCTCGGAGACCCGGATCCTGAAATGCTGGCAAATCTTGATATTTATGCAGAGAATCTGGGACTTGCATTTCAGATTTGCGATGACATTTTGGACGTCGAAGGCAATGAGGAAGAGATGGGGAAAAAAGCCGGTGTGGATCAGGTGAATCAAAAAGCAACCTACCCGGTACTTTATGGGATTGAAGAGTCAAAGAAGCGATTACATGAGCTGACGAATACGGCAGTTGCTGCGCTGAGTCAGTATTACGATAATGCAGAGGTTTTGACAAAACTTGCAGAAGATTTGGCAGTAAGAGGTAAATAACATGAATCAATATCTGGCGAAACATAGCTTTCCAGAAGATCTGAAAACCATGAGCTATGATGAGCTGGAACTTCTGACTTATGAAATCCGTGATTTCCTGATCGAAGAAGTTTCCAAAACAGGAGGACATTTGTCCTCCAATCTGGGCATTGTCGAGTTGACAATTGCTCTGCATCGCTGTTTTCAGACACCTGAGGACAAGCTGATCTGGGACGTCGGACACCAATCCTATGTCCATAAAATATTGACGGGGAGAGCAGACCGCTTTTCAACGCTGCGGCAGTTTGGCGGCATGAGCGGTTTTCCGAAGACCGGAGAAAGCCCCTATGATGTATTTGACACCGGACACAGCAGCACCTCGATCTCCATGGGACTGGGAATGGCAGCAGCGCGCGATCTGGCAGGAGAAGATTATCATGTGGTGTCCGTGATCGGAGATGGTGCGCTGACCGGCGGCATGGCATATGAAGCATTGAATAATGCCAGCAATCTGAATTCCAGGATGATCGTAATTCTGAATGATAA